>Ga0209367_1014238_pt1 | contig 10106 bp, 7 predicted proteins | sample WorMetLIZISLAND2_FD_187412 | JGI IMG/M metagenome (GOLD analysis project Ga0209367, IMG submission 187412) | Marine gutless worms symbiont microbial communities from Max Planck institute for Marine Microbiology, Germany - Olavius geniculatus... ...
ACCACGTGACTGTCCTGAGGCCTGGCAATTTTTGAGGGGTCCGTCCAGGAATCGAACCCAGGACCTCTCGCTCTGGTGAAGTTGACCTGAGTCCAACACTCTAACCACTCGGCCACCGAGCTCCATCAGTGCATCTCACAGATGCACTGAAACACAATTATTACAAGTCCAGGAGTCAAAGCTTAAAGCATTGTGCAAATTCACATATACCGTGCTGAAGTTAATACATACTGATACACAGTATGACTAACCCTGGCTCTATTTTCTAAGCAAGAAACTCTAATAAGGTACAGAGATCTTCCTCGATTATGAATGAACAAGCGTTTCCAGACTTAGACAAAAAATATTGGGGGACAGAGAGAAAGAAAAGAGGGAGCATTAAATGTTTGTCTTTGAATAGACTCATAGGTTTAAACACAACTTAATAAGTTGTAATAAACTCATCAAACTACAACCTTTTAGTATTGTTTTTGTTGACGTTTCGGCAACTGCTGCTGCATTCGTTCGAACGACTACTGTCCGACGAGGGCAGCAGCAGTTGCTAAAACGTCAACAAAACAATAATAAAAAGTTGTAATTTGATGAACTTATTATAAATTATATTAAATGTTTGTGTATAAAAAAATAAACTGCAGATAATCTGATCAGCCACACGAGGCTTTCACTTCGTGGCAGATAAATCCACTCATTACAATAAGGCATGCATACATACAATCTGGTGCATTGCAGGCTAACATACTTGTTCTGAAATATTTAAAAGGAAATTGAGCTAATGCTCACGAGACGTGCAAAAGCCTATAGCAGTTCCGGTTCAGTAGTTTAGCTAAAAATTGGGGTGTTCACGCTAAGTTAATGTACAAATACCAAATTCTCTATCTGGATCGCATAACGATAGTAGCGTGGCGCCACCTTGTGAATGATATAGACTTGTGTCGCAGCCCAAAATCGCCAAAAAATCCATAAAACCCCCTATTTTGTCGTTCAAGGTCATTCAAGGTCATTGAATTCGGCGCCAATTGAGAGCCAGTGTATGACTTCTTATTAGTGATTAATAGTAACCTAGGCCATATTTCGTTCCAACTGTGTGACGGATGGACAGACAGACAAACGTACAGAATTGCAATGGCTAAGACGCGATGAAAGCAGTAGCTGCTTTCGTGCGTAAAAAATATAACAAGTCAATCAATGCAATCAATCAGCATTAGTTAGTGCTGGGTGTTGTAAACCAATTCCCAAGGTAACAGCACCATCGAACAAAATGTCAAAAATTACGCTGTAAGATATGCAAGCCGTTTCACCAAATATTATCAGAAATGTACTAAATAATAAATTATTGTGCTCACAATACAACGATGTCATACAACAAAAATTTCTATCGCTGTTTGAGTTAGATTTGCAGGAATTTGGGATAAAATACAACACCTTTATTACAGTCATGCCGAAGAGCACATAACGATATTTCCGTGGCTCCACCTTGTGAATGATATAGACTTGTGTCGCAGCCCAAAATCGCCAAAAAATCCATAAAACACCCTATTTTGGCGTTCTAGGTCATTCAAGGTCATTGAATTCTGCGCCAATCGAGAGCCAGTGTACGACTTCCTGTTAGTGATTAATAGTAACCCAGGCCCTATCTCACACCATTACTGAGAGCGACTTATTGGCCAAAAATCGCAAATTTTGTCCTTCCCCCTCTCATTTAGCACCCTTGTTCGAATTTATGAAAAAGCTTTACGGTTTCTGAAACTAGAGTCTTCCACGCAGCCGACGGCGAAGATTTGGTGATCGTAGCTTGCACCGTTTTTGACTGATCCACCCGTGTGACAGACAGACAGATGGACGGACAGACGGACGGACGGACAGAATTGCAATGGCTAAGACGCGCTGAAAGCAGTAGCTGCTTTCGCGCGTAAAAATTAAAATAAAAAAAACACAAAACTAGTTTCAAACAAAAAGAAACACATTCACTTTTGTGAAAAACAAAACTTTGTGCAGAAAAAGTGTGCGACAAAAGCTAGGCTAAATGAAGCAAAACACAGAATTAACAAACAGTGAGTTTTATTTTAAGCATCAAAACAGGCTCTTAGTGACAACAATAACAGAGAAAACAATAAAACAATAATGAAAACATTTCACAATGAATGACGTCAAACACACAATGTGTCATGTGATCATCACCTTTGTCTACAGAATGAGAAGGAGCTACAAAACACAAAACTACAGGACTGTACAAAATACAGAACTTTACAAAAATGTGTCAGAACAACCAGAAATGATAAAACTGAACAGTGCTACATGCAGCGGAAGTGGTTAACACATTGTTCTCGATGAAAAAGTTGCTCTACACCAAGCCCGGTTAGTACGTGGATGGGTGACTGCGGAAAAGTGAACCGTCTCAGTACATAACTAACGATCAAGGTCAACTCAGCCTTTGATCCCTCTAGGATAGGTAAATTAAGTACCAGCTTGTCTGCCGGCGATTAAGGTGGGACATGATCACGTGTGGCAGGTAGCACATAACACCTGCATTGTCCCACACTACACCTGTAGTTCCGAGATTAAACTTTTATCTCCTTATTAGTGCTCTCCCTGTTAGCAGCGACATTACACCTTGGCCTTAAGCACACAAGGTGTCAGACTAAGCTGGTAACTCGCCAACAGTGTGCTACCTAAAAATGGACTTAGTAGTTAATGAGTTACTTACTCATTAATAGGTCGAAACATAGGCCATGTTGCACGGCGGTGTAAACCATGGCTTTAATAATATGATTCTCCTTAAAGACGTGTAGAAGTAAACTGAACTGAGATCTCAAATTTAGTTGTGTTGCACAAACCGTATAAAACAAACAAACTGAAAGTCCAATTCAGCTTTCAGTTCATTTCACTCACTTTGCACATGCCTTATCAGTTATCTACGAATAACATGTAGGTTAAAAAAGTTGGCAAGGAGAGCATGCCGATGCAATTTTCTGATATAAGAGATTATAGGTGCTCAGCATTTCAATTTTGCTTCAAATTTCTTGCAAAATGGAGTATTTTTAGCTACAAGTTTTGTATTTCTGACCAAAAAATTCTCAGAAACAACAAAAATTTTCTGACTGGCTAAAATTTAGAGGAAAGTTTCCCCGCCACGAAGCAGCTGGCATGCAGATGTTAATAAGATCAGTTCAGTTCAGTTAGTGCACAAATTAAAAAAAACAACCTCAAAAATGGTTTGTTAATCCATAAACATGTGGTAGTAATAACAGCTGCATTATGCAATAAAGATGGCAGGCAAAATGGCTGGTGCGCTAGGTTAAGCAGCATAGTATACTTGCAAAAACATCTGCACAATTGTGTATCTGTACTTAGCCATATTATTCTTCCCATCTAAAACCCCCAAATGACAACAAAATACAACATGTTACCACGTCTGGAATTTTTCCACTGGATCTGGATTTTGGTGGATCATCTGAGTTTCTGAGTATTTTCTGGCCAATTGTGCTATAATCTAGATTTTTTGGTAAATTGGCATGTTTTCGGCTGTAATTCATTACCACTTTGTTCAAACGCTGAGCTGTGTAACATTAAAAATGATTTGTAACAGCATTTATTTCGCATTATTAACGTTAACTATATTATAAGTTTAGTACCGGTATCGATAACTCCCCAGTTTAGCAAATGAGAAATTGCTGAGAATAGGTACACAATTTTCAACACTATTCTTACTGATTAAATGTGGTGACGTCATCTTGCGAAGTAACGTACAAAGCTATTAGACTAAATTCAAGTAGTTTCCTGAAAGCAGGCCAACATGGTTCTTTACTTTTCTTGTCAAGCAAGTAGCCTGGTGGTGTAACAATTAAGATTTTGGACTTATCATCCAAAAAACACAAAGTCGACTTCTGATCAGGTCACTGACCAGCAGTAACTACCTAGATGGGTCCATGTCCATGTCCATGTTTACCTGTCCATGGGCAGGTAAACCATCTGAGTATATAACCAACAACAAGGTCAACTCAGCATTCCATCTCTCCGGTGTAGGTAAATCAAGCATTGGCCTGTCTGGCTGAGGTTAAGGTGGCGCATGTTCACCTGTCTGATCACACTGTGTGATCTGGTAGGTGACGCTCTGTAGCTTTGAGATGGGTTCCTAATAAAAGCTACATATGACCTATAACCTTGAACATTTAAGAAGCACAGTATGCTAATTGCTTATTACAGGAGCTGCTAACCTTCAATCTTAGCGGCTTCCGACATCTTGGTGTAGTTGATAAGAGCAGCTTTCTCAAGGCACTTTCTGACAACTGCATTGATTTCTTCCACCGGAACTGGAGTCACCAGATCCTTCATCATTGTCTGCAACAACAACTACAATGACTACAACAAAAACTACAACAGCAACAAAAACTATAACAACAACAACTACCGCAACAACTACTACTAATACTACTACAACTACCACAACATTCGTTTTGCCAAACAGAACACAATTATTCATAAACAAGCAAAATGTGGGCCCAATGCTGACATACTGTCTGGTGCAATGTTGATGTATAGTTGTCACATAAGCTGTCACATGAATAATTAGCTAAGTGTATTCTTCTGCATCCCTAGTGCAAGGAAACATTGACCTTACGAATCCTTGCCAAACGTGATTATGCTTAACTATCGACTCATAATATTGGCAATATTAACAACCATATCAGCAGTAAACATATATGCCATGCAAAGTGATTACGGAGAAAACACAGCAGTAAGATGCCAAAGAAGTCACTCAACAGGCAAATTCAACTTCTTCAACTACTTTCAAACAGCGTTTAACCGGACAATGTTACCATATGCCACATGCATCCAGGCTAAATGGAGTCTGAACTACGAAATTAGAGTTTAAAACATTAGGAATTGTGACCCGGCTCCCCCAAAATATGTGCAGCCCTCATGCATAAATTGCTGTAATTTATATGGGAACCAATCTGGCTCCTGTCCAGCAGAAATGTTGCGTTTAGAATTTCAAGGAGTCCTATTCAGGGTGTCTGGGGGACTGATGTCCCCCAGCAGATTCAAGGCTGATGACGAATTAGGCAAAATATGACCATTTACGGAGAACAAGCAACCACAGAGACACCCCCACCTCCAATGCAAAAAATTTCTCACCAGATGTTTACATTTCATGTGGACAACACTGAACAGCTCGTGGGGTTCCCCTCTCAGTAGCCAGCTATGCCACTGGAGTCTCATCAAACATTAATGTAAAACGCATTAATGAGTTCATGCATGCATTAGTTGCTATCATGCACCTATTCCTACCAAGAAAACAGCAATCTGCCACACTCTGTGCACACACGAAGTATCTATCACAATGCCAAAATGATAGCAATTTGGCACATTCTATGCAGACAGAAAATATCGATGATGATTCAGCTGAGGGCTATTTATAGCATGATGCTGCATTCAGATTGTTTGTTATCTCTGTTAGCAAAGTCAAAAGGACAGCATGAAATGTATTTGACTGCACAGCACTAAAGACGATGGATAAAAATCTGAAATTTCACACAGCTCAAAGCAAAAAGCGGTCAACAGCTAACTGAAGGGACATGCAAAGTGCCTAAAGACAAAGATAAGATACCACTTCCGTTGGCAACTCAGAAAGATAATTGTGAGTTTGAAAGAACACTACTTCACGATAAACCTGTATATAACACAAGGTCGGGCTAAATCTTTTTTGTGACTGAACAAATAAGAAAATGATTTATAATCTTGAACCATACAAAAAAGTTCAGAAAAAGACAAACAAGTAAGACACAAATGATAAAATTGTAATAATGAGAAAATAGACAACAAGTAGAAATTTAATACAATCAGGCATAAAATCAAAGTGTCTACAAATACATAACAACTACCATTACAAAACAAAATAAAAATAAAAAACACACTTATACAGTGTCGTTAACCACAAAAGCGAACCGTAGGCATTAACCGTAAGAAGTTAATATAAAGATCACCATCAACCCTTCACACCCATCTAAGAAATTAATCTCTATGAATGCATGCTAATACTAATTCATACACCTAATATTACTTCCTATTATAGCTAGCAAGCATTCATTTCCTACCACCATTATCCCAACCTAGCCAGACTATTCCCGTGGGCATCACAGGCTAAACAGTAGTTCAAGCCATGTGTTAATGGTGACTTTTCTTTCCTATGGGAAAGTCAAAAACTCGACCCCCCACAGAATCAAAACCCCTGATCTGATTGAGATAAAATATGGCACGGTTGATTACGTCGGCGAGGGCACCCATCATGCAAAATTTTATGCAAATCACTCCAAGGGAGGCTTCTCGGCTGATGGGTGAAATATACGCAAAAATTTTTATTTATATATGCCTTTTTTTCTTCAATGCACCTACAAGTCAGACCTCTTAAGGGATTTTTACGCTTAATACGTCAATGACGCGGTTCTGCACAAGGAAGTGCCTTTTTGAGGTTAAAAAATTAAAATTTAATATTTAACGTATTTATTCGCAAAAATCCAAAAAAATTACAATGGCACCTATGGGGAAAATTAAACAATTCTTTAAACGATCATAACTTTGGCTGTGTATAAGACAGAGTCGTAATTTTTGGTTCTAAAATATGATTTTCAGGGATGGCCAATCTAATGGTGTTATTCAATTTTACCCCGGACCCTCCCTGCTTGCCACAGCAACGAAATTTGAGACAAAATGGGCTATAACTTGGTCTGTGTTAGAGATATCTGCAATATTTTTGTGTCTATAGGGAGGTTTTCGGGGATGGGCCATTGAATGCAGACTGACCCGTTCGAGTAGAGAGAGAGTGGCTTTCATGGCGCCTTCAGGTCGACCGAATGGAAAACTGTACCTATAAAAAACATCCAAAGTGATCACAGAAAACATTCAAAACATCAATAAGTAAGTTATGTAAAAAACGTAAAACATATAGTCTTACCCAAGCCATAAGGCCCACTGGGCAGCCTTGATCTCCGTTTCCTTAGCCCTCAGCCAGACACCAGTTTACACTGCTAGACCATCATGCGGTGTGCCTGTTTATGTCCCAGCTTTCACAGGTACTCAATGCGCTTACCCACAGAGGGATGGCCAGGCTGAGTTGGCCTGGATGGCTGGTTACCGGTACATACTGAGATGGTCACCCGTCAAAGTACCAACCAAGCCCGGCATTGATTAACTTCGTTGATGCAACAAATGTTGTTACCAACTAAACAAGACTGTCACTAAGAGTCTGCATACACTGTGTACAAGGTTCTAAATGTCCTTCCCTTCACCCAAACAACAACAAAGTACGTCATGGCATAACTGAAATATTTAACAGTGCACCATAAAAAAGCGCTACAGGCCAGAAAATGTTTTTGCTATCCAAAATTCTCTGTCATGTTGGCCCAATTTTTGTTGGGCCCCAGGAGCCAAACATGCTAAACAAGCCTAAACCCACCTCTTGTTAAAAGGACAACATTAGAGTGAGGAGTGAGTGAGTAGGGTTTGACATCCCACACCCGACAGTCATTTCAGAGACGGCCTTTCTAGGCAGAGTGCACACAAACACATAGTAACAGAACAATAAGTTTAACTTTTACAATAAAGCAAACAGAAAGTATGACCTTTACAAAAACACAAAACACAAAAGCAAGCTAAACCTCAAATTGTAAGAACTCCATTATATGCGTACACATGTAATTAACAATAATGGTAGTTCTAATAATCTTATCTGTTGTCCTCCAGACAGTCATTAATTTCAGAATGCTGTCTGTTGGAGGACAGGGTTTCATTAGAGTGAGGAAACAAGATACATCATCATACACTACTAGCGCAGAAGGTCTGGTTTACAATACCTAAAGTTGGTGATCTGGTGTTCCAGAAAGTGTCTCATGCGATCCTTTATCTCAAGAAACTTGTCCCATTCCTCACGCAACACTGTTCCAATGCCATCAGGCCTGCACAGCAAAACAACAGACTGCACCATGTCGAAAGAAGATCCATTACATTTTCAAATAACTCTAAGAAGCCTGGTTCAATATCAACAAATTTTGGAACAATAAATCACAATTTAATCAGCACTTAATATTACAAGTGACTCTGTCAAAAATATTTTTTAAAAACAGTACCAGTTGAGATTTTCCTGTTGCACCGACAGTAAGGGTAACCATGCAGTACTACTCCAACAAAACATCCGACATAAAATTTTAAGTCCTCAAACGCAATAAAACTAACAAGATGTTGATGAGCAACATCACAGTCAAAAGTTACAGCAGAATGTTCAAACTCCAGTGCCTTCACTCAAACATGGGCCCAGTGATGTTTTCTCCATTCACGATGAATGTCGATGGTTGCAAACAACATGACGAATGTAGAAGATGTCTCCAGGCCTGTGTCTGAGTAAAGAGACAGCAGTTTAAATACTTACTCATTACCAGTACTCATAACGTCTGACTATGATGTCATTAATGCACTTTAAAAGCAGTCCCGAACAGTGTCTATCACTAATTTGACTAATTTAGAGAATATAACCAATACGGAGATGAGCACCCCACAGACCTGTGTCCGTGGACATGTGAGGCACAGAAGGCGAAGCTGTAGTGCATCAACGTAGGGTCAATCATCATTCCACGCTCGGCATTGTTCAACAGATCTTCCAGGTACGACAGGTGTCTACGACAGCCGCGGACACCGTAGCGAGCACAGTATTCGTCCAGCACAAACACCTGGCCTGGACTGAACCAACCCTGAACCAATACATCACACACAGGCAAGTCAATGAACTACGACAAGGCAGTAATACATCACAAAAAATTAAAAGTAAAGCTAAAGTCCAACACTTGCTATAGCGCTTTTTACAGTTGCCCAGAAGCACTTTACAATCTCTGAAGTGGTAGCTGATTGGCATGAGTTAATGATACCGCAGCGCAGTATGCGACCGTTCATTGCCCGCATAAGCAAACAAATGGACATGCGGTTTGCAGCTAGCAGACACACAATAATTTAGACCAATGCTATTCAGCACTGAATTTGTACAGCATATACAGACACTGAAGGCTTCTAAACGTAAAGTAAAGTCCTTCCAGAGCCTTACGGCACATAGGGCGGCACTGATCTCCGTTTCCTAAGGCCCTCAGCCAGACACCAGTTTTTACACTGCGAGACCACAGATATGGGGCCAGTGTATCGCGCGGAGTGCCTGTTTACGTCCCAGCGGTGAAGCCGGTACCAAATTATACTGCTTGGTGACAGAGGCACATGTGTGTGAACAACTTGCCTAAGGTCGTTACATGGCAGTGTCCTGGTGCGTAGTCGAACCTGCGCCCCTGAGTAACCTCAGGATTACAAGTTGTGCACATTACCGTTAGACTACTGAGCCACACACAGAGCTTCTAATGAGCTGTTAGTAGGCTTATCACAGCAACCTACTGATCCAACAAAAAGTTCAATATTACGAGCAGAAAGCAGCAACATACAAGGCACGTGAACTGGTCAGTAAGCCGGTACTCCAGCGTGAGCCGCTGCAGCAAACTAAAGAAGTCGTGGTGGTCAAACTTGCTGGGACTTGCATGCACAAACTCATCCAGACCGTGCTTGCGAGCCTTGTCTGCATCTATAACATCACATTACAGGCAGAACTCACACTGTCATAACTAATGATAATAGTAAACATAACGATAACAATAAGAAAATTGACAGCCCAGCTGTAATAAAATATACAGCCATCTACGTGAACTAACATGGCCATCTGCTATGCAAAACTCATCGTTTCTTCCCTAGCAGTGGTTGTAACCAGTGCCAGTATTCATTTTGCCCATACAGGCAAGGATAACCACTGGCCAGATCAAATTCCAAGTGCTCTTGATGCATTACCTGCAAATGACCACCCATCTAAAAACTAACCTGGCCTGAAAAAGAGTAACTTCATTGATGTGAGCGTATCAGGACATCAGTCAAGAATGCGTGTCACGGTCAATTCTTCCCCACCAGCATGTTTACAGGTCAGTCGTTGTCAAGCTTTGGCACTGTGACATCTGGAGAGGTGTTGAAGCTGATTACAAAACTCCCAAACAAATCGTCACCACTTGATGTATTGCCTACTTCGTTGCTGA
>Ga0209367_1014239_pt1 | contig 10106 bp, 6 predicted proteins | sample WorMetLIZISLAND2_FD_187412 | JGI IMG/M metagenome (GOLD analysis project Ga0209367, IMG submission 187412) | Marine gutless worms symbiont microbial communities from Max Planck institute for Marine Microbiology, Germany - Olavius geniculatus... ...
GGAACAGTCTGCCACCGTCACTTCAAGAACTATCTGACACTGCGTTATTCAAACGAAACTTGAAAACTTTACTGTTTCAGCGAGCTTTTTATCTCTAGTAGTTTTTACTTTTGTACATTATCTTTAGATTTTATTTTAGTTTTTAGGTATGTTGTACACCACTGGTCAATTTTGTAAGTGGTTATTTTTTTGATTGATTGATTGAACAACACCTCTGTTTGAGACAGACTGCTTGTAGCCATCTTGTGCACTACTAACATGTGTTCTGAAAAAGGGGGCAGCTCGATAAATCGAAGGTTCAATTGTCCGAAAGTTTAAAGACTTTTTTCTATACATTTCTACAAACGTTGTCTCAATCTCCACATTTCCTCTTAACTAAAAGTAAGGTTAGGCTTAGGGTTAGGGTGAGATTTAGAACTAATGACAATGCATGTTGCAGGATACACTTTCAAACTATCAAACATTTAGATTATGGACATAGAAACATCTGAAGTATATGCTATATATTAGCACAGAAAAGAACGGACATACTTACAGTAGCAGGTCTGGCGATGTCAAACAGTCTCTGAATGACGTGTCCGAGCACATTGTTGTTCGGAGGTGGTCCTGCGATGCCGCAGCCTTCAGGCGGCTGCCATTCACCAATCATCAGCTGCTCACAGAGACCACACACATAGATTGATCACACATGCGTCGGAAGATAGATAGTGTAACGGTTAAGATGCTGGACTTACGATTAAAAGATCGTGAGTTTCACTCGCGGTCACCATCAAGTGGTTACTACTAGAATAGTTCACTGTCTGCAGACAGGAGAAACAACCACCAAAATCAACTCAGCTTTCCATCCCTCCGGGGTAGGTAAATCGAGTACCGGCCTGTCTGGCTGGGGTTGACGCAGAGCACACTCACCTGTGTTCAGTGGCAAGTAATCGCGTGATGCCATGCGGCAGGTGATGTTCTGTAGCTCTGCAACGGGTTTCCCATAAAAAGCTATGCATAAACTTCGACATGTACATGTACATAGCACACATTCAACACGTCTGCCACACAACATGAGTTGTTGATCTTTTTTCCTTTACATCCAAAGTGATCTATTTGTTCCGCTGATCTTTAAGACAAGTACTGCTCAGCGCTCACTCGGTTATAGTTAACATTAAATCTCGTGTTTTGTTATTATAAGTTTATGTGTGCACTACCTGAAATGGCCATCTCCAAAATGACCTATTATGTATTGAGTGGGACGCTATACCTCTACTCACTCACTCACTCACTCACTCACTCACTTACTCACTACGGCGTTTTTTTCCCACTCAAATGTAACTAATAATTGTCAATAAAATGCGTTGAGACCGAGCCAGTGGAATTCATAGGTAGAAAGATATGCTGATATTTTGTGTGTCCCGAGTTATCATTTAAATGTTTTAATGACTGTAGTTTGGCAAATGTCTTGGAAACTTCATTGGTTTGTACAACTCTGCTCCCCGCATACTGCGCTGCGGTATCATTAGCTCATGCCAATCAGCTGCCACTTCCAAGATGGCAAAGCACTTCTGGTCTTAAGTCAGTCTCATGTAAGAAGCTCTGTAGCAAGTACTGGACTTTACCTTTTTCCCAAGTTCTGCTTTCCATCACAGTACCTCTGCTATTACATCTGATTGGTTGATTCCATTAATGTAAAAACCATTTTTTAACGTTTTTTTTTATTCTTGCCACTTTTTTACATTTCTAAACGTTTTTTTTCTTTTCTTGGCATTTTTCATTATTACAAAAACGTTTATTGGAATTAGAAAATTTCATCAAGAACGTCGAGAAGCGATTTTAAAGCTACTGAAACGAATTAATAGGCTATAGTGGCGGTAGTTTACTTACTCAGTCTAGTGATACTTGGTCTTATGACCACATATTTGAATAGAAGTTAAACAAAATTATCTCTTTTTCTCTAGTTCTAGCTATACTACGCTTATATGATTAGGTCTAACACAAGAAGTTGAACAAATTAAAGCTAACATTTTTTATCAACGTTTTGAACGTTTTTTTTAATTTTTGCCACGTTTTTACATTTTTTAACGTTTTTTGAAAATTTTTTTCTGTAGCGTTTTTTTACATCTATGGTTGACTCAATGACTTATGGACTGATCAGTTGATCAATGGCGGACCTGGTATTCATTGAAGTCGGCGTTGTTGAGCAGTCGTTGTCTGTCATCAGGCTCTAGAGTTTCAGTGTCAGTCACCAATGACGTCACCTCCTCCACGTCATACAGAGGCTTTCCCGCCACAAACAGCTCTGTCCAATCATGCACCAGCTTCGCAGGCACCAGCCTACATCACAAATTGCATAATTTACAAACAGTTCAATCTCCAGCTCCCAAATAATTAAAGCCCTCCCCCAAGTCAATGCAAGCAAGTCAAACAAGATAAACGCTAATTCATGTCCAGCTTCAACGCCTGAACAGCCTATAGGCCTAATACCTTGTGTAAGGTAGTAAGAAATGCTATTATCTAAAAATAATAAATTAGAGATTTAAACAAAAGCCAAAGTAATTTGACACTAGATGGTCTTCAGAAAATAAATTCCGATGCTATAGCTGGCATCAGTTACAGAGCGATGTCGCCTAATAACAACACATAGTAGACTCAGTAATCAATACAAGTGTGACAGATAGACAGACAGACCACAAGCTATGGCTATACAAGAGTTCACTATGCCGCCTAATAACTCACTGGTTGGTGAAGGCGCGATATTCGACAATCTTGGTGGTGAAGTCCAGAAGGTCCGAGACGATCTGTCGACACATGGCGTAGTGCTTGTTGTAGCGAGCCCTGAGGCGTTTACACAGCAACTGCTCGTGTAGCTCGTGCGCCTGCCTTATCTCATCCTCGTGCTCTGCATTGTACAGTTCTATCAGCTCCTGCGTCAACAGCATCATCAATATCATCATCAGCAGCACCAGCACCAGCACGGTTTTTGAATTAAAAAAGCAGGCAAGACGCAGGAAGTTGCAATTTTCTGACAGAGAAGATTACTGATGCTCAAAATTTCAAATTTTCCCGTAAATTTCTCCAAAATAATTTTTTCAGCCCATATTATGCATCTTTCTATTTTCTGAACAAAAATTTGGGATATCGAACTCATACTTTCAGTTTGCACTTCGAATCTCATTTTGGAGGCAACCTCAATTCAGCCTCCTATGCTCAGTAGGTAGGATAAGACTGGTTGCGGTAGTAGTGAGTCTGCTGGCTGCACTGCACTGTTCACTGTAGTGGGCAGCAGACGGCTGCATAGTGCACTGTGGTATCATTAGCAGTTACAATATCTTCCAAGATTGTAAAGTGCTTGTGGTCACAAGTCTGACTTCGTGTAAGCAGTGCTATAGTAAGTACCAGACTTTACAAAACAGTGACATAAACAAGACGAGAAGCTCATAAACAAAAACAAAATAATTTTGAGACCGAGAACCTGTGTATCTGTGATGTTTACTAAATTATGTCATTTGCCTTGTCTGTCTGTCAATCTGTCTGTGTACTGTTAACACACCGTGACCAGAAAAAAAACATCCTGGACATTTTCGATTGTAACTCAAAACAGGATTATCAAATTTTAATAATTTTTTACATCAATATTTCTCACACAACTGTTGATCAAATAACTGACAATTTTCTACCACACTTATTGTCTGCTTCTGCACTACGTGAGGAAACAAAATCAATGAAATATTGCATTTTTATCCTTTTTTGCCTGTTCAGGTTTTTCCAGGTAGTGCAGAAACAGACATTTGATGAAATGAGAACTAAAGCAGTCGTTTGAATGCAAGTAGTGTCAAAAACGTTTGCACCAAAAATTATTAAAATCTGTCAATTCTTTTTCAAGTCACAATCAATAGAGTTGGGGATGTTTTTGACGTATTTCTGTTCATTTTAATTCATATTTTGTTGGTTCTGGTTTCCCCAAGTAATGCAGAAACAAACATTGGGTAAGGGGGAATACTAAACGGTCATTTGATGGCCAGTTGTGCCAGAGATATTCGTACCAAAAATTATTAAAATTGGATACCGTTTTTTCAAGTGACAATCGATAATGTTGTGTATGTTTTTTCTAGACATGATGTATACTGAGCAACTGTTAGTGCTTGTGCCCTGTTGTCCAGCTCTAATGATAATTATGTGTGCTGCAATACACTCTGTTCATTTGCCTATCTGCAGCAGCAGAGTGCCATCACCAAAGCCAGTGCTGTTGAAAAAGAACCAAGAACAGCTCACTCGGCGGCACCCACGACTTTTTTCCAATGGCACTGGACACACGAGTGTCAGCACCAAGAAATTCCTGGCACAAATCGGTAAGCGTTTGACTGAGATGACAATGGACCCCCATGAAACCGCACTCCTATTTCAGTGCTTCTCAGTCGCCGCTCAATGCTCTAACGTGGCATGCCTATAGCTGACATGTTCAGTTATTCATAATTTCCGAGTATGCACCATGACCATTCCAGACCTAATTTTCATAGTTCTAGTATTTCAGCTCTTAGGAATTGAGTACTGGGAGCTTAAAAATAAAAAAAAATAACTAAGTGAATAAACCTTCTCTTTATTGAGCTGTTCTTCGAACTCCTTGACGCGCGCCTCCTCGAACTGTTTCTCCTGTGCGAGGCGATTGCGTCGGATGACGTCCTTCTCACGGCGCACTTGCATCAACTGGACGGCGATGCGACGCTCCTGAACCGATTGTCGCATGCAGAGGTTCACCAACACGTCCTCACGACGAGAGTCCTGTATATAGCACCAACATGTCATTATAACCACTACATCACCACAACACCAGTACAGTACGTCATTAACATTCATTCATTCATTTTATTCTTTAAAAAAAAGCTGACAAATGCAGCTTATAAAACATATAGTCAGTAACCAAGTATAGCAAATCTGACATAGGCCTAGTTTGCAAAGATATACACATCAATAGCAGTCTCTGTAAAGCATGCAAATGACAAAGTCACGTTCGTTGAGATAAGTAGTTTTGTTAAGCAAAAGTTTGTCATGAGAGCGTGGTCTGAGGTCATAAGATGACGGTTGGCGATCCGGAATCAGGGGCTGAAGGACGTGAGCAGAATTGTGTAAAATTTTACAAAACAGTTTATCATCAGCAGAGTGAAAAAGATCCTCGATACCACAGCATCACCAATGACAGGCGTTGTGGGTAAAAAAAGACAGAAAGTTGCAATTTTTCGACAAACGATGCAAATTACCAACACCGGGGATTATTAGGGGTGCTCAAAATTTCAACTCGGAGCTGTCCAAAGGTGTTCTTCTTCCATCTTTACATACCTCAAGAGCCTGGTGAGCGGTGAGTTGTTCGACGAGCACTTTACGACGCCGTTTCTCACGCTCAACGCGTGCCGTCGTGTCCTCATTTATTCGCTTGCGTATCTTGGTCATGTACGCAGCTGACGATGCAGCCAACGCGGACGACGTGTCACACAACTGACTGGCGTCGTACGTCAGTGGAGGAGGCGTGGCTACTGTTGAATGCACCTCCACACCGGCGCAGTATTCACTACAATGTTCAACACTGGGCCAACTCAGCTGCCTATCCCCACCCGGATGGTGTACATCTAAGAGTCACAGTAATCGTTGAACGGACAATGTTCAGTGCAACGTTTAACAACGCTGACTGGGTCAACTCAGCCTCCTACCCATGGCAGGACAAAAACTTATCCAAGTTTTCTTCTATGACGGTGACCCAGCGTTTAAGTTTTCTTAGTGTCCCACCAACTCCTTCCCCGAGGTTCGTTCAACGCTTGTTACACCTGCTTCGTTAAACTATGTTGATAACCAAGTTTTTGCCAGATATTAATTAAGTTGTGTCAATCACAGCTGGCAATACACACGTACGTCATGGCGGCGGTCTGCATTGAACGACGTAAATTGGCTTCAAACTGCGCAATATCACGACTCATGTTCTGAACAACATATATATACAATGTGTCTCAAAAAAGTAGTACACTAACTGATATCGATAACTATGTCAATTCTTAACAGATTTTGAAAATTCTTTCACTGACACAATTTGTGAAAAATTTCTAAAAAAACTGTCATTAAAAATTCCATCACATCTTAGCCATGTCACTACTCTACCTTGTGAAACACAGATGGTTAAAAGTAGCATTTTTCCTTGTGCTGAGCCATTGTCTTGCTGAGATACGAACTACCAGAGACTTTGTGTATGGCAGGCAGCATCAAACACATGTGGTAAAAAAATTAAGTTATGTTATTGTACCAGTAACCAAAGTATGGTGAAATTACCTTTGCTTCATTCTCCTTGATTAGCATGCAAACGAAAGCACACAGACTTCTATATAACAGTAAAAATGTTACTCAATATTAATTTTCTGCCGATTAGTGAATAACATAATGAGCAAAAACAGTTCAATGTGACAACACTGTTAAACGTACTTGCAGTAAAAATAAGATTTCAAATAAGACGATTAGTAAACTTTTGCTCAGTAGCAGTGAATAAAATTTGGCAGATTTATCACAGCCCATAGCCACAGCCCTGTCTTCAATCACACAGATCTAATGGCCTGAAGTTGGTTAAGCTTAAATAATCAGCCTGTTAAACAGAAATAATGCCCAAGTAAAAAGCGCTACAAAGTGAAGAATCACAAAGATTGTCCGATAATGAGTTCCAATCAAACCCACAAAAAGCACTTAGGCCAAACGGCTGAATGTACACAGCAATGTAAATCTAGTGCAATCTGCAGGTGTGGCATTCAAAAGAAATCACTATAAGCACAGACACTCTGACAGACCTGGGCTTGCTTGGCACGAATGGCCTGGCGTTTCGCTGCAATTGCTGCCGCAGCTTTGTTGGTCGGCAGCTTTGGCAGACGCACGTTATTTGCTCTAAAAATCAGCATCATCATCACTACATCAATCAGTCAATCAATCAATCAATCTTTATTATGCTAAAGGCAGCGGAAATACAAATACAACAAAACACACACATAAAATGAAACGAAAACAGGGTTCAAAGTGGAAAAAAATAAGTGTGGGTATGGTTGCTGTGCCTTCCTTCCCTTTGTCCCCTCAAGCTAACGCTATTTTGGCCACAGATCGATGCAAACATCAGCGACCAGTTGCCTAAATCTCACAAAATGGCCTGCAAAGTATGACTTTTCTCAAAAAAGAAGTGCCAGTGTGCTTTCCAGGTGGCCAAGAAAGTGCCGGTATGCCATACCGGTCCATACCGCCCCACTTCGAGCCTTAAATAAAAATAATAATAAGCCAAAGACTATACAAATTAGCTGTGTGGGATTAAGGTGAAGCATGTTCACCTGTGTCATGTAGCAAGTAACATTGTGCGATCCCATATGGCAGGTGACGCTCCGTAACTTTCAGACAAGTTTCCCGTAAAAAGCCATACCTTTCTAAACCTTTAAATACTGACTGCATGTTGGCAAATCTCTCCGAGGTACACAGTTGTTGCTGTTTAAACTGTCCTTGTGTCGGCCGGGTGTCAGCACTAGTATCTCACTAGAGGTTTAAGACCTCTGATAACCGCTAATCTGTGACGGTGGTACTGACTGCATGTTGGCGAGTGTTTGCGAGTTTCGTAGTTGCTGTTGTTTGAACTGTCTCATCAGTTCCAGCCTCTGTTCCTGCAGCTGTCTCTGACAACGCTCCTGCTCCTCAAATCGCTCTCTGAACGTTGACCTTTCCATGTCCAACTGTTTCTGATGGAAACGACTCATCAGCACCTCCTGGTCAATGTCACTCTGCCGTGGCACTGTCACCTTCAAACGCTGCACAGCCATAGACCTATCACAACTGAGACACCAAAAATTTTCTCATAACTGCACCAAATATTGACTGATTTTCTCAATTCTTTCACAAACACAATCGGCAATAAAAAATTTGCAATTAAGTGATCGCTAATATCACATCATACGTCAAATGTCTCGCTACACTACCTTCTGAAATATAGTCTGCTTTAAAACAACTGAGCTACTACAAAGCTGACTATTTCTCATGATGCATTTAGGATTTGGTAAAATCTTCAGCAACTGTTGTTTCCTACATATAGCAATGATTAATTTGGCTACAGAGAAAAAGTTATGAAAATAAATTAATATTCGATGAAGATATGAAGCTTACTTTTTACGGACTATCCAGTATATACAAATAAATACTGATACTGCAGCTAGAGTAGCAGCAACAAGAAAAGCAGTTTGAAAAATGTGCAAGGTTCTTATGCATCAAAGATCCTCAATGCCAATGCATCAGCTTCCACTAGAGTGCTACAGAAAAATCTTCAGGGTTCTCAATGCTAATAAACATTCATCTTATGCTTCTAGCTAGAGACAAGAGAACCCATGCTAGAATCAAATTGAGCCTTAATATGTAACACGGCAACAAAAGCCATGGTTGCAGGATTGAAGGTAAAACAGCGATTTGCTTGCCTGTTGATACAGAGCAGTTGAAATAGCTTCCAGCTTGGCCGGTGCTGCAGGCCGCATGGCCTCCATGGCAGTTCCAGTGAGCTTGCTCTTCTTTTTCTTGTTCAGAGCAACAAACAGTTCATAGACAACGCTGGCTGCGGTGCCATGTCTTTCGTTCATGATGTCTCGTGCTTTGTTTGTATCAAACGAGATCTCCAGCAGACGCAGCACCGACTCAATGCGACAGAAGTTGTTCAGCTTCGCCTCAGATGTCCTCAAATCACACAACGTGTACATCTACATTAATTACTGTTCAAACAGAAGCTCAGCGTTAATCCACTTTGATAACAGACTGGCCAAAATAACCAGCATTACTTGAGAAATTAATTGCAAAGCTTTCATAAAGATATAGGCCTATAATTAATCTAATCAATCAATCATCAATTATTGTAAATGGGCAAAAATATTCTTGCTTTTTATTGCATATAATAACAACAGAGCAGCAGCACCAACAAAAATTTGATGCTTAACAGGTTCACAGCATGTTCTTTATAACTGTAACAGAATATCATTACATTGTTCATTTTTGATCCCAACATCTCTACATATTTCAAAGTCCATGGGACCCAGGTGACTGGACACAACAATAATACATTAATGCCACATTTAAACATCATGATTCATTTATCTGATAGTTCAATGTGTTACATACTTATTGTGCGAAAACTGCTCAAAGTCATTTTGCAGTCCAAACTTGAACAGTAATTCGCCGAGCAGGAAACCAGATGAAAAGTCTGATGCAAATGCAGACGGATCTGAAGCACAAAACAACGACAATCTTATTTTATAATAATGACACCTCACGAAACAACTTGTTAGAAATAAATACAAAGTAAATATATACACTAGGCGTTGTTGTGCCATGAGCAGTAAATAAAGAATTCAGTAAACTTTGACGTTGAGACATTTTCTTCTTTAAAGTCCTGGTTTTGGCTAGTAACAAGCAAAACAGTCTAGTGTTTATCAAAACAGCGTATTTTCGAAACTGGCGGTACGTTTGAATGTTACTTTTTGTAGGTAGTCGACGGCATTGGCAGTACAACAGTGCCTCTAACCGGTAACACGGCATCGAGTGCCACGCTGAAGCTAAGCAAATTTATCAGCAGATAAAAACGTACCTATTTTCTTCGACAACTTTACATCGTTGTTCAACCATTTGCACAATATCTCAGTCATTTTAGCCTACTTCTAAAACCAGTAAACTAGAAAGCAAATTACTTAAGAGATAGACCGGAAATAAACAACGTGACCCAACTGCTTGACAACCGAAAAAGTAAGTAAATTTCGTGAAGCTCTATCGTTGTTGCTGTTTGCTGTTGCCGACTAGTGTTTGCAATCCCGAGATCCCGAATCTCGGGATCCCGTTTTTGCCAATCCCGAATCTCAGGATTGGCCGAGTCTCAATCCCGGGATTACCGAATTACAAAAAAATTCGTCAAAAATGTACTTTTTTGAGTGTCAAATGACACAAATAACAATTCTAGCCCTTTAGGGCCGGTTTCTGGATCTTTTAGTTAACTGATCAGTTAGCAAACCGTCTGTTAACTGTAACTCGCTAGTTAAGTTTGTGCGCGTTTCTGAACAAAATCTGACTGGCTGTCAGCTAACTGAGCG
>Ga0209367_1014241_pt1 | contig 10105 bp, 5 predicted proteins | sample WorMetLIZISLAND2_FD_187412 | JGI IMG/M metagenome (GOLD analysis project Ga0209367, IMG submission 187412) | Marine gutless worms symbiont microbial communities from Max Planck institute for Marine Microbiology, Germany - Olavius geniculatus... ...
CCTTCCGTGGGACGGTAAAATGAATAGTAACCCATTATCTGGGTTATGGAAGGTGCAGACCTTAGTACAGCTGACTGGGGTTGCCTAGCCGGCCGCTGCGCCAGTTTGTGTCTGCAGGCTGCACACGGTGGCCGTGCGGCAGGCGGCTGTGGTTAGTGACGAAAGCGCATTAGAGGCGTGCGCATGCTCGCGACGATGCGCTATACAAATTGACGACCTTTACCTTTTACACAAAACTCAGTTAGACAGTGTGACATTTACCAAGCAGTGAAATCAACCGAACAATTCATTACCAGCTTTTGACACGATTTACTATGAAACCTTTTGCTTCAAAAACACTTGTATATATACAAAAATCAGGGGCTGCCAACCCACACTCTAGAAAGTGGCCATTGAATGGTGTAATGAAATGTAAAACAAGACATTTTGCTTTATGCTATGCGTCAGATCATGTCTCCCCAAGCAATCACAGTCATACGAATAAACATCGTTTATTGTTAATGTCGTTCAAGCATTTATTTACAGCAAAACGTTGATCCAGCCAAAACACATAACGTCCGAACATCCGCTCAGCTTGGCACCTCGCCATCGTCGGCCAGGCCGCCGCCCAGTAGCCTGGCTCTACCGTTCATACCGTCACGTGACCCCGCCAGCCTTCAGCCCATTCCACCACGCAAGTATAACAGTGCGGGGCAACTTAACATTGTCCAAATGCAAGCAGCATAAAACCAGGTTACAATTCACACGATTTGCTTCAACTCAGTGAGTTTCCCATTGACACTGTGCACCACAGAAATTTACTTACTTACTTTCTTATGTAACAACTACCCAGTACAAGAAAATAACTAAGTCTTCAGTTGCTGACATATGGCTAACATGGCAGTGATAGTCGGAGCGAACTCCCGAAAAATGTGACTTCTAAAGGCATTTTTGTCAAAGGCTGGGAATCTAACTTTTTAACACAATTCAAGTCCGCTTGTTTACATAAAGTTGTGTTTTAAATTTTGAGTTGATCACATTTGAAATATACGTACTAAATCTGAAGTATCTATGACTGATAGATGTTGAATTATAGATGCTTTTACGAAAACAGTGCGCAAAAGTGAAAATTTGGCCGCCATCTTGTTTATGCAAATTAGATAGTCAAAAACTCAAAAGTTGGCTTGGGAACCGGGATAATCGTACTCAGCATGTTCGAATTGTGTTAAAAAGTCAGGTTCCCAACCTCTATCCAAAAATGCCCTTAGAAGTGTTATAGAAGGCCTTTTTTTCTGAAAGTTCGTCCTGACTATGTTGCGGCATTAGAAATGTGCTGATGTTCGCAAACTGGGCCCGTCGACTTGGAATTCACTGCCAGACAGTCTTCGTGACCCAGAACTGAGTCTCAATACTTTCAAACGTCAGCTGAAGACATACATTTTTGCAAAATATTGATGACAAAATGTATTAAGCGCATTAGAGATCTTTTGGAGTATGCGCTATATAAATTTACACTTTACTTACTTACTTTCAAGCCATACACTCAGCCGCTTACAGTCTAGGGTTGATGCGGTGATGACCGGAAAACTACAGCATGTATGTACATGTACATAGCAACATTTGGGACAAAGCAGGAATGAAGCAGTTGGAGAACTGGATGAATTGGAAGCAAATGATGAAACAAATGAGTTGACTAGTGTACCCGGTTCATGGCGGCATTTAGATGAACCACGTTGACAGCATGGCCGTCGGGCAGTGACGGCGGTCGGTAATCGCTGTCGCTGCGTGCTATTCTACGCTGCTGTTTCCTGTTGCAGTAATTCCTGACTCACATCAACAAACACAACATTCAAGTTAGAAGTTAAAACAAATTATTAATTTAATTAACAGGTCAGAATGTGCATCAGTGTTTTCAAATGTCGTTTATTGTGACTAAAAAGACAAAAAACCTGCTGCAAAAGATGCTAGAAACTCTGAAATCTATAAGCTAAAGTAACTTTAAAAAATCTGTTAGTTAAAAGAACAAGAAATTTGAGCTAATGCTCATGAGATGTGCAAAAGCCTATAGTAGTTACGGTTCAGTAGTTTAGCTAAAAATTGGGGTGTTCACACTAAGTTAATATACAAATACCAAATTCTCTATCTGGAACGCATAACGATAGTTCCCTGGCGCTACCTTGTGAATGATATAGACTTGTGTCACAGCCCGAAATCGCCAAAAAAATCCATAAAACCCCCGATTTTGGCATTCAAGGTCATTGAATTCGGCGCCAATCGAGAGTGATTAATAGTATTAGTGATTAATAGTAACCTAAGCCCTATCTCGCACCGTTACTGAGATACAGTGACTTTTTGGCCAAAAATCGCAAATTTTGCCCACCCCCCTCTCATTTAGCGCCCTCATTTGGGGTGACCCACTTTGAATTCATGAAAAAGCTTTACAGTTCTTGAAACTAGAGTCTTCCAGGCAGCCGACGGTGAAGATTTGGTGATTCTAGCTTGCACCGTATTTGACTGATCCACCCGTGTGACGGACAGACGGATGGACAGAATTGTGATGGCTAAAACGCGCTGAAAGCAGTAGCTGCTTTCGCACGTAAAAACTGTACACAGAACGTGCTTACAATGCAGCAACATTTTTACTGACCGGTGAAGAACGTAAAAGCTATAAAACTTACCTCACATAAATTCATTACAACAAAATTAGCATCTGCTCAAGTGTGGTTCGTAAAATCTGAACTCAACTAACTTGTGTGGAAGCTACGATCAATGCGATTAACAAAATGTGTATTAATACAGCTCCTGACTAGGGCTTTCAGCACAATACTGAATAGTTAGTCTGATCAAGTTGGGCTAAAATATCAACCAGCTTCAGTAATTGTGAGTGAGTGAGTACGGTTTAACGTCCCACCCGACACAGTATAGGTCATTTCAAGGACGGCCTTTCCAGGCGGAATGCACACAATCACATAATAACGGAACAGTAAGTTTAACGTGTACAGATCTGACTGTATTGCAGTTTAAGAGCAGTTAATCAGAAGTGTGAAATTGCAGGCGCTCACCCACCGTGCAATGCACAAAGCCGCAATGAGACAACACGCCAACAGCAGAGTGCCAACAGCGATAATGACCATCATTACACTCTCACTGGCACTTGCTGTCCACCAGTTAACTACAACAGTGCCCATCGTACATCGTCAACAACAACCAGCATGATAGCAACAACAATTACAGCATGATAGCAACAACAATTACAGCAACACCGTGGTCAGCCACCTTGCCGTGGTGGTGGGGCTTTGCACCGATGACCCAAAAGATTTCTAAAATCTGGAGGTAAGGAGCTAACTAAGAGCAGACCAAACTCGTGAGAGCAGATTGCTGCATGTTACCAGTGCTTTGTGCTGGTTTCGGCTCCACAGCCGACTACGGCTTCACAGCCGTCTATTTACGGCTTTACAGCCGTCTGTTTACGGCTTCACAGCCATCTACGGCTTTATAGCCGTTACCTGTAACCCTGTGGTTACATTTGGGGATGCGCATTGGGCCGAACTGATATGGCCTCAGCGCTGGGCAGGTGTAAGAGCCTGCCCACCCCTGAGGTATGATAAGGTAAAGTAAGGTACAGCAACAGCAATAACCACAAGCACTCGGGGAGAATGCAAACCTGCACCATTCTGTTTTGCAGCATGCTCATTAAAATGTGACACAGTTCTGAATTCAGACACTCACTGAAAAACCAACCAGTACTGTAGTGCTGACACCTGGTGAGCAATCGCAATCTACAGCTATTCCACACGTCAGAATTCGAAAAGAACTCCTGGATCTGTATCATGATCAGCACCACCAAAATATCTAACTAAATGTTGTTTAAGCCACGCCCCAAACCACAAAATAATCTCACCATTTCTATTACCATCTTGTATGTGGTGCTAAGCAAATTTCTTCAAAGTAACAAAAAAGCACAAGAATATTCATTATCTACAAAACATACCAAATCGAACCAACTGTTACCAACAAGACACACAACCAATGACAACAGTGAGAGATGCAGCCATGACCACAAAAATTGCAGAACAAGCACAAGGTTTTGCAAAATAAACAAAGAACCTGAATGGCAGAAGTAAGTTGATCAGCAACGAAAATGAAAATATACGATAACGCAAATCATCACGGAAGTAAACCGTACAAAGAGCTATGTATTAAATCACATAGAAAAACATCAAAAGCGCTTACAACAAGTAAAACCTACTGAGGCAGAAAATGTATTCAATAAAGAAACATGATCCATCAGAAATTAACAACACTCGAAACAAACGAGCAGAAATATAAGTCAGAATATGTAGCAGACAAAGCACTAGCAGCAGCGCAGAGGAACAGCATCAGCTCAGATACGGCAGTTTATCAACAGCAATGACAAGAAGCAATAGCAAGCGTAAACCTCCGACAAAATCAGTTTATTTCACAGCAGACAATTCAGAATCACCGCAGCAGAAACCATCAGCACTGCAGTAATGCCACCAGCTAAATAACAGCAATGCGGTAAAAATACACTAAGGGTAAAAATCAGGACCGAATGAAACTGGGCCATTGGTCGTTTTGACCCCTTAACAAATTCCAGCAAAATTTCAACAGAATCTGTTCCCAACATGTGGAATAATCTTGTAAAAAACAGATCAAAATTAAAACCACTGCCTCTTCTTTTCCGTGTAAAAAAATTGTTAAGAAGTTAGAAAAAATAGCAGCAGCAGCTAAGCCAAACCAGACGCTGCAAATGCTCTGGCATCTAGACTGGCATTAGCATCTAGCGCAAAGATTCTCTAAAGGCAAAGCATCAACTTAAATAAAAACACAATATTAACAAAATCTTCACAACAGCATAAACAGCTAAAAGCAAGTATTTATAATGAAAGGTCTAATAACACGGCTGAAGCACTGCTTCATCAGAAACTTTCAACGTTTTTCGGCACCAAACAGCAGCTTAACTTTTAAAGTAAAAGTTGAATTGTTGGTATCACATTATAGACTAAAGTTCACTGTAATTAACAAATTTGAAAATTTCATGTAAACCACATGATGCAGGTATAGATCGGATGATGCATAATTATCTCTCCCATTGCTATAGCATCGCATGGGACAGATTATAAAATCAATTCTGTCATTCTGTCTGTAAACACTTCTACGGCCGCAATTTTCATTTGATCTTGATGAAATTTTGAACAGTGATTCGGGGCCCGAAAAGTAAGATCGAATTTGTTTGGGATAAAAATCTGACAACTCCTTTCCCTATTTTATTCCAATTTTTTAAAATTTTGCATTACAGCTATGGGGACTTCAAAGCGGTATAACTCAGTCCCCGTAAAAGATAATTGCACACTGTTTTCACCTACCCCCGTATTTTCAGGGTCGGGCAATCTAAAAATGTCATTTAAATTTACCCCCTAACGACAACTGTTGCCACAGCAACCATTCAAAAGTTGCAAAATTTTGCATTACAGCCAATGGAGATTTCAAAGCCGTATAACTTGGTCCCCGTAAAAGATAATTGCGCGATGTTTGCACCTACCGCCCTATTTTTGGGCCCAGGCTATCAGATGGTGTCATTTAAATTTCTTGCCTGCCAACCCCTGTTGCCATGGCACGAATTTAGGGACAAAACTGACTACAACTCGGCCCCCATGAAAGATAATTGCGCCCTGTTTGCATTTACCCCCTTATACGCAGCTGCTAGGCTATACAGTGTGGCAATGGGACAGATACGTATTTCTAGTTTTCACAGAAAACATGCTGAGAACGTCCAGCAGACAAACAAAGCATGCTGCCATATTGCAGCCATAATGCAAAAACATAACAGAACAGACATGCCATTAAAATCAAACAACTGAATGAATGTGGCAATATCCATGCATGCGTGCATACGGTCATGCATAGAGGCAAAAATACAAACACTGGACAGAAACATGACTATTGGTGCTGTTGTGACGAAAGCAGCGATAACCAGAAAAACCATCTGGACATCTGTAAGTTGCACAATAGATCCCACATAATGTCAATATTCATAACATACAGTGCCCTACTATGTCACGCACTCAACAGTTCATCAATAGACCAACACGCAACCAGATAATGCCATCACACCTGCAAATCTTACTATAATGCATGTAGAGTCTGTTTATTCTACAGACAGACGTCTGTCTGTCAGCCCACTCTAGCATCTTCCCTATTGCACGGTGGCGGACCCCGCAGTCACGGCGTTTGAGTCCTTGGGCCTTGGGTACTTGCCCCCCACCTAACACCCCTCCCCCACCTGCCCCCACGGGCAGCTTGAGGGGGCAAGGGTTGAGTTGCCAAGTCTTCTTTCCCGGCTGATTCTGTCAAGTTCGAGTGCTCAGCTTCATAGCGACATCTGGTGAATGATGGCCACTTAATAAGGCCGGTGTCCTATTATAGGACCGCCTCCTGAAATGTCTCTCCTCGGATGATCTGTACTGGTACAGAGTCTCCACCGGAGGAATTTAGCCTGGTACAGAGCCTATTATAGATTCGCACCCCCGCGTGGCCTAACGAAATGTTGTATAGTCATTACAGACTCTCTCCTCTATGACAAACTTTCCACTTCCATCTAATGCTGCACTATGAATGCTAAGTAATAAGGATAAAGGTTTACTACAGCATTATCTTTGTCTGAGATCATCACCATCATCATCTTCATTATCATCATCATCATAGTCTCTGCAACGTGTGCCGGCTCACGCTGGCAATTGGATCAGTTGCGCCCTCTGCACGTTATTACAACCGTGCACCACGTACTGCATACAAGCCCTCTCAAACTCTTGCGTGCATTCATTTCACTAGCGGCGGGTTACTTTGCTAGTACACACAATGCAGACATAGAAATGGGTCAGGATTTTTGACCAGTGACCCAACACGACCTTTGACCTCACGACCTGACCTGGTCGTTGAGTGTTTTAAAACAATACCTCAACAATGGCTTGATAATTATCAGAATTTCACAGTGCACGCCCAAGGACAATTAGCACATAACTAAGTAAATATCACGGGCACTAATTGAAATCGTGGCCAGAGACATAATAAAAGATGTTCGTAAAACATAAATTCACGAGTTTGACGGGATAAAACTTTTTTGAATTTGTAAATATTCAGATAATCATCCGAGGTGAAATGGGCAGTATCTGACATTGCTCATTAAAACCTAAGACAAATCAAGTTGGGCCTTTGAAAACCCCTCCACTCCAAGGGTTTGATCCCAAAACCCATAACCCAATTAAACCTACTGGATTGGGCTTTTCCTGAATAACGTTTTTAACCCTGACCGGTTTGGATCTCTGCCATTGATGAAAAAAAAACAGGAAAACATTCCGATTTCAAATGCTGTCTGTGCCTCTATATCGGCACTTTATCACATAGGTGGCAACCAGCTGAAATCATTTACACCTATTGCAAATACTTATAGCAACAGACATTCCAATGCGGCAATAACGACAATAAAATTACAACAACAACAGAAATACAAGTTCAGAAGAAAGCTGATTGGTCTCTACCTGCGACAGAAAAATATCAAATGATACGGGAAATAACAGAAAAGACAAAAAGCAAAGAAGAACCAATCCCGTAGCCAATAAGCAGACACATGGTCAAGGCGTTGCAGCAACAGATTAGACCTCATCACTCGCTGTACTTGCCTGCTGTATCAGTTTTTACACTGTCTATATCAGGCACTACTAGGCGCTCTTGACACCTTTCACCAGCATAAGTTGCCTCACATCTAGCAAATGTCACCTCCGAGTTACGTAATGCCAAACCACTCGACAGTCGACTCACTGATATCATTTACTACTACTAATAATAATACGCATCAGCTCGCCAGCTCCTGGCTGATCTTGGAAGAAGAATCTCAACTAATACTGGCGAGGCTAGAGAGACCAATTATTTGTTTCAAAGAATTTCTGTTTTGGTGCAGCGCTTCAATGCTGTTTTGTTGCACGTCTGCACGACAGTTTGCCGGCCGCTGACTGCACGGACTGATGATCGTACCCACCTTTGTATTACATAGTTAATTTTTAGGCTCCCTCGGGAACGGAGTACAGAGGGTAAAAAAACTAATAATAATAATAATAATCTGCAGTGTGTTACAAGCTTGAACAATAACTTGTATTGTTCCATCTAGTTTGCTCAACATTGAACATTGGCAAACGAAGTACACGCCAACAATGTTATAAAAATATCAACATTACATCAAAACAAATTTTAATAAATAAATAATACTAAATAGGGTTAGAACGATACCAGAGAAGCTACCCAATACCCACTGCCCAATACTATTGGGTCATACCGTTACCAATACCCAATACCAATACCGATACCCGTGGGATCATCAGCCTCCCGCCACATGCTACCGCACTGTCGGGGCTAGACACCGTGTTAATCTAATGACTTTTTAATAAACATGAATTATCACAATAATCATCATTATTATCAAGTCGAAGATCTATTGTGCCTTCCTTTAACACAGCTTGGCAAAAATACAAAACATAATCCCAGTTTGGTACAACACAAGCATCCTGAGTGCCATTCAGCGAATGAATGCTAAGCACAGCATGGCAGAGACCAAAATGATCGCATTTTAAATTCATGGTTTAAATTAACAAAAAAAACAGCCAAACATACACATGAGTTTAAATCACTAGATTTCAACTAATCAGCCAGTGACTACTCAAAGCCCCAAAGAAACCAGCTAGAGCAGTATTTCAGTAAACGGGTCCAATTCCAATTTCCAACATGGGGCAGGGCAGCGATACCGCCCCATAGGTTTAAGCCGTCATATGGGCTCATCAGCCATCCCCAACAAGATACTAGTTACAATTAAGTACTTTTGGGAATCTGTGAGACTTTTTAATAAATCTCACTATATCTCCAACTGTTGCATTATCAATATCTTCAGGATGTAAACATGGTTTACCCCATATCAAATTCCTTATAGAGAAAAACTTATTACAGTAGCAAAGGAAGTGTGAAGCACTTTCCATTGCCTCACTGCAACAAAAGCCCCAAAGAAACCAGCTAGAGCAGTATTTCAGTAAACGGGTCACTTGACACTGCTGAGTCAACAGCCAATAAATGTTGCCTCGTGATGAGGGCAAACAGTCTCCAAACAGTAGCAGAAATTCACAAATTTCAGCAACGTCTTCACAAATAAGCTTACAGTATACCATCGTTACCTGCAAAACTTTCGGCCGAGTGACTTGAGAATGTAGCATGTTCCGTGGTTGAGACAATAGTCTTGACTGGCACACAACGTCTCACGCCCGGTCGCATCAACGTCTGACACAATACATACACACACGCACCACGTCCTGCAGACAAACAATGAAACATGTCAGCAGCACCTAGCGCCAACATGACATCCGAGGCGCGTTTCGCACTTCTTTCTCTCTGAGAATCTCACTTCTACGGCTCAGTAGTTCTCACTAGTTCTCACAAAAAGTGTGAAACGCACAAGTAAGAATTCTATGAGAATTCTAACATAGAATTCTACGCTAGCCAACACACAAGCAAGTGGGTGGAGCTAGCATAACGTAGCAAAGGAAAATCTTGCTCACAATTTCTCAGAGAAGCTCAGAGAAAAGGAAGTGCAAAACGCGAATTCTGAGTTAGAATTTCTGAGATTCTCAGAGCAAAAAAAGTGCGAAACGCGCCTTTGTAGTCTGTCCAGTTACTGAGCACCTCAGACGTTGACTGCCACCACACAAGGGTTAAGCCTAGTTTGCAATCAGCACCGGAGCCACCATCCTCCACCCACAACAAACGTTACATCTGCATGCCAGTTATGCAGCAATTTATTGACGTTACTGATGTCCACCGACTGTGGCCGTTATTTCTGAACTAAAAAATGACACAGCGCCTACTCCTGTTCACAGTGTTTTTGGCTTTTGTGCACCTTTTTGTCTTTTCTGATAACTTAACAAGTTGTGTGGCTTGGTAGTTTAACGGTAATGTGCCAGACTTGTAATCCTGAGGTCACTCAGGGGCGCAGGTTCGAATACGCACCAGGACACTGCCGGGTAACGACCTTAGGCAAGTTGTTCACACACATGTGCCTCTGTCACCA
>Ga0209367_1014242_pt1 | contig 10104 bp, 6 predicted proteins | sample WorMetLIZISLAND2_FD_187412 | JGI IMG/M metagenome (GOLD analysis project Ga0209367, IMG submission 187412) | Marine gutless worms symbiont microbial communities from Max Planck institute for Marine Microbiology, Germany - Olavius geniculatus... ...
GGTTTATAACCAAGTAGTGCCTCGCGGGCCCGCTTACTCAGGAGGAACCCGACGCCTGCTTCATGCTTCTGTTCATTCCCTGACCAGATAACCTTACAGATATCTCGGTCCTCAGCAAAAATGGCAAAAGTCGATAAAAACCGCGAGTAAAATACGACTAAAATGGGGAAATTTGCACCTAAATGCAACTATAAAAATATTTACATTTAGAGCCGACATATTTTTATGCGGCTGTCCCCTAATTTTGTGCCCAGGCCCGTCGAGAGGGTGGGGTAGGGGGTAAGCTATCCGGGCCCCGCGACGTTTGGGAGGCCCCGCCGTCAGCCAGAAATATAAAGTACGCCAGAATGTACCATTTTGAAAAAAAAATCAACAATTTTCTTCTCAGAAAGGCCCCCTGAAAATGTTTGGGGGTCCCGCGAGAATGTTTTCCGAAACCCCGCTGTGGATCTCGACGGGCCTGGTCGTGCCACCCCATTCCTCACACTAACATAACAAATAATTGACGCTCCTGTTCTGAAGAACGTTGTTCACAGTTTTTGCTTAATTTTAATTTTTTTTCTTTTACAGTTACGGAAAAAACCGTAATAAACGGGCGTAGGCCCACGGACAAAACAGACGGACGGACGAGACTCGTACTGCGGCTTATTTGATGACAGCGAAATCGCGAGAGTGAAACTGGAAGCTTGATAATGTGTTACAGCGCATTTTAACAATGAACAGCGGCGGTGGAAAAACAGAATGAGTGCGTGAACGTGTGCATTGTAGGCGGATGGTAACGTACATTTATGAGCGTCGTCGACACCAGCTGTCACTAGGCTATAACCGACGTATGACATTCCGCTGATAACGAATTCTTCACACACTACACAGTGTACGTATATACTGACTCGAGCACTGTAGGCCCAAGCTGTCTTCAAATACATTGTTTTGTTTGCTGTTTTCTCTAATCGAATGGCATAAGTACATTTTTCATTGATATTTTTTGTAAGTCTTGGTGTTCTGACGATCCATAGCAGATATTTTTCGCAACTTCTCTGCTAAGTGCTGCAGTCATTCACCGCCGATGCCCTATTGTCAGTAAGCTGATGTTAGCAAGGTTAATGACGAATGCCTTTAATTTGTCGTGATTTGCTCTGTGGACGGCTATGCAGCAGAACGCTGCAAATTGCTGTGGGGTTTTAATTTTTGGTGCATTATCCGTTCGGTACACCGACTGTACAGCAACTGCGTAGGCCTATGTACTTGATTTAAGAAACCTACTGCTACTGAACCTTGCAGGGCTTGTATGGTCTTTATGCTTATAGTCACCATGCCTTGTCCATGTTCTGAGCTGAAGAAGAGCTGATAATAAATGGCATTTTAGATGAGAGAAGAAATTAATTGTAAATGTGGGGTAAGATTTTGCAAATGAAAGGTATCTGAAAAACCGGTCGCAAGAAGCGCGGAGTGTGGCAAAGATACTGCATTCCAGTGACTGATGAGATGATAATACCGCGACAAAAACCGACTGACCAAACAACTAGCCGACGATGCAGTGGCCGTGCAGAAATCTGCGGCTGCGGAGCCTGTGTTGGTTGTCATGGAGACTCTGCTGCATGCTGACGCCGGAGATTTGCAGGAGGGCGTCAGCGCACCTGACGACGACCTCGTTGCGTCTGTTCGTTCTACTGCATCTAATCGACGTCACAGCTAGAACACGCTGCACGGCGCAACATTCGCCAGCTCACTTCCACAGTCAGTCGGTTCTCTCAACTGTCTCTGTCAGTAGGCCTGCCTACCAGAGTCTACCAGTATAGGCTTATAATGTTTTTCCTATACACGGTGTTTCATAAAAGCACCCTTTTTCTTCTTTCTTTCATAATTTAATCAAATGACGATCAATTTAAACAACAGTTTTACTAGATGTAGCTGAAAAAATACTAATTCGAAATATTTGGACAAAATATGGCTGATAGTTGAATATTTTTTGTTAGTCGTGACGTAATGCTGACGTCATAGTGTGCCGCGAGTACAAACTGGCTTGTCGCAACTGGTGCTAACAGACTTGCTGAATAGCTGCTCTGCGTCGATGACGAACTTTATCTCGTTCATTGTTGACAAACTGTAGAAGTTTTACCACATGTAGCCACAAAAATGCACAAAACAATCACTTTCACACACTTGTGCGGTCAGCTAAACTTTTACGCCTTTCAGCAAGACATTGCACTAGCAGGCACCGCTTGCGAAATGGTTGAGTTTTTGGATTGCAAAATGCCTGATTTTATGCCCCCATGTTGCTTAGTGCTAATGCAATAAACATTTTTCATCAGTGAACAAGATAAAGTTTGCCATCGAAGCAGGGTAACAACTGACAGAATCAGCTGCGAAAAGCCAGTTTGTACTCATTTTAATAAAAAAAATATAAAATCGAGCCTTAAAGCCACAATTTGGAAAAGGTGTCGCAACAATTCCAAAAACTGCCTGCATGTAAACAGATTGTATTTTTGAGTCCACAACAGACAACAGTGGAGCCAAACCAGAATAGTAAGCATAGGAACACTTCATAGGCGCACTGACGGAACAAGGGACAGGCCTACCAGTGAGGCAATGTCAAGACATAACTAGGCGGCTACAAATACATCAAGTCAAGTCAAGTCAGAAATAATGATGCACATGTTAGTTGACTAGTTAGGCCTAAACATTTTTAGGGGCCAATACATATACAGTCCAAATTAGGCGTACAACGATAGAATAAATTATACATTATGCAAATATACAGCCAAAGTGACTGTCTAACAGACAGATTTGTATCAAGTCAAAGCACAAATAATCATAGACGTAAAAAAAGGTTTTTTAACGTTTTTTATTCCTGCCACGTTTTGTGTGTGTGTGTGTTTTTTTTGGAAAAGTTTTTCGTTTTTTTGCTTAGCGCGGGGCCCCTAAAAAGCGCGGGCCCTATAGCCTAGTTCTATAAGCGGTAATCCGGCCCTGAAAATATTCGTTCAAACGACGCGTGAATGGCGTGATACGACTCTTCGTCAGTGGCGCATTACGCTCTGGGACTGAAGGACAAGTACGTGCCTACCCATGTCTTCAAAAGAATTACAATCAAATGTTTATAATCGCCAAAATTCCGTATCCCCGTTCTTGGAGCCAACAGTGCCAACTGCATGAAATTATGGGATATACGAATACCATGAGCGAAAATTGTAGTCACTGCGTTCGTTAGCACCAGATTGACGGAACCGATAAGCTATATAAGTAGAATACTAGATTAGCGTCTATGCTGTTTACAGCTTATCAACTGATGGACAATAATATTATGCATTGCTCAGTATTGTACTAAACTTGGTGTCTGTAACGTTGATAGGTATGCACATTGCGGGACAATGTCGCAACTCGGAGGCCGACGTCGCGCGTCTCAACCTCGACGGTTGCCTCGACGACGAGATGTTGCTGATTGTCGACGTCTTCCAAGGTGTCTGGTCTTCACCCCAGAGCGGCGGCGACGGCCAGGGTCGTTCAGAGGCACGGCGACCACGTCAGAGGCGTCGTGTGTGTCGCTACTCGTCGGGTGACTGCGTGGAGCCGATGTCGTCACGACTGTTTTCGCGTCTGTCCAACTCGTGTGTTGGACGGTCGAGTTGCAGCTTCGACGTCGACGTCGGTTGGCTGCGCAGCTGCAACCGACGCGCCGACTACATACAAGTCACCTATCAGTGCATCCCGCGTTCGTTCTGCTTTCATACTATTTTAAGCCCAAATTCCATTACTCCGACTTTCACCGAAACTCCGCGGGAAAGTTTCGGTGAAAGTCTCAGACGCGGATCATGAAACGGGGATGCCAAGGGAAAGTTTTGGGCTTTTAAACTATTCCGACATGTCGAGATGGTTGCAACAAACTTCGTGACAAGTCCACGACAAATCCGTTTGTGTCTTTCTAATGGAATCTAATCCGTGACAAAACACGGGGAAAAGTCCGTAACAAAGTCTTTGTCCGTGGACTTTGTCGCTGACTTTGTCGCAAAGTCGGCGTAATCGAATTTGGGCTTTACTGCGACTAATTACGGATTTACGGTGCATGGTGTTGGGAGCGCGACGAAGGTGCCAGAGATATGGTACGCATGCCCAGGATATTATGGTGATTGACAGTGGCGCCAGGGAGAAGCAGTGACGAGTTTTGCAGCCTGTGGACGGCCGCATATCACTCAAAGGCCACGAAACTGGTCAGACTGCCAATCACTCGTTATTCAAACGCCGCCCCGTCATGCATGGGCATATCTCTGACATTATCATCCGCTCCCAAACGCATGTATATAAACGTAATGTGCTGTAACAACATAACGCATGAAACATGTTACATCGAATTTAATACGAACTCACCTAACTACAATCCGTATACAGCTTTAATTTGTCAACATTTTTTGATTGTCTGTACAAGGGGGCAACAAAGTAAATTCCAATTCCCTGTTCATATATCTTTACCAATTTTGACCAATTTTAAAAATAAATTTATTCGCCGTTATACTTAGCATGAAACCTGCAATTAAAAAATCGTTGGCTCACTTTTTGGCCCACTATATACAGGGTAAGCCAAAAAAAGTAAGCTATTGTACTTTTTCCACATCTTTGCTAAATATTGACAAATTTTCACAATTTGTTTTACTAGTAGACTTTGGAAGAAATTTGCTACTCAGTGACATGCACACCACATCTTTATGTCGATGTACTACCTTGTAAAAATATAAATATCCAAAAACATACAATATCTGCATATGGTAGGAAGGTCGAGTGGTAAATTTTAAAAGTATTATTTAAGTAAAATATAAGTTATAATAAGTGTCAAGAAGTTTTAGATGTAGCTACGGAGTAAGTTTTCATCTTTCCAAAAATAGTGCACAACTTGTAGGGCCACACAACTGAAGTACACTGTTCTGTATGCTCATGCAGGTAACTGAGCAAGATTGCAGCCATCAACCAGCATTAGTGTACATTTAAAATTAGTGCACAGTAAAATCGTTAAAATTATTTGAAAAAATGTTTAATATGTCCTCCAATGTTTTTGACACTTTCTGTATTTCATATTTTAACATTTAAGTTTAATACCTTACAAATTTACCATCAGACCTTCTGTCCATATGTAGACAATGTATGTTTTTGGATATTCATATTTTACAAGGTAGTGTAGCGACATAACAAGTGTGATGTGCATGCCGCTGAGTAGCAAATTTCTTGGAAAGTCCATAGGTGAGAAAATTGTAAAAATTGATCAATAATTAGCGAAGATATGGACAATGTGCAATAGCTTACTTTTCCTGTATGTCACGCTTTCGGTAACTTTCCTGTTTTTGTCACACACAGTCCGCTGTAGCCAGCATTCTAACTGACCGTCTAGTTAACAGTGGTAGAGTTAGTTATACGATGTGCGCGTGTGTACAACTGTGTATATAGGAAGTGAGACGGCCGACATCTGCTCGACGGTACGATGGATCGCTCACCGTACAACGTTCATCGTCAGCCCGCGCTACCCACAACGCTATCTGCCGGACTTAGAATGTGTCTGCAGCATAGTGACTCAACGCAACCAGCGTCTGTTGGTGCGCGTTGCAGCTGACTCCGTCCTTGAGGCGACGTCCAACTGTCGCTCTGACGTGCTCGTCGTCTATGACGGCTCTGAGCTGACGCTGGCTCGCTGCGGGCACCTGCCACCTGGACTGAACTTCACCAGCCGCACGCACGCCGTGCTCGTCGCTTTCCGCACCGGCCGCCGGCAGCAGTACAAGGGATTCTGGCTCGCCGTCGAAGGTCACTCGCTGTTCAATATCTATCGCAGAATTTTGTAACTACATTGTTATTGGCCTCGATTTCAGAATTTTTGTTGGAACGCTTAGCTGTAAATAGGCAAGTTGCAAATTGCAACTGCGGGCCCACATTAGCAAGATCGAGTCGAGTCGGTTTTGTGAAATAGTTTGTACTTCTATTTGGGTCAGATCTCGTTGAGCGAGGTCAAATAGAAGTGTTCCAAAGTCCATGGTCAACTCGGAGGCAGACTAAGCATATTAAGCTGGATATGCATAGGTTCCAATCTTACTGCAGATATCGTGTGTAATACTGCGAATGATGTGATCAGATCATCAGATCATTTTTTGCTAATGATGCGCATGAATGACGATAATTATACCCCGTTTACACGACGAAACTGGCTCGACGAGCGCACGACAAGCGCGCTCGACGAGCCAGTCTGGTAAATTATTTCAATATTCACCGTTATTAAGCCAGCTCTACAAGCGCACGACGTGCGTTCGTCGTGCCAGCTTCGTCGTGTAAACAGGGTATTAACGTTTTACATAACAATGTTTGGTTGTGATCGACTCAGCTCTGGGCAGGATGTCCGTGGCATGTGGCTCCGCCAGTGTGCTGCTAGCAAAGGACACGGCGACAGAAATGACGACATCCAATGCGTTGTCAAATATGACTCGGGGTGCACATCTGCAGCCTGCCAACACCAGTCTCTCTGCTGAGAACAGCAAAGAACCTTTACAGCTCGATCACATCGGTCAGTTCGGCATATACAAATGAATGGGACATTGTGTTTTCTTTAGCTTGTGCTTGATGTAATTTGCAGTAATTTGGAGTATTAATTTCTGACTGGAAACGTGGCTCCAATTTCTACTGAGGAAAAATTTTATCAACTAAAAAACGCAAAGTCACAAAAAACTTTTCTCACTGGTTCTGATCGCCTTGTCCATGCAGTCGTTTTCACAAAACAGTTGTTTCTTTTCCCACTAACTTTCATACATTCATAGTTTTGACTAAATATAGACCGAGTTTCAAATTTTTTTTAATTAGCCAAATCGGTCGTAATTTGTAAACTGTTAAAATACTTGTTAAAGATCCTGTCACTGTCAGTGTCATATTCATATCCTAATACAGCGTGAAATATACATAGCCAGATGCGAGTATATTGTTAGTACAAACCTATACGTTTAGGCTACTTATTTTATAGTCACAGTTAATAACAGGTTTTTGTAACGTATTTGTATTTGTGTTGACGACAGAGTCACACAGCACTGGTGACAACGTTATTTACTCCTCACCTAGACGAGTTTCAGCACTTCGTAAGTGACTTTCTTAATAGTCGAGGTTAGGCCCTGTTGTATCAGGCTGCATGATGCAATTAAATATTTAACACTTTTAGCGTTACAGTTTGCCAAAAATATTACAACGAAGAGCTGACTTGCGCAGTTGTCCGCAATTGAGAATTTAACCTACCATAACCATATCCGCAACCTGCTATTGAAAAATTATTGTGATTTTGTCTATAGCATACATACAATAAACATGTGTTGGAGCTCCAACATTTTGTAACAGAATATAGGCCCCTAGGCTCTATTTGAAAATATGATGGGGTCATGAAATTTAAACTACAATACAAGTTACTACATGGAATTTTAAATGTAGGCCGATGTGGAATGATAGAAAAAATATAAGTAACCTAGGCCTATAAATTTCACGGTATACGGATGTTATGCACTTAGTTCTTTTAACAGTGTTAATATTCGCACGTGGTTTGGATAGGCCCTAATATGTAAGCTTATGTGCAAGACTGCAGGTTATTGTTGTTCTTGCGATCTATGTGTTTAGTGGTCGTCATCGTCAGCGCAATCTTCTTGTCCGCTACTCTCTGCACAGTTACCGTCTTCGCCGGCATTTGGCTGAAAAAGTAAGCAGCAGAAACGTAATCGTTATCAATAATTTTACACGCAATTACGACGTGTTCACGTGCATTATGCGTACGATTTTATAATTCTCACTCAAGGCAAAGTACTACCACCACGGCTATCATGCAGACAATAAACGTCTAAAAACCCATGTAACCTTGACTTTTGACTTATGACTTTGATATCCAGTAGACATCTAGAAAAGTCACAGTCATTTTCGTGCAAAATTACATCGAGCTAAGTGCAACGATTTATGAGTTGACGACGTAGTCGTAGGCCAAATGAAAAGAGAACGTCTTAGCGACCATTTTGAACAATACTGCCGTCGCTTCTGCGGGGCAGTAATAAACAGGCTAAATAATAACAATGCAGAGATTCCACGTCTCAGCTGCTGTCAAGGTGACACACGCTGTTTGTGATTGGGTTTGTATATGACAGACGGCGCAGCCAGGCTAGTATCACTAACAGTGCAGTGGACAACTCGTACACACCGCGTTACGTGAGCGCTCGACAACGGCGTTCGACCGGCAGTTGCTCTGCGCCAGCGTCAGCGACTGGGACACCACAATCACGTAGTCACGCTTGCAGTGACGTCGGTTCTGTCTCTTCTTCGGCGACAACGTCGAGGACACGCGTCTCCGAGTTGTCCCAGGAAGCTGACGGGACACTGCCCCCAACTGCTGCTGCGTCGAGAGACCGTGACGAAGTAACTGATAATAACGCAGGCTTTATGAGGGACAGCGGTTGGAACGACAACAGACCAAACGTGTCACCGCAGCACGCAGCCCAGTCGCCATGAGTAGGCCTACATTTAAGCAAGGGCATTGATCTGCAGTAATATGTATTATATCAGCCTTAATTATGTCGAATTTAGCAATGTTGTGCTCAAATATTCAACAAGAAATATTATTAGATTGTGACCATTCTAATGTAGGCCTACTCCTCGCGTGCATTATCGACTTCTGTACTCTTCTAAGTGCTTTTTCGTTCTTTTCAACCTGTATTAGAAACCCGGCGTCAATTTGAGACCGGACTAATATTATAGGAGGTCAAGTCGCGACTGGCAATCGCGAGACAAAGACTGGTCGAGCTAGTTCCAATATTGAAGTCACGTAGGCCCTACAGTCAGTAATAAACTGAAAGCTCGGTTCATCAAAGCACTGGTTTGGTCTATCGTCACTTACGGCTCGGAAGCATGGACATTGAACAAGGAATTGTGAAAATGTAGAGGCGTTTGAGATGCAATGTTACAGGCGTGCTATGCGCATCTCATACGTTGAACATGTGACGAACGAGGAGGTTTTACGAAGGGTGGGCCAAGACAGGGGCCAGTTGGGACAAGTGAAATCATGCAAACTGAAATACTTCGGTCATACAACGAGGCACGAGGGTTTAGAAACGGATCATGGAAAATGTCGGCAAGGTGGCCAGAAAAAAAACAGTGGATCGATGATATCGTTCAATGGGGCGAGAAAGGCCTGGTCAGAATGGTAAGACAGGCAAAGAACAGAGAAGGTTACCGGTGCTTAGTTCATGAAGTCGCCTACGCTCGTACATCGGGCACGGCAAGCTGATGAATATTGGAAGTTGTCTCCCGTCTATCTGGCACCGTTATAAAAATATGGCGTTTCAAAGATAATGGGGTCACGACCTTGACCTTTTTGGGTCACGTGACATCATCGGTCACGTGACCATTCAACTCGCGGTGGTCGACTTCCTATGGGTGGTCTATCTGGCACCGTTATGGAGATATGGCCGTTTGAAGTTCTTCCAGGAAGGCTCTTTAAGGAACAGAGGTCGATCGTCGTTCAGTCAGTCCTCAATATTACATTGATCTCATATACTCTAAGAACGTAGCGCGCGAGGAGTAAAAAGTGTTATGAAGTCACAATAGATAAGAATATATTGGTCAACACTCGTTAATTGCTGCCTCTATGCCTCGACATACCGGCCTACATGAACATCACTCAGGATATTTAGCGTCAATAGCTTAATAATTGAAGTTCAACTCACACAATTTCAGAGACTTTGGCGAAAAAGCACAGGTCTTACTAAGTCTTGTTGTGCCTGCGCTTTTACTAGGATTGTGCATAACAATAACTAATGATCATTTATCTTAACAAATACTCAGGTATTGGTACTATGAATCAGCAATTCAGTTTCAGCAATATTTTTGATAGTGTAGTGATTTTGGTAGACAGAGATGCTTTGCAATGTATTTTACTTGTCACTCTACATGTTATAACTTTAAGGTGATAGCGTGCTTTACATAAAAAAGTGAAGCAACAATAAGCATTGAACACAGTGGCGTCATTTCACTAAATCCTTGGGGGGTCCACTCTCTCCCCCTCCTTTCCTCCTCCCTCCCCTTCTTTTCCCTTTCCCTCCCCTCCTTTCTTGC
>Ga0209367_1014243_pt1 | contig 10104 bp, 6 predicted proteins | sample WorMetLIZISLAND2_FD_187412 | JGI IMG/M metagenome (GOLD analysis project Ga0209367, IMG submission 187412) | Marine gutless worms symbiont microbial communities from Max Planck institute for Marine Microbiology, Germany - Olavius geniculatus... ...
AGCTACCACCAAGGTCAAAGTACATTGTACCTCTGCCTGCATAGGAGGCCCAAATCTTTGACTTTTCTGTCGTTTCAGCATGGTACATACGTCAAACGTTGGTATACGTTTGTAACCGTTAGAAAAATTTTTTTTGAATTTTTTTAAAATGGTACATTCTGGCGATTTCTGTCCGACAGCAAGGTCCCCAAACGTCGTCGGTCCCGTGGTATCTTACCTTTCCTACTCCATCCTCTCGACAGGTCTGTACGTATATTTCTCGTGACATGGTACTACCATAGCGCGCATTGCGGATTCGTGTAAAGTGTTTGCGAGTGCACTTGATAACCTTTTGACTTTTGACCTCAAGCTGGATCTGCCGAAAATGACTGATGGTGTTCCACCCCGATCGGACGTGCGTGAGCACCTGGTAGTACCATGACAGGACTTGACCGGATCGAATACCGATCGGATACTGTGGCAACTCTGCTTGCAAACGTGAATTGTCTTAAAGGACGCCGTCCAACTGACCGACTCAAAAACCCGTTGGGTGTAAGAATATCCGGTATATTTTTTTTATTACAGGCCATAAAGTATTTTTGACAGGCTAAGGTCAATGAATGCATTTGGTGACAGATCAATGACTCACACCAGACCTAAGTAGACAACAGTTGCCCATTATTGATGTCTAAATCAGACCTTAGGTCTGAATCTCGGTCAAGAATATTTTTAATATTAATTAATTTTTATTAGATACATTAATTTAATATTAAGCGACTTTTATGCTGATTTAACACGGTACGTGCGTAATACGCAAGTGTACGTACGTAATACGTTGTTATTTTCCCATGCGATGAGTCAGCATTCTGTGTCTATATAAGTTGCAGACTAGGTCTATTATCTGAACATTTATGTGCGATAGTCATTCTCGACATTTCTATTGCTTGGTGTCAACATATACTAATTTGTGCTTGTATCAACCTTATTGCGTACGCACTAGTGCATTGTTAATTAAGTATGAGTGCTACTGAAGTATCGCAGGATCATGTATCTTATGACACCGCTATTAGCACGTGCTATTCTTGCGGTCAGGCCTGCAAAGGTAAGCGAGGACTGCTTGCCCACACACGCAGGTGTAGCAAGAGACATACAGCGTCGATGGTTGAACCTAAGGAAACTGACAATAACTCTGTCTATGCTGAAACAAACGGTGTTTCGAATAGTGAATAGTGTAACTATGGCAGACATGAGACCAAACGTGGACACAACGTCACAGATGGATGGTGAAAGTGGCGCCGACAGTTCTAATCCTTCGATTGCCGTCAGACCAGTCGTAAGCAGGAAGTCACAACCAGCCGGACACATCAGTGCTACATGTATCAGCTCCGATCAGTGCCAGTCCTATGACCCCAAGTTGCATCGAAAACTACATCACAACTCTAATCCTTTTATCATTCGTAGATACGATAGCAGGATAAAAAAGTGCCGTGGATGTGGTAATGAGTTCAAGTGCGATACCGCTAGACCCAAACTCGTGATCGTTCACAAGGAGCTGTCTGTCTACGTGCGTGTAAACGATACCAAGCACATCCTAACGATACCGCGCGACGTGTTCTATCATTGCAATCCAGCCTGCATACAGCCTGCATACAGATCCGTCATCCGTACTTTTACATAAGATGTGTCACAGTACCTCCAGCGTTAATGCATGAACTGAATGACAACGACGCTGAACGTCTGCTGTTACTAGGTATAAAATTATTTTTGTAAAGACTTACGTGACAAACTTTGTACCATTTGCATGCTTGTACAGCTTACGCAGTCAGTTAACACATCGTGTTTATCGTAATCTGCTGACTTACTTGTTTAGACTGTAGACTGCATGTTTGTGTGTATTTTATTTTTGTACTTGTATATAGCCCAGCACGGACATCAGCATTAATGTGTCTATTCATATTAAAGTGTATTCGCTGTTATTGAAATTACATAGTTGATTGTAATGTATAATAAATATAATAATAACTTGTATGCTTATCATTGCCACGCAAATGCTCATCGTAACACACGACATGCAACTTTATACAGTATACACCAATACACGGTAATTGTAATGTCCTTAACAAATAAACCGACAGACAATCAATTATACAGATTTTTTTTTCGCCAATATTTGTGACGGTGATAAAATGTGAAATGTGGCACTAAATTTCCTATGGCGTTGGGTGACGACTATCGGACTTGGACGTACGTTTGGCTTTCCTTAGCGACAGCTAAACTTTTTGTTTCACTGAGCATATTAGCCGTCGTGCTATTGTTATAATCAACATTTATTTCTCATTCCACAAAAACTGTTAAGAATCTGAAATTTTACCTGTGCATGGACCCACCAGTTCCCACATGCTTTGACAATATTTTACGACGATGATAAAGTGCTAAATGTAACACGAAATTTCCTATGGCGTCTGGCAACGATTATTGAACTTAGACGATACGGTCGGCTTTCCTTAGCGACAGCTGAGTTTTTTGTTCCACTGAGTATATTAGCAGTCGTGCTACGACGCATCGACATGAAACCTCACCGTGTAGCACATGGCGAAAAACCAAAGGGCAGTCGTTCGTGTACATACAATTTACGCTCAAGCACGGGGTCAAAGTGTAACACGTTGCAGTATGTCGTATGTTTGCCAATGGTCGATTTATCTGCTGTTAAAACACTGCAGTAAGCGTGTTAAATTTCTACATTCCTATCATCTCGCTCCTACGTATATATTACGTTGTCGTCGTTTCTTGTGATTATGAGTCACCAACATGCTGCGTCTGCATCACGTACGTACTCAATTGGCTGTTATTTTTACAACTGCCACAACGTGATATGTAGGCCTATAGGTCTATGTTAAGTAGACAGCAAGCTCAAAGTATGTCGTATCGAGGCGACCGTGACGTTTAAGTCCGATAGCCGGTTGTTGAAAGAAAGCAATTATTCGCAGATGACTACAGTCCCGCAAATGCCCCGTTGTCTTTACCAGTTGTCGAACGTTACAATCAACACTAGTGCAGTACATTAGATGCGGTTATCTCGCTCGGTGTTATATCGTATTAATTATAAAAATATGGTTTAATTACAGCACTATCCTTGCGACATCCGCTGATCCATGCATTTGTCTTTGATGTGCGCTTAAATTTCCGGTCACGTCCACAGTCCACACTTTCTATGTCATAATCCAACTCACTAATCTAGCTAAAATTTAAGGCTCAACAAACTATATTGTCACTTTACATGGCGTAATTCTGTCGAAAATGAGTATATTTTAGACAAAAAAAACAAAATACAGACTTGATCTGCATGTCTTGTGAAAATAACGCAAGTAATACACGAACAACGCCACTATTCACATCTCGTACAGCCATTGTCCTTTTACGTAATTTAGGAAATGGGTCTGACTTGGTAGCGCATAGTAATTTTCACGTGACTGTATTTACCTTTCAGACAGTTTTCCGGTAAGATATACCATTTAGTCTTAACATACACATTACAGACAGGCATAAAAATACATCTTGTGCTAGAAACATGACTGCCGTGTTAGCCATGCGGACGGAAGTAAGCATGACCTACTAGTGTGGCTAGAGGAAAATTTTAACGTTATGCACTATAAAAATTATTGTTTCACTTACTTACTTACTTTAGTCTAGGTAACAGGCGATGTAACGTAGTGGTCGAGTCACTAGACGAAACACCATGCTGTAGCATTAACAGTAGCCTATGGCTAGAACTATAGATAAGATAAGATATACTCACACATCATAGTGTCTAGGTACGGCAGACTTTGAACTTTTTACAGCATTGACATCTATATAAGACATGCGTGTACGCAACAGAAACTACATTTTACAGAATTAATGAGGTTAATAAAGACAATTAATACTAAAATATTTCATTACACACAACATAAATGTAACGCTACAACGTAGTATTCCTACAGCTAGGACGTGATACGAGATACTTGCCAGCTAAACGTTATAGGCCTACATATCACGCAGTGGCACGTGGACGTATTACGAACGTATATGTATACCGACGTATACATATACATATACATATACATATACCGACGTACGATGTACGTACCTTGTTGAGCCGGCAGAAAATCTAGCCATTGGACCCGCGCTGTAGGTGAGATGCTCAACGTATAACATACGTGTGTGTTTTATGTCGGTGCAGCACGTCGTTAACCGACGATCACGAGAAATATACATACAGACCTGTCGAGAGGATGGAGTAGGAAAAGTAAGATACCACGGGCCCTACGACGTTTGGGGACCTTGCTGTCGGACAGAAATCGCCAGAATGTACCATTTTAAAAAAATTCAAAAAAAAATTTTCTAACGGTTACAAACGTATACCAACGTTTGACGTATGTACCATGCTGAAACGACAGAAAAGTCAAAGATTTGGGCCTCCTATGCAGGCAGAGGTACAATGTACTTTGACCTTGGTGGTAGCTTGACGAATACGTAAGATATGCGTTTACAGTATTTGGCCCTTAGACTTGCTATAAACGAGTGCGGCAGAAACTAAATTAATACAGCTAATAATAGTAAATACGTGAGACACGAAATATGATTCATCGTAAAAACCAAATGTTAGGCCTATATCTGTAACCTTACAAATTGGCCTACTACATTATGCAGACGCCAATAGCATGTACTTCGGACTGTCAGATACGTACGATATACGTACACAACGCATTACGTACATATAACGTATGTGAAAAAACCCTGCTGACGTTGTACCTAACAGTGAGCCTATTAAGCAGATGTACTTGCCAGCATTATGTTACCGAATTAATACAACTAATAAAAATAATTAATATTAAAATAATCTAATTTAGACATCAATAATGAGCTACTGTAGTCCACTTAGGTCTGGCGTGGGTCATTGACATGCAGCTAAATGCACTTGGTGACCTTTGACCTTTTATCTTGACCTTGACCTTGATCTAGATATGTCAAAAAATACTTTATGGCCTCAGACCTCGACTTTGGCCTGAATATGTCAAAAAATGTACTTGATGACCTTTGACCTTGACCTTGACCTGTCAAAAATGATTGATGGTCTCAGACCTCGACTTTGGCCTAGATATGTCACGTGTATGTCACGTGACCTTGACCTTGACCTTGACCTTGACCTTTGACCTTGACCTTTGACCTTGACCTGTCAAGGTCATTATGCGTCCGAACTGTCAAGTTCTTTCTACTGTGGTCCATGGTGACCATGCGTCTCTCTGGCACCGTTACGGCAATTTGGAGTGAAGGTGGAAGGAATATAGCTTAAGAAATGTAGGACGCACGGACGCACGGACACAAAGGTGATTTTATACTCTGTCCAATTACATTAGACGGACAATAATTTCTAGTTTCAGGTATCGGTATTTTCTCTTTTCATTTTTTTGCATTAGGCTTCCACCCGTCATATAGCCGTATGGAGCAAAATTGAGATTTTAAGCATACGCGATCTTTTCTGTTAGAAAATTTTTACAGCTCTCTATCGAAATTTTGTGAGAAACCTGCAGCGTCTATCTAAAAGTTGCAACTTGCTGCGTACGGGCGTTAAACATTAAAAATATGACTGCTAAATATGACGGAGACAAGTGCAAATATTTCGACAGGGAAGGTTATGGTTGCTTAAAATTTGATTTTTTTACATTTTCTTAGAATAGCCAGAACTTTTGCACCCTGGAACAAACGTTTTTTGACATATCGAGTCTACGACAGTTTTGGGGCGAAGGGGAGGGAGGATTTTGCTTCTTTTTTTTGCCTCTCACGACGCTACAGGCTTTTGGTGAATGTCATATGCAAAATGTAGCCCATTATCTCAAAAACCTATAATGCGCTGTACACGCTAATAGCCTACTGCGAGAAAAAAACGTCTTCAGCGACTGTCTGAAAATGTCAATGTGGTGCAGGTATTACGAGTCGACGTCTGACGCGACAGATGAGCTTCAAAGAGATACTCAAACTCCGCCTACAACAACTGCTCTTTGACTGGCAATGTTGCGGTTGCTGGCAGCGGTTCGCTCACTTCGTGGAATTGTTCATAATGGACGCGTTTGTCGACCTCTTCATAACGCTGTGTATTGTTCTCAATACGGCGTTCATGGCCTATGATCATGCGGGCATGAGTGATCATGCCGCCCGTGTACTGACCATTGGAAACTACGTACGTACGATTTGCAGTCAATTATGGCCAATTCACAACTACGACGCAACTCAACTCAACTGTCGTGTTTGTGGGTGACAATGCAATGACGTCATTATCGTTGCGGCGTCACGCTGCTGTGCACTAGACCCGTAAGCGACTCGCCAGCCGTTTTTTCGCTCGCTCGTGGGTAAATCTCGCTCGCTTTTCTCGCTCATAAATTGCAAGGTTCTTAGGTTCCATCCAAAAATTTTACGTCGTTCTTTAAAGTTTTGCAAAATACAACAGGGGATTACTTTTCTGTCGCACCATGTAGAAGATGTGATCTCATCTAATTAGATGCAGAAGATGTGATCTCCATTAGATCGCGTAGAATTCGATTCCTTTAAATTTGAGCGTGTGATGATACCCAAGGTGGAAGTGATTGAAGACTTTGAGGTCCCTCTAAACGTCGGCGGTCAAAATTTCGAAACTTCAGCTGCCAAAATTTAGGTTTAATGCTGGTTGTCTTCAGCCATTTCGGCGCAATTCACTCTTCAAATGTGCGACGTAACCTGAAACACAAAAAATCACTAATAAACCCTTTATTTTTGGTTTAAAGGTTGTTTAAGGTCGCTGATTTTAATGTTGATTGAAAGGACTTATTGGACTTCCTGTAACTGATTAGTAGTGACCTTGGCCCTATCTCGCACGGTTTCTAAGATCCTAAAACGAGTCTAATTTGTGGCAACCGACAATGAAGATTTCGTGATCTTAGCTTGCACCTTTTTGATACAGTTGCAGAGTGTAATATGGATAGACAGACAAACACTGACAGGGGTGTCGCGCGTGAAAATCATTGTGCCTTTTTAAATTTCGCTCGTTTCGACTCGCTCGTGTGTATTGTCGCTCGCTCACGGGAAAAATCTCGCTCGCTCTCGCTTACAGGTCTACTGTGCACAGACCACGCGTTGTCTGCTAGCCTGACTGAGCAGTTGAGTTGAGTTGAGTCGGCGTCGTGGGTGTGAATTGGTCATTATGCACACCGTGCTTCATAAAAACATAATCGGTGATAACTTTATCAAAATTTAACTGACTTTCACACTTTGCGTACCGTTGAAATAAAGTTAAGTTTTTAGCAAAACTTATGTAATATTTCTCGTAATCTCCCCTTAACAACCTGGAACTCTCTGCCTGTTTCTGTCATTAACTGTCACACTCTCTGTGTATTTAAATCTGGGCTTAAAACTCACATATTTAATTTTGGATACAACTAACTGACCTGCTCTGCCAGCGCCTCTGAAGCTACGGCACTACGGCGCTATACAAATGTATTATTATTATTTTTATGCCCTTCAAAAGAAGGGTTAAAAACAAAAAAGTAAAGTTAAAAACTAATCCATGGATGGCCAGAGGTCTGAACACGTGAGAAAGCTGTCGTGGAGGATGACTGCGTTAAATCGTTGCACTGTGACCGAAAGTCTCTGAAAAAGAAAGTCTATCTGTCGCTCGTAATTGGTTTTGACAGAGATCCTGCGCCCCACTTTTTAGGGGGGTAGCTGTCTTTGACGCCCGCCTGCGCCGGCCTCCTTGAACCTAGGGAGTCGGAACTTGAACTGCTAAAATTTACGTTGAATGCTGAAAATTTCATACGCAGGTTGTCTTGGTCTATCTCCAGCCATTTCGTCGCAATTCAGTGTTGAAATGTGCGCTGCAGCCAAAAATTGCGAAAAATTCACTAAAAACCTTTTTTGAGGGGTTCAAGGTCATTCAACGTCATTGATGTTGGTAAATCCAAAAAGCCTGTCACCAGTGCTTGTTATGATAAGCAGCATGTATGTATTGTACCTATCTGCAACTGTTTTTACATTATTCGAGCCAATAACGGCAAAATGACGTCTTTTTTAGCGGGGTACCCCTCTTTGACGCCCTCGTTCGAGTAGAACTTTTGCACCCATTGGCACGAAATTTTGTCACGATAAACTAGAGACCTTGGGGCAGCCCACCGTGAAGATTTCGTGATCCTAGCTTGCACCGTTTTGATACAGATCACGAGTGTGACAGACGGACGGACGGACAGACAGACGCCCAGACGATGGCAAAGACGCGCGAAGCTTTCTGCTTTCGCGCGTAAAAATGTAGTGAATTTCGAACATTAGGGGTGTATATTTCACCTATATGAGGAGCAAAAACCCCTGGGCGGATTGAGCCCAAATTTTTTGGGTGGTAGGCGTCCACGACGTAATCACGCCTTTCAAATTTGGTGACGATCGGTTCAGGGGTTTTTGGCTGGTTGAGGGTCAAAGTTTGTCTTTTTTCCATAGACTTTGAAGGTCGTCCTTACAACATTCACACTATCGTATCTAGACAGTGAAAAAATACAGTGGGTGGAATCAGTAAGTAAGTGGCTACTAGCGGCGGGTGGCGAGTTTATAGCTAGTTACACGTGCTCAATAAATTACTTACTTGAACATTTAGCCGCTTAAAAGCGCACTCTGTCTAATGATACTCTTAGCTCCTTAGCAATATAGCAGTTTATTGAACAACACGTGCATGCTAGACGCACGTGTTGACAAGTATCACGTTAGTGAAAACAACTCCAACCAAGAGGTTCAAGTTAATCGTCGGCTCGGACCCGCACCATGCTGAAAATTACAATGGTTAGTCTGTCGGCGCATTACGATATTTTGCAAATCACGATCCGTAAGCCGACATTCCGCAATCCGCAACTTACCTACGGATTCGGCCAGTAAGTTGCGGCATCCCAATCAATCAGTCATTGAATCAAGACACACATGTTGCTAGCAAATCAGATATTTTCGCATAATGGCAGAGACTATATGACTGAATGTTTACGTTTACAGTAGGCGATATCAAACAGCATGTAATGCTTTCTCCGTACAGTGACCTTCGGAGGCAAATTTGAGGCCTGAAATTTGGGTAGCCTACTTTTTCAAAACGCACATCGTACACAGATTTTCCAGGCGGCAGCACCGATGCTGTCGCGCGTCACGTGAGCTTTGTTTAAGTTACTTGCTAAACACCGCTTAAAAGTGCTATGAGCTTCAGCGAATCATTGGGATCAAAAGTTAAATGACAGTGAGTTCTTCCAAACACGTGGTTGCCCGTTTGCAAGTATCCAGTTGCAATTATTCGAACCCAGTTTCAACTTTTGAGTAAACAGCAAAATATGACAATTCAACGACAGAGTTTGAAAAAATATTCATTACGTTGTAATAAACATATTCTTTCATAAAGCCAGGTTTTTATATAACATGTGAATAATGTGTTTTTTAATATCAAAGGCTATGCGTCCTTCAGCGAAAATAGTTGAAGTTTAACCGCCCTTGCAGGACAGAACTTCGATTTCGCTGCGAATGTCGCAAAGAAAGCACAATTTCCAACTTTTTCGTGAGTATTCAATGCAAAACCTGGTACTATAAATCACTCGCATTTGAAACCAGGTGAAAATTTTTGGAACCGGGTCTTGGTATGCGATTCCTGCTACGAATCACTATAGGCCAAAAATTAAGACTGCGCAGTGAATTGAAGCTTTCGTATGGCCGTTATGTTTATATAGCCTACATGATGCAGGTATTTACGGCAATTTTCACAGCAGAAGCAGTGCTCAAAATTCTCGCGCTCGGACTATACACTTACCTACAAGACCGGTGGAACTGCTTCGACATCGTGATCGTCGTGTTGAGTCTCGTTGAACTCGGTCTCGCCAACGTCAAAGGACTCTCGATTCTGCGATCATTCCGACTGGTAACAATATACACTGTGTCTAAAAAAACCGGACACCTATTACGTTTTGAAATAACTCCAAAAAACTGTGCCTAATAATAATAGTGATTAGCTGAGAAAATCGTCAAAAAGTACTCAATATCGTAGTGTGTTACGGGCTTACGATATTTCATAAAACGGGGTACCAGCTTAGGTTAGATGTG
>Ga0209367_1014244_pt1 | contig 10103 bp, 5 predicted proteins | sample WorMetLIZISLAND2_FD_187412 | JGI IMG/M metagenome (GOLD analysis project Ga0209367, IMG submission 187412) | Marine gutless worms symbiont microbial communities from Max Planck institute for Marine Microbiology, Germany - Olavius geniculatus... ...
GCACGGGAAGAGAGGGAGGGGCAAAAGGAGGAGGGCGAGAAGAGAAGGGACAAAAGGGAAAAAGGGAGGGGAGGGGAAGGGAGACGAGACCTCCAACTGAAATTTCTGGCTACGCTACTGACCCGAACCATCATTCTTAACTTTAACCTTGCTAAACCCTATGATAAACTTGACTGTAAGCTTAGCCAGGTGAGCGGAAAGAGGAGGCAATTGGCTCCTTTTAAATTTTGGCTGTCGAAAGATTGTGGGAAAATATTTTCTGAAAATTGTCGTCCAGAAGTACAAAATTCAAGGCTGAGAAACTATTTTTTAAATGTAAAAGAAAAAATTGAAATGTTTAGCACTCGTTAAATTTTTCTCGCCGAAAATTGGAACAGTCTGTCGAAAAAGTGCAACTGCCTGCACCGCCTACTTATTCAACGCACGACTCCGCTGACAAGCAGTTTATGCGTTGAGGGAGTCGTAGTTATGTTAACCATAGGTTAGGTGCAGGTGAAAAACAACCAATGCTGACAGTTTCCGTCGTTGCCTAAGTGACGGAATACAGATGCTGGTAGCGCAATCGCTAAGTTCACTGATGCAGTCCATGCCAAGAAACAGCGCGCATCCGAAGTAATTTGCCACCTGCCGAGAGCGGCAAATTATGATTTGCATTCTCACGCCTATAGCCTACTTCGCGAGCACGCGGGATGTCACATTGGTTTCGCAAGTCTTCCTTACTTTCTTTTTTCTGCGTTTTCCTATTTTTTGCTAAACTTTCTGCTAAAATTGATGCATTTCTGTGAAGAGCTATAACTGTATCTATGAGCTTTTTGATAATGCTGTTCTTGCAATTTTGTTGGGCTCGCGATGTTAGGTCTCTCGTTTGCAGTCGTCTCGTCTTTAATCAGACTATTCTGTGGCATAAGCAGTGTCTAAATATTACATATTACACGACAAGAAAAATCTCCAGTTTAGCGTTACGTCCGCAAGGACAACAGTCCCCACTCCCCAGCTGTGTTAAATAGGTTTTTAAAATGTTTTTTGTTAATCGCGGTCTTTTTGTGTTGCATATAACTTTTATGTGTGTATCTTTTGTGTTTCTGTACTTCCGTCTGTTTTGTGCAATAGAAGACTCATTTGCTTACTTAGTTTTCTTAATTTTTTTTTCATTTATTTTCTTACCTGTCGTATTGTCTCCTGTGGGATATGGATAGCGCTGTAAGGTGCGCTGCCCGCCAGATACATTTTGGCGAATTCTGGTACAAAATCACCTTTTGTACAAAACGCAAACACAAAGACAATTATTTATAGTTATGATTTTTAACGTTTACTATATTGCAGTGAATTGTTGTGGATTTAGACGGTCGTATCATCATTGAACCGGACTGAGGGCAGTTGGACTGGTCTAACTATCGACTGGGTTGGACGCAGACTGTACTGGGCCGTCAATAATCCGGATTACAGTCGCATCTCGATGTTTGACCTGGCAGTTCAGCAGGAGGCTACGCTGATCGTTCGTTCTTCTACTATCCACTGCACGCAAGCGGATCCCGGCTCAAAGTAAACTATTATCCTCTATTCTTTTTGCTGGTGTTATTCCGTCAGTCAATGACTCGACCGATCAAAATGCATTTATCTAGCGCCAATGCACCATATTGTCGCAGACGTCTCAGAGACTTTAATGGTCTGTTCATTATGCGGCTGTCTTAATAGGCCGCGTTATTGGTTTTGCCTGTCCGTTTGTCTGTCTGTCTGTTCGTTTGTTTCGTGCATGCTCTTAACTCAATAACAAAACGGTTATAGAAAAACAAAAATCGGTGTGAGAGTTTCCCAGGGCAGGAGCGCATGAGCGGCGTGCTAATTTTCAGTTCTGAAGTTCAATATGTTAGCCTTACAGTTGCGCAACTATAGGCGGACGACCGCAGTACATGTCGGCCTTATGCTTCTAGATTTTGCAGATTTTCTGCTGAGTCTGCCAGTGAAAGAATTTGGTGAGTCGGTCAATATTTTGTTTAATTACGACAAAAAAGTAGCGGTTTTCTTTTAATTTTGGACCACCGTGTATTTGTCTTTTGCTGTAATTCCAGTTCGGTCTACTGGACTGAGTCGTCGACAGCTGGCGGCGGCGGCGGCTCTTCTCTGTATCGACACGACGGCCAAACGACACACTTGGTTCTAGGTCCGTCTTCATCAGTACGGGCCGGTTGCAGTTGTTCGCCGATGTCTGTGTCGGAAGTGTTCACGCTGGACACGACTGTGCTGAATGTCGACGGCTCCAGGTCGCTGTTCGTCTGGGACAGACCGTCTGGAAGCATCTGGACGGCAGACCGGCAGGGTTGTCACTGTCGTCTGCTGCGGCATGCTGCCAGTTCAGCGCAACTACGCACAGGTCTGACTCTGATAGCATCCAGCACGCACGCAACGCAATGTTCTTGCATACTTTTTGATGCAGCTGACGCAGGAGACGCATTGTTTATCATGTCTTTGCAAAGAGGAGCAAGGAAATTATCAAAAAATTTCCAAATAATAACTAAACTTTGAGCGGATTAAGGGGTTTTATCAAAAAAATAAATAGGCCTACTCAAAGTGGTTGTTTGTATGACTATGAAACACATTTCTGTGCATCGGTTGGTGCAAATTTTGCAAATAATGTTGTACAAGGTAGTAGTGTATGCCGACATCTTTTACGCGCGCCAGGAAATTTAATGCTAGTTTTGTGGCATTTTTTGAGTTTACCAGTAAAAGAATTTTGAAAATCGATCTACGATTGACAAAGATATGATAAACAATGCAAAGGCTTTGTTTTTTGGGAAACAAGATGTATTTAGTATTATTGACATCGATGTACGACGTTTGGCTTAATTCTGTATTTTTTTCTGCTGGAACGTTGTAGTGACGTCGGTGACGGTTGACTTCCGGCGCTTGTACTGGTTGGATAGCTCGTCTTCTGTCATTTACAGCATCGACAAGAGGCGTGGTCGAAACATGATGCAACTTTCCACCGATAATAAACGTCTCGGTCATGTGGTGGCGTACAGCGAAGGAATCCAGGCTCTACCGGGTTCGCTGGCACGTTGTTTCTAGCGTAAAGGCGTGTACAAAGCGTCAGAGACGAGCTCAACTGAACTAAACTTCGTTCGTTTTGCACAGTCTGCACAACGCAGCTGCACTGACGATTCAGTTTATTTCTGTTATGTTGCTTTGTAGGATACACTCCTAAAGTCACATAGGCCAATCAAAGTTTAGTTCGGTTCAGTTCAGGAACGTTATTTAGGCTAGTTGACACGCAGTGTGACGGAAATTATGATAGCTGTAGATACTTGCGCATAATAACTGCGTTTTATAATACACACATCACGGTCTAAAGCGGAAAACGAACGGTCCAACTGTCAGTGACGTGTTCCAACTTTTTGAGCTCCGACGTTAAACTGTTCCACGTTGATGGCCCAGCAGTCAAGAAGCTTCGATGATAGAACTCACAGAAGCCCACAGTTCTCGTTCTCGGTGTAATTAAATCATCGAGATTAGCGGATTGCAGATCAGGAAGATGATACAGCAAGACAGATAAGAAGAAGAGTTGTTATTCACTTCTTTGCCCGTCCGGACGAAAATTGATCTCGAAACTTCTCAGGAATTAGCTTCGCTGAAATTTAATATCAGTTTGCTTACGTCATATCAGATTATTTTTTTCCGTCAGCATGTTCTATGACGCGGCATATCTGATTCGCTTGGAATACTGTGTTGCTATATAGGCCAAAATGTGTTTCGATTCGTTGACTGATTATTGCTTCCGCCAAGAAGGTTATGTCGTCGTATGTAACATCCGACGTTTATTTATTTAAGCTTACAGTCTGTTGGTTTATTAGCAGGGTCAGTGGATTGTACAAAAAGTAACTAGCGAATTTGGCAGAAATTTTCGTGGAAAGTTAGACTTGGCACATCTTAAAGGTGATTAGATTTTGGCGGTGGTTGAACAGGATTGGAGGATTTTTACCATTGCCAGATAGGACAGAGCTTCGCGCCGAATATGGTCTGCCAGCTGGCGAACACAGCGAAAAAATTTTGACACGGCGTTATTGGAGGTTTGCGCTCTCTGAATGCCCTTTTAGTTGATCGGTCGATCGATTTATTCATTCATGGTCTGTACAGATGCAAGCTGCTGGTTGATTTCCTGGTACAGCGGTCAGATCTCAGTTTTAGATGCAACCAGCTCGAGCTTAGTGTTGAAGTTGGAACGCCCTCGTCGTTCGCCGCAGTGTCGTACGGCGTCGCTACCTGCGCTGAGGTTCGTCGTACATTACCGCCAAGCAGACAGTTCCAGTCCTACCTTACCTTTCGCCATCTGCCAGCCAACCGACACTTCGCCGTGCTGGACTAAGGTAGACGTCTCTTTTCGTTCATAAATGTGTGTATTTTTTGCTGTTTGATGTAGTCTTTATCCAGGTATTTGCATGCCATGTCATTGGAATATGCCTATTTGGGTGTGAATTGTCTTGGTGAATAATCTAAGTAATTTGAACATGACTTTGGCCTATGTAGTTGATGGCTTGAAAAAATCTTTATAGGCATGCACAACGCAGAAAGAAATGAACTGAACTGCTGTATCCTGTATACGCGTTTGAATTGTTAATGACGGTGGCAATAGGACTGTTTTTACAAAAGCGCAGCGTACGTCGTACATGCTGCAGCAGCGCGTGCTATTGCTATCCGTCTGTATCATTGACGTGTCATGGCCATACGGGTTGGGTTACTTGAAAATTCACGAATAATTGGTTCGAGGTTTTCGTTCAAACTAGTCCCAGTAAACATCTCCAGAATTCATGCATGATTTATTTCAGTTACTTATTTATCACCAGCCCAGCGTAAAATGCGACTGATATGAAGCACCCGGAGGCACGACTGTAAACATGAATGAACTCATCGCACTGCCGTTCCCTACTACAGTATAGCACATTTGTCTTATAGTAGAAGGCGGAATCGCTCGGGCGCAAGCGATTTTGCTTATAGGTACACATTTCTCCATTTCGTGGTCTGTCGTCTGTCACGCTTGTGCACTCTGTTAAGTGCTTAAAACGTTTAACGATTTATGTGCCATTTAGCATCTGAACTCCGGAAGGGAAGACTTTGAGTCGAACCTTTAGCCAATTACCCAAAACATGCAATTGTAAATTGCACGCTGCCACCTGGCGAATAGAAACGTATAGCGATTCCGCGATTTACCTAATTACTTCGGTGCTTCTTCTTATCGTGTATTATCATCATCAGCAGCGATATTGTTTCTGCCGTGGTATCGGTGATTGTCTGTCTGTGCAGGAGACGTACGACAGTCTGACGTCACTGACAGACTTGGCTGCTTACCGGCGCTACGTCGTACAAGCGTCGGCAACAAACTACTTCGTCGATCAGTGGCATGAGGCGCCAGCTCGTGGACCGGTCTTCATGTTTAGTACCAGCCCTGGCCGTTAGTAGTCGCTTGCTCGTTACGAAACATTGACCTTGTCCGAAAGAAGTTAATCTATTTGCATGTATTTTGCGTGCACTGTTGTGTGATTTTTACAATAAATCAATAAAATAATTAACGAATGCATTAATAATTGGTCAACGTAGTCGCATAATGACAGTGGAATTATAGAAATTAATGAATGAGCATATTGCTTACTTTATGCATGTACGTGTTAATTTATTATGCAGGTGTTCTATGATAGACCGCATTATGGGTCTCGTTCGTCCGTCCGTCTGTTTGTCACGTACGCGTTCACACATAAAAAGGCGCAGACAAGACAACATCGACGTGAACGTTTCACAGAGCAGGAGTCACCAGTATGCCAGTTTTTTTTAGCTCAAATAGTCTAGCGGTTATGGGACGTCGAAAACCTCCATAATACATGACGCATGTCTAACGTAAATGCTTACTTACGGCTGGTGGATTGCAGCGCAGTGGGCGCGTACGACCCTCGGCAGCTACGGACGGCCGCATACACGTTGGCACAAGACGTGCGTGCTTGTTGTGTGAGTGCAGAGCCTTCGGCACCGCGTGACCTGAGGTCAGTGACGTACACGCACAGTGACGTCATGGTGATGTGGCACGCGGTCGCCGAGCCCCGCGGTGACGTCACGGACATTGTTTACACGCTTGACTTCCGGTCAGCTGACAGTGATGACGTCACGTGGTGCAGTGGTCAGTGGTCAGTGAACGGCAGCCTGACGATGACGCATCAGCTGGACACTGCAGGCGATGACCGCCAGCCCATGTCCACTCTCGTCACCAGCCTGTGTCCGGACACCGAGTTTGTTTTCACGGTGATTAGCTGGACCGTCGTTTTCTCTTACATTCATTCTTTGTTAGAAAATTTAATGTTACAATCAGCACAAAGTAGTCAGCGAAATTTGATCGATATTTCTGCTATTACTGTGTGTACGCCTTGTCTCCAAATTTTTTATAATTTAAAGATGCGTTTTCACTGCGCGCGTTAACGCGCGTCACGCCGCGTAACGCGCGTCACGTTTCTTGCTTCTGTTGGAAAGCCCGTCGAGTTAACGCGCTTGACGCGACGTGACGCGCAGTGAGAACGCACCTTAAGTCCGTTACTTTCTGAGTGGTCACGCGGATAGACACAGACAGATAAAAAATAAATTATAGAAGCATTACTTTATTTCTTTGGCGGCGGGAATGATAATAATGTTGATAAATCATCAATCAGTAGTAATTAATTAGTAATTCATTATTTCACAGCAATGATATGTGTCAAGTTCGTGCTTGATAATGAGTATAAGTTACCTACCATATGAGATCGTGCACAGTGTTATCTGCCTCCAAAAGTACATGTTGGTGAACGCGCCTCGCCTCAACTGCAACCAGACAGATCGGTACTCGATTAACTTTCCCAGAGGTGACCTTGATGTTGACCTAGATGGATTACCTGTCCGCAGACAGTCAACCATCCAGCTAGTAACCACTTGATAGCGACCCGACGTCGGGAGTTGAACCCACGAGCTCGCGATCGCAAGTTTGACGTCCGGCCGTTACACTACCCAGCCAGTTAGTAGTACGTGTGGAGTTTAAGCTCAAGTCGAGTCGGGCTACAGGTCGGTGAATTTGCTGCCGTTGTGCTGAAGGTCTCGGCGTTCAACAAGGCGTTGTCCTCAGCGAATGCCGCGAGGTCTGACGAGGTGACGTCCAGTTCCAGGACGTTCCAGCTTCCAAGCGATATCCAGCTGGTGAACCGGACGTCTGACAGTCTGATTGTCTCGTGGACTTCACCCTCGGATGACAGTGTACGCCGTCATAGTCTTGAATACTGTCAGGTAACAGCCAGCTCCCCTTGCGAGCGCTTACTGTACAGGATTTAGGAAATCTTGCAGTTTAGCGTACTAAATTCGGCAAGTTCCAATCATCTCGCACGTGAGCGTGAGTCCTATGTATAGTCCTAGGGTTATGATAAGAGTTACCTGGGTTAGGATTAGGGTAAGTGATCTGTGCTAGCCCTAACCTTTAGCATAATTGTCTTTCCAAGTTCTAACATATGCCTATTGCATGTATACAGCTTATGAATTTAATACGCCAAACTGGAAGATTGCCTGCAGGATTTCACTTACCGACTTACTTTTTAGAAGTTATAAGTTAAAAGTCGTCTATGGATAAATTTTTATGGAAACTTATCGCAGAGCTACGGGAGCGTCATTTGCCGTATGGGAGACAGACAGGCCGGTACTCGACTTACCTGCCCCGAAGGGATGGAAGGCTGAGTTAACCTTGATGTTGGTTATATACCGAAATGGTTTACCTGTCTGCAGACAGTCACCTATCAAAGTAGTAAACGCCTGCTCACTGGGAGTCGAACCCACGACCTCACGATCGTAAGTCTGATACTTTACCGTTACGCCAGTGAGCCGCCAGTAAATATAACCATATTCACTTATGTGTAGATACGGGTGGCGGCGGCAGAAGAGGACGAGTGGCTGTTGGCTTCTGAAGGCGAAGTGTTGACGTCTAACTTCACTCGCTACGAGTACACGATCGCTCCACTCCGACAAGGCAGCGCCTATTCACTGAGACTGCGACTGAGTTATTTCTCCGGTCATCAGTCGGTCTGGCCGCTACCGCCTACTCAATATGTCTTCAGCACCACCGGCAGCCATCCAAGACAATACTCCTCCGAACAGCGTTGAGTACATCGTCTTCAAATAGACTCATAGGCTGAAACGGCATATACGTTAGGCCTATACGTGAAATTTACCAGAATGCTACCTATATTTTCACGTGCGACAGCAGCTACTGCTGTAACGCGTCTTAGCCATCGCAATTATGTCTGTCCGTCCGTCCATCCGTCTATCCGTCACACGGATAGATCAGTCAAAAACGGTGCCAGCTAGGATCACCAAATTTTCACTGTCGGCTGCCTGGAAGACTCTAGTTTCAAGATCTGTAAACATTTTTCACAAATTCAAAAGGGGTCACCAGAAGCGAGGGCTCTAAATGAGAGAGGGTACGAAAAATTTGTCATTTTTGGCTGATAAGTCGCTGTATCTCAGAAACAGTGCAAGATAGAGCCCGAGTTACTATTAATCATCAATAGAAAGTCGTACACGGGCTGTCGATTTGCACCGAAAGCATTGACCTTGGATGCCCTTGAACACTAAAATAGCGGCTTTTATAGATTTTTTTGGCGATTTTTTTTTAGCTGCGAGACACATTTTAAGAGCAAATTGCGCTGATATCACCAGAGATAGGCCTACACCAGGACAAGCTGCATGTGAAATTTTCAGCATTGAACGTAAATTTTAACGGTCTAAGTCTCGACCCTCTAGGTTAAGGAAGGTCTGCGCAAGAGGGCATCAAAGAAGGGTACACCCATAAAAACTCGTTATTTTACTGCTGTTGGCTTTTTAGCGTGAGACTGGTTGCTCCCTCTAGCGAGTGTGAATAAATGAATGAAAATCATGATGTCCATTGTTAATTGCTGGGATAGGTGAACTTAGATTGTGTTCGCAGTGGGCTTCCATGCACCGCTGTCGCGCGTTCTCCCTTTGCTGCGTTAGCTAGGCTTTCTTGTAATATTATCTTTGTTGACGTTTTGGCGATCGCTGTTGCCTTCTGCAGTACGACTGTCCACCAAGTGTCGCTGCAACGGCAGTAAGTAAGAGTACATTGAGTACCTGGTAGCTACATTGTCCACATCTTGCACGTTTGAAAAAAAACAGCTTTGGGGGAGGTGAGGGGTGAGGGGTGGGGAGGTTTAACCCTGTTTTTATTAAATGGGTTTTGGGATTTTCGTGGGTTTTAAGTTATTAGAATCAACATTGCTATATGCTGGCTACGTCATATACTTAGCAGTATCTATACCGGTAATATCTATAATTTTGCACATTCATAAGTTTAACAGTTTTAAAAAAATTAACCGTATTGTCATTTGAGAATATTGATTATTCTCTGTGATCATAACATACTACATTGCAAATATATGTAGAGCCTACACCAGAAAGTGATGCACCGCTACAAAGCCAGATCGTTGTGCCTGTTGTCATAGCAACGGTCATTTTCATCGTCATCATTGTCGTCATCATCATTATTGGTGAGTTATCTTTTTGCCTCGTAAGTTTTAACTGCCCGCGGAAGCGACGGCAGTATTGTTTTCAGCATCGACGCTAAGGTTTTTTCCTGGTCAACGCGATAACTCATGAACCGCTGCACTCGGCTTGATGAAACTGCGTGAACAGATACTTCATGTAGCCTACTATGACAGCCTTTAAAGGCCATACTAAATATCATTGTCATTGATTTTTGTACCCGCGGATAGTACTTAGCCTTGAGCAAGGGTTTTTTTTGTTGTTTCAAACTTTGTTGCCAAATATTGTAAATGTAACCTAATGTAACGGGTCTAGCTCTGTTTTCGTTAAAACATTTAAGTAATTCAAATCATTATCGCTCAGATCTACTGTTGTTTATACACTGTGTTACAAAGACAAGTAATTTGAGCAAAGCTCACGAGACGCACGAAAGCCTATAGCAGTTCCTGTTCGCAGGTAATCGTTGTCTATCTCCATCCATTTCGTCGTAATTCACTCTTTTGCAGCCAAAAATCGCCAAAAAATCACGTTAAATCAATATTTTTAGGGTTCAA
>Ga0209367_1014245_pt1 | contig 10103 bp, 4 predicted proteins | sample WorMetLIZISLAND2_FD_187412 | JGI IMG/M metagenome (GOLD analysis project Ga0209367, IMG submission 187412) | Marine gutless worms symbiont microbial communities from Max Planck institute for Marine Microbiology, Germany - Olavius geniculatus... ...
GGTTACCTGTAAATTTCACTTGTACGAGTAGTTTCTGTGCAGGTCGTGTTTTTATCCAACTCGTAGAAAGTTAACTACCCGTAAATAGCATTAATATAATGTACAAAAGCTGTAGCGCATATTTGACGTCACGACTGACGTCATCGTAAAATTGTTCATCGTTAGAGATGTGCGGTTTGTAAAAATAGTAACTTTGTAGTGGAATATTGTTGTTTATTCGCGAACCATTTCCTCGATTCGATTTAATTCAATATGGCCGACACGCGTTTAGTTATGTGCTTGTACAAGTGACCGTGAACGCTCCACTCGTACGAGTGAAGCTTCTACGAGCTGTAAACAGAAACCCGGACTCGTACTCGTGTCTGTGTGAACGCAGCCTAACCACCAGTTCCGGTGTAAAACTTCCGATGCCAAACAATTCTAACTGGCCAGTAAAAGTTGTCTAAGCTCTCGCCGGTCAATTACGGCCTACCGACCAAAAGTTTCAACTGACAGCGCGCCACAAACCTGCCGACTCATCTATGTAAAACCCAAGCCCCACTTCTTGTGGATTTCTTGTAGATTTGATATTAACTTGTGCCGTAGGCCTATAACTCGTTGCGGATTCGTCGTACGGCATGCTCTATAACGAATCCATAACAAACCGAAGCAAATGGAGTTTAAGCCTAATCTGTCAACGTCAACACGCGTTTTTTTTGTTTTCAGCAATGCGGCTACCACGTTGATTTATCCACGTTCGAGACTCGTCACGAAACATCTGCAAGACACAATGCCCTGTGAACCCCCGGTGAACTCAGCCGACCAATATAACGAACAACTAATGTGCCTACTTCTTATCAGTTGTTCAACCACTTGCCACTTTTATCAGCCTATATTTTCCGTACTTTTGGTTTTCTTAAGTGTTCCTAGGAAACCTAAAAAACTGCTGAATAGGCCCTAGAAAGTAGTGAGTATCAGAAACACACAGGCCAATCGATGGCGTACTCTCGTGGTTTCACGCGACGAAAAATGACCGTTGCTAGGCCTATCAAGATTCAAGAAACGACTTCCGAAAGTCGAAGACATAAAAGTTTGTTCGAGAAAAAAACAACAGCACTGGTTGACAGCTGCTTGTGTATGTGTTAGTAATGATAAGCGATGCGTGATATAGAACTGGCTGCTGAACGACATGCTGTAGTCTAGCGAGAGTCTCGCAGTGTACGTTGCAATAATCCAGCTGATTGAATGCAATCGGCGCTCGGTCGTCGTTCGGCGCGTATTGACCATCGAGTCTTAGTGGCGGTGGCGCAAATGATGACTGCGTGTGATGCAATCATAACTCGCTCTGTATGTCTGTCTCGCACGAGTACAAGCACACAGATACGCACACAGACCGGCAAGACACCGACATGTTATACAGCTCGACAACAACGACACAGACATCACATCAATCACACTACCCTTCTACACCTCGCTACGATCAGCTCCAACGCAGTGTCCTCGCAGCAGTCTCTACCGACCAGCACTACTGCTTGTCGTGCTTGCGTGTTAAAGTATATTTTAGAAATCTTAATGACTAACTTTCAGATTCGTTTTTGTTCACAACAGTAACTGACTGAATTTTATGCTTTAGTGCTATTAGGTTAACTTATATAAGCTGATATAGCTGCACGGTATCATTTCAAACGATGGTGGCTTTAAGTTTAAACAGAAGGCAGCAAAAGCCTAAAAGGCATAAGCTTACAACTTGGGTGGTTTAGGCCTCTGATCTGTTCAGCTCCGGAGGTAGAAACTTTTCTCCAGCGGATCGATCGAAGGTCCTTGAGGCTTGAACTTTTGACGGCAAAGCGGCATCTATAAATTTTGCTGTGCCAAGAAATCCAGAGATAACACTGCTTGTATGATTATGATAATTTAGCTGTTAGTTGACGTTTGCTGGAGTGGATAAACGAGGACGCAGTACTAGCATATACCATCCCAGACAGTGCGGTATCATATCTAAACCATTTTCAGATCGCAGCGACAGACCACACCGTTGTTTGCTTTATGACAAAAGACTGAAAGTTGCAAAAACAGCGAGGCAAGTTAAAACATACCTTGATGGAGTCAAAGCAGCACATAACTCGTCCGTTCTGGACGTCGACGTGCGGCGGTGGATGCGCGTACTTGCACTCCTCGTCAGACCGTGAACACTTGCTCCGTGCAAACTCACGACACACTTCTAGCGTCAACCACCGCGAGTCTTTCCCCGACCCTGTCCCAGCGCCGGCCACAACCAGTGGAAGCACCGGCGCGCTCGGACCGGCCGCGTTCACAAGGGCCATGGCGTTCAGTTTTCAGGTGAGGTGGAACATGTGTGTCAGTGCCCGACGAGCGCTATTCACTGACTGAAGTCACGTTGTGTTTGCTGTTTGGTTGTCGATCGTTGAAGATCTTCAAACATCGCATGTCCTATACACCTATGCACGATCATCAAATGCATTATAGGCTATAGGCCTACTGTACTCAAAATCCGGTCTGTTATAGGCAAGGTCCAAAATACTGGGAACAGACGACAACAAGAACTTTGTGGCATACTCATTTGAGTCACGTTATTCTCGCACTTTGCACAATGCATTCGAACAGTTACTGTTCGCCAGAGCAAGCTGCTTGCATATAGGCCTAATCAATGCACAACACTATTCGGGCCTGACACATGAACATGCTCAGTTTAACACTATCGGCTCAGGCCTACAACAGCACGTACTGTAGGTCTACAGACTGTATATATACAAATGCAGCGCCAGCCTATACTGTGGCCCTATACGTTGCCATGGCGACGGGACGCTGGAAAGCTGCAGCAACTAAGTGTCCGGTTGGCGGAGTGACTGAGCTGAGCGGTCGGTCGGTTTTGTCTGTTCTGTTCAGTGTAACGGATGTTGTCAACCATCCACACATTGGCAACACTCGGGAGTCCTTCTCTGACCCTCAGAGTCACGTTTCATGCAGTTAACGTTAACCCCCGCAAACGTTTTAAAGTAATCGAATTGGACAGCAAGTCACGTGATCGTCCTGGTAGACTTATCGACCACAGCGAAAACGTGGCCCGTCATAATAGGCTGCGTTATGGGTCTCGCTTGTCCGTCCGTCCACGGTCCGTCGGTCCGTCTGTCTGTTTCTGTTTCTTGAGCTCGAAAACAAAAACAAATGTGAAAGTTCTCCAGGGCTTGAGTAGCCTGTGCCATTTTTTAACTGAAAAGGTCAAAGATCAAGGTCACTGGATGTCAAAACCTCCCAATTACGACGCATACATAGTCTATCTTGTCATGTTGAAGTGCCGGCCCAGGCACACCAGGCAAAACGCTTAGCAAGAAGTAAGTGTTATTTAATAAGTATAGATAGACGGCTTCGTAATATATGTCGGCACCGGGCCAACGTAATTTTCTTATTTATGCATTTACTTTAAACATTTACTGTTTATAGATGATACCAAAACCACATTTCAAAGTGCTTCCAATGTCCTTGATTTTACACATTTTTGCAGCATAACACCGCGCGTGTCTTAACTATTATTAAATGGCACACTTTGCTAATATTTATGATGACATCACACGACCGTTTGCTCTGTATGTTACAGAGAAAACAACTTGGATAAATTGCAATAAGTCAGGGAATACACATGCTCGAGAAATTTGCAGTGAACGCTGCAAATTAATGTCATGCAGAAGTTAGACGTCGAATAGCTATCGAGAAATTAGGAAAATTTCAGCAGATTAAAACGAGTAATAGCATTTTTCTCTGCAGGTTATAACTTTGCAACATAACTTAATTCGTTTTCCGTGTTTCTCATAACTTGATGTCCCACCAGACAGCAGCTGGCTCAGTAGTTCGATCGAATAAGCACTCCAAACCAGGACCACTCCTCGGCGACTTTATTGGCTTCGTGCGACATTTCTTTGGACGTGTGACTTGAGAAGGGTTAACGTACAAGAATAATCAGATCGACGATAGAAACAACTGAGTACAGTTTAGCCATGCCGACGCTGATGTGACAACGTCCTGCATAATTATAGTGCTTCTGTCTGCGCTCTAGTCCTATCTCGAAGACGACTTACAGTCAGAGCCGGCGGAAGGGCTCCCCGTACTCACCGGACGGGGGGCCTCAGGTATGCTCAGGGGCCTCATGCTAAATGCGAAAAAAATCTAGTTTTTTTTTAAAAAATAGGCCTATATTTAAAATATAAAATAACTAAACATGTGGAAAGTTTACCCAAAATGGACAAGTCTATTACTTTTCATTACTGTACAGTAATCTGTGACGTATTGCGGCCTATAAACGTCATTTTTTTTAAAAGACAACACAAATTGTATCTGATTTTTTGCGTTTCAAATTTTTTTAACAGTGTGCAAATTTGCGACTTTCAGTGAACGTCCAAAAGCCAAAAGTGTTTCAGTTCTGACCAGGGACTCTGCCCTCAGACTCCTTATTACAAAGGCCTTACACTTGTATTTGGGAGAAGGGGCTCCAACTCTCTAACACCGGCACTGCTTACAGTGTGTTCGCCGTAGGCTAATTGTTTGACAAATCACTAGTTTTTTTTCAATTTTCATGCCTTCGTACACTGGCTGTGTATGTCGCCATATTACAGCACATTAGATAAATTAACTTCTGCCCGTCCGTCTGGCTGACCTGCGCGGTCTTCTAAGCCCAAAACTAAAAAGCGCTGAAAAACCAAAAACGGGTGTGAAAGTTTCCCAGGGCACGAATGATCAGTGTGCCTATTTTTAGCTCAAAAGGTGAAAGTTCAGGGCAGGATTTTGCATTGCAGTGCAGAGCTATAGCGGACGGCCGCGCAAATGTCGGCACTGGGCTTTTTACTCTGGCATTTCTCCTAACCTTATCAACACTAACCAACTGATTGGGTTGTTTACTCGCTTCCGGTATCCGCGGCTGCTGCAGATAGCTATTGCGTCGATATGTGGGCATCTGTGCGTGTGCGGTCATGCGTGAAGCGTGGCCGTGCATGATCAGTAAGCTTAATCATAACTGGCAGCATACGGGAGGGGAGTCAACTCAAACTCACGAATGCAGAAGGGCATTCTCACTACCGGAGCACGGGAGGGAAAAGGCCGCAGGTAGGCCTATTCTATGCCAACTATTATGATTTATCGATCAGCACCCAATTAACGTCGTCGTCAACCGCTACGCATGCACAGGCAGTCCCCACGCACGGCCAACCAGCAATATTACTTGAACATTAAGTACTGTAATTACACTTGCTAGTCGTCGCCCAGAATGATATGGCGTCATAATTAGGCATCTCGTGCATTAGGCCCAAGTGTTTTTTTTAACCCAGAATGCACCAAAATGCGTCTCGGCGGCCGGCTTCTGTTACTACGGAAAAATAGAACAAAGACAACTGACGCACCAGTTACAAAATTTAGAGTAAGCTAACGCTATCCAAATGTAATTCGCCAGTCGCCGTGCGTTCTACCGTCTACTCGATAGCCCTATTTTCTTTTTATACGCTACACTTATGATCGCTGCCATAATCATAGCCTAGCCTTTAAAAGCTTACATTAGACCTACTTTAGACATACTTTTCGATCAGTCACTCATGCACCCAATCTATTACCCCGATTACTGTAGAAAGACTTTCCCGTTCTGCATCAATTTATCACTGAATTCTTCTTCATGCACAACATCAGTTGCACGGCTAAAAATAAAATATGAGATGCCACTTCTAATGCGATTTGACGTGGTCACCTCTGGTAGCGCCTTACCTGGCGAAGTTTACTAATCAGCGCAGTGACGACAGGTAAACAGCGATGCCACAGACAAACATAATGCAAGAGTACACAAGTCACGACTCAGTGGATTCAGCAGCGGCGCAGATGCCTGGCAGCACAGCCACCCACCTTGCTGACCAACCAGCCGCAGGCACCGGATTATAAATATCACTGTGTGGGGGGGGAATAAAATATATAGGCCTTACTGTATCTACGCTGTAGTAATATTTTTCTTCCTATCATATACCATTTTTCCTTTCTTTCCCTTCCTCTTTTCCTTCCTCTCTTTCTGTCTTATCTTTTACCTTTCCTTTTCTCCAAGTTCCTATCCCTAAAACAAGGTGCAAAATCCGAGGTTTGCTGCATCAAAAATGTGATATTGTGTAAGTAAAAAAACGTGCGCAGTTTTAGTCAGAAAATGTTAAAAAAAATCGCTTAGCGATCGTTTGCCCAACGACACATTTTGTATTTTTTACTGTTCGGTTTGGGCGTACATACAAATAGCCAAATGCAAAAAAGGCTCATTCTTTGGCTGCAAAAACTGTTCAGGAATCAAACGCCTGTTAGGGCGTCGATACGATGTTTTGTCCAAAGGGTAGGGGATCGCCCCCGTAGAATATGCAGCTTACATGCAGCCACGCAGTTGGACTGATCGATCGCATCTACTCACGGACGTCGCATCAGCTTATTCATCGATCAACCACTGACCGAGTCAGTCAATCACGGCCTCACGCAGATCATCATCATACGCAAGCACATCAAATATTCATTGATAATCGAGGGCCTCCGCACGATACGCCACCAAGATATTGCACGTCACCAATACATGTATAGGCCCCTATAGTCGCCTTTATAAGCCGTGCCGTGCGTGTCAGTATCCGTGAAGGATCATATCAACTGCTGCAACTGCGATTCCAATGTTGTTTTTTTTATCAACTGGCTACTGTTGCCTTACCAACTGCGTAGCCTAATAAATGAATAATATCGGTGTTGCGCAAAATTTGGCCCGCGGGTCACAGCCGGACCGCAACGGCTTGTCGTGTGATCCGCGAAGTGCGTGAGAAGAGAACCACTGCGCCGAAACAGTGTTCCGCGAAAACAATAAGTTACCGTTTCACTCTGAGTCTGTGGCACTGATAATACCCCAAATTTGTTTTCGCCGAACAGCTCTTGGAAAGTAAGTATAAGTACAGTCGGCTATCCTAGCGACAGCTGAGTTTCTTGTATCAATCTATATAAAAGGAGGACTATTCTGTGCTGTATTTTATTACTACCGTAATGAGAATAATTTGCTGTTGCTGCAGAGTTGCGTTACACTCCGCTTACACGAAAAAGCCGACTCTACGAGCGCACGACGAAGCGCACGTCGTGCGCTCGTAGAGCCAGCTTCCTCGGGCAAACGGGGCCTTAATATTCACTCACACTGGCCCGCGGTAGTTTTAAGACGCGGTACCTCTACGGCAACCGTTGCATTAATCGAAAGTAATCGATGTTCAATTTTACTGACAATGGTGACAGAAATGAAGTTTTATATGCAGCCGCGGCGCATTTAGCTCAGGACAGATATTTTGCTACTAGGCCTAACGGCAAAGGTCTGGAACTTGCTATACCGTTTCTTATACGTGAGTCAGATTTGTGGTGAGAAACGCGTTATATGTTACACAATCAGTTCAATTCAAAAACAACATAATCTAAAGAAGTTTAATAATAAAATATCATGACGACTGCGTTTGTGCATACGTCTCACCTTAACGTAGTTCGTTCCAAGAAGAAGCTATAGTGACAGTCGATCGCCTCTACAGTATATAGACTTAAAACAGTCGAACACAACGGAGTCGGCTTCTAATGAACTCTCGCAGATCGTCTTTCTCGACACGTAGACGGCTGTTTAAGATGCCCATGCAGCGTAGGGCTACAGACTAATCGTATAGACTGATCGAGTCGCTGTTGAATGCATTCAGATCAGAAAGCAACGCGTTCGCTGCGTGCAGGTCGATTCATGACTCGGTTCTCAAACATTAGTTCGTGGCCTGCTACGTGTACTTGAAGCGGTCGCCGGTGTCCCATTATAGGATCGCCCCTCTCCCCAGAAAAGTTTTCGTCTGGCCAACAATTTACCGGCAAAAATTCGCCCCGCCCGACGAATTTTTACCGGTAAATTATCGGCAGGCGGAGACTTTTCTGGTTGGAGGAGATCCTATAATGGGGATACTTTTTATGGGGCTGGCGATATTTTAATAAAAGGGAAATATCAAATCCGTGATTATCTCTCCCCGGGCGGATTTTTCATGGGGAGACATTTCAATGTGACACAGGCTCAGTCTTAGGCCGATAGTCGTTACCATTCCGCTTCTCGTGCATATAGCTTCCTATAATTTGCCTTGTGGCAAATGACTGGACTTAGAATTGTCATTTTTATCCATTCTAAAAATCGATATTGTAGGCTACATTAGGCAAACAGTGTCAAAACTATGTTTGAGGAACAGTAGTATTAATGCTGCTTTAGAAATAAGCTAGTTATTAAACCAGCACAATGACAAGGTAAAACATTACAGTGGTCAGGGACGACATAGCCCCCATCTGTGGGACTGGAAGAGAAAAAAGCAGAAGTGGGGCCGATTTTTGACAATTTTTGATTAAAGCGCTTGTAGAAAGTGTGAGAAAAGTATTCCACTCTGCTAAACAACTGCATGGAGTTTTCTTATAATTTTTGTTCGAATTTAAAATTATAATGCTACAATTTCCCGCCGTTAAAACGTTTTGAAAATTTTTGGATAACATGGGGCCAAAAATGGCCAAATCCTTTGTACCTGCAGCCAGTTGGCAAAATATCGTTTTAGGCTAGCAGAAATCAGCAGGTTTGGCCTGATAAACCTATGTGGTGAGCAGTGTTTCAAATATACGGGACGCCTTAGTTGCAGTCGACAGTAAGCACAACTGACCACGAGTGGCGATCTGCTTCGAAAAGTGGGGATAACAAAGTATGTCCCCGAAGGTCATAGCTTTATTAATGACATAGGCCTAATGCGATCAAAAATCCCACCGACACGTCATGAAGTTAAATTTGACGTTGTTCTAGGTTTTGACTACGAAATTTGTCGAAGAAATCTCGGAGTGTCAAACCATTTTCGACCAAATCTTGTGTGTCACGACGCTGTAACAGCCCCAGGAATCGTCGTTGTAGCATATGCCCTAACTGCAAATTGATCATAGTAGAACGATATGCATGCAGTGTACTGTACTGATTATTATGTAGCCTACACTACACGACGTACACGCCACGAAGCCATGTAGGCATGCGTAGACGCAGTGTGACTGCGTGGTTTCGCATGTCACGAATACGCAAATGCAACACGTGCACCGACTTTATAATATAAGCTAATGCTCAGTAATACTGCACGCAAAAAGTACGCAGTGAGCGACATGGTTTTGCTGCATTTAACCCCCTAATTCTACGTATAGGCCTATTGAGGTTCACGGTTATTTGGAACTGAAAAATAATCGCTTTAGGTCCTCACCCCGTTAAACCAACAACAGCGATAGTCCTAAGAGAGTACCCTCAAATTTTCGACAGAATAAAATGTAGATGCCTGTTATGAGCTACATAACTTGCAGAAATAATTACATCTTTGAAACGACGCAAGATGAGACCAACGGCGCTATTTTCACTAAGAAGAATAGCCTAGACGAGCTTTCGGTTGGCACTGGATGGTCTGGAACGATCGTTGCGCATTCTATTTTTCTACAAAATAGGCCTATTAATCTTCTAAAAACCACACAGCGTAATGACAGAAACACGCTGTCAATGGCGCAAATGAAACCCAATTAGGCTATACATTGTGTCAGGAAAAAAGTAGGCCTAACCCCCTTGGTCATCGTACAATAAAAATAAAAATGTCAAACCTGCACAAATCTGAGTAAAATTTCGCACACTTAATCCGCAATAAATTGCTAACACGATCACCGAATTCGGTTGAATAATTTTATTTTTAGCGAAGTTATTAATTGTTGATGAATATCGAAAACAAAACACCTTTGTTACCAATCTCTGTTACCCGTCTGTTACGGTACATTTGCGTTACTCCAACAAACAAAACTCTTTTCTGGAACAATTTAACATCAACAATGCACCATTTAGGCCTATTGACAATCAAAATTCAAAGTTTTAATTAAATTTGCCACAGCAAACAATAGTTACAGCAGTTTTTGTTTAGTTTGTTAATTTTTACGCGCGACAGCAGGTACTGCTATAGCGCGTCTTAGCTATCGCAATTCTGTCCGTCTGTCCGTCCGTCTGTCACACGGGTGGATCAGGCAAAAACGGTCCAAGCTAGGATCTCCAAATCTTCACCATC
>Ga0209367_1014246_pt1 | contig 10102 bp, 6 predicted proteins | sample WorMetLIZISLAND2_FD_187412 | JGI IMG/M metagenome (GOLD analysis project Ga0209367, IMG submission 187412) | Marine gutless worms symbiont microbial communities from Max Planck institute for Marine Microbiology, Germany - Olavius geniculatus... ...
GTTTATACACTTGTTAATGGCAACATTTAAGGACTTGCACATCGAAAACAGCAAAAATTACAAAAGGTGATATTGCCCGCATCACACTGACTGTGTGTCAATGTGCTGCTGAATAACATCAATAATAATAATGGAAGTGCAGAGCAATGAATAAGGAGATCAAATTACAGCTATATTCTTCCGTCGTAGTTCCAACTGCAACTTATGCTTGTGAAATATGGAAGACAACAGCAAAAGCTACCAAGACGATACATGTGTTTCACCGTCGTTGCCTTAGAAGGATCCTGAGGATTTCATGGCGTAATCACATCATGAACGATGAAGTAATAAAACGCTCTGGACAAACGGCATTGCATGAAATAGTAGCAACGAGAAGAAGACGTTTCATTAGACACATCCTGCGACTTCCGCCGACGAGGCTAGCTAGACTGGCCATAAAACAGAGACCTGAAGATGGCAAGAGGAACAATGGAAGACCCAAGAGGACATGGCAAGATACACTAAAAACACTAAGGTCCGGTTTTTCCATCGCCAATCAAATCAAATTTGATCTCCGATTTACTGATCTCCGATTAACTTGATGTTTAGAACTGATCGTCGATCAACTGTGTTTCATTTTTCCATGCATTTTCAATCTCCAATTATGTGATCGGCGATTAGTTGATTGGCCATCAACTGAGCCTACTTTATGCCAGTCTGATTGGCTGACAGTGACCTCAATTTGCAGTGTTGTGCTAATGGGCATGCGCCATAAGCAGTAAACGTCGTCATAGCAACGATATCAACGATGCCGTTTATATCGTCTGCTGTCAAATGTTCTATCGCAAATCAATAGTGGAGCGTCTATCTATTTTATTTATCCACAAAACACTATGCACAGTATGAATTGATGGGTAGTGATTGATCGCCATGCCTGAAACTATTTTAATGCGTGAATTGCCGTTCTGACCGGCGAAGTGAAGCGACGTTTCTAGTGCGAATAAGCAACGAACTGCAGATCGCCACGTTTAATCGTCAATTATCTGACTTGATCCGCCAATATTCGGCCATCAACTTGATGGGAGATTTGATGGACAATCCGTCATTAATTGGTGATGGAAAAACGGTTATTGAGGTGATCTCGGATCAAGTACCAAAGTTGATCGGAGATCAATTTGATCAGCCATCAAATGTACATGGAAAAACCGGACCTTAAAGAGATATGGAGGTGATGGGAATAGACTGGAGCGACAAGATGACTGCTGCCAGTGATCATGCTAACTGCAGACGAATCGTCGACCAATGTTCCGCATGGAACTGAAGGAACTAAGTCTAAGTAAGTAAGATCTATAATGGCTATTTGTCAGCCCAGTTACTGAATTTTGCACACTTTAGCGTAAACACTCGCATGGTTGGAGTCAACGGAGTGCAAGACAACTACCCCCCAAAAATCTGGCACTCCCTGGAGCAGCCCTATTTTTTGTTTTTCCATCTTCTCTAAATTCGTATTTTGAGAAAAAAATTGAAAAAATGGCAGTTAAATTACTCCCTATATCATGGACCACTAATTTTCCAACTTCAACATTTGGGCAAGCAGACAACACCATGCAAAGTCCTGGTTGAATGAGCAAGACGTTAATGAATATAAACCTTGATATGCTGGAATTCAAACATGTTGCGCTGAACAAAAGTGTTCTTAATCTTCTGATTCGTCCACGTGATAAACAACTTGTAATAGTTTGTTGCCTGCACACAGCATCCCACAATGCACAGCGCCACGTAATACAGAACAAATGAAACATCTCTACTCTTTGTTGAAGCCAATAGCTAAAACAGATTAAGAACATAACAAGCACGGCAGACCATTTGGATGCAATTTGCAATTGCATGTTTTGGCTGAGGGTTCAACCCCCAAATTTTCTCTTACCCATGTGTCACTGTGTACTGCCAATTAGCATTAAGTCTGTCAAATAATTCAAGCAGGGTGCAAAAATATGACAGATGACAGACAGACAGACCGTGACAAAAAGAAATGTGTAGCAATAGGTGGAATCGCATGTGCTGCCACAAAAGTGATTCTGCCTGATATAATGAAGTAAAAGTTCCAAAAAATCTGTGTAAGATCAGCCGACTGCGTGCCACTGCCAGAGTGACCATAGTCCTCTCAGGGCAAGCTCTGACACCAGACATACACAAACGGACACCGAAAATTGAAATGTCTTGAGCTAGCATGAGGAAAATTAAGTAATGCAAACAGTTTTGCTGACAAGACATTACAACACCGAAAAAAATATTTACATGTACTTATTTTTGAGAAATCAGAATTTATGCACTGCAACAATACTGCAAGACAAATAACAACATCAAAATGGCCAAATTTCTTGTTTACTCGACACAGCAAAGACAAAAAACAACCACACCTTTTCCGTGAGACCGGCTGAGAAATATATTGGGACTTTGAGATTCATGCGATCCCAGTAAGTCTCAAGCAGAATACACAGCTCTTGTGAACGGCCCAATGCAAACACCGGAATAAGAACCTGACACAGGCACAACACGTCATCAGACTTCCAGAAACTGCATTCAAACACTACCAATCATACTAGTCAGATTTTATTATTACATGTTTTTCTGTTCACAATGACACTTCTTTCAGAAAACACTTGCTTAGTGATGTAAAATGCTGTACAAAATTAAATTAATTGGTTATGTGCTGCACTAAGTCATCATATCATATCATATCACATTACTTGCTACGGCACCCCTCATCCACAGCACAGGAGCGCCACTATTTTCATTCTGAACATCAGCACTAAAACAATAACACGTTTCCCTGATTTTAACCTTGCTATTCTGCTACTTAGACTTCATATCACTGTTACTACATGGATGCTGTGGTCATATTGCTTTAATTACAATATTTCTGCCCACAGTGCAGATTTGTGTGATTTCTGTGTGTGATTTCTGTGCGCTGCTGGCCCTGCTGGGCTGAAAAACGATTATAATAAGAGCAATATCATTTCAAAATTCTTCTAATGCAAAGTTTCCACACCTACCTTTCCTCCCTTGTCAATAGTATCATGGACTTTCTTGAGAAAATCTCGTTCACGGCATCGCTTTGAGTCACGGATGGTGGTAGCATAAGTGGACTCTGATATAAGAAGGTCCGGCCGACATTTGTCTATCCACGCTGAGCCCAGATGCCGATCCGGTGTCATGTTATAGTCACCCTGCATGACATTATATGACAAAAATCAGCCCAATATAGGACTGTGGTTGAGTCCTTCATACTGGCTTTGCAACATTGTGATGGCTACCTAATCACTTACTATCAGTGTTTGTAATTTTAGTTCATGACAGTTTCCACAGCTGAGGAAATTATAAATACAGAATAATTGGCAACGTATTGTAGCAATTTTATTGTATTTTGTACATATCAGAGTTTCAGAAGAAAGCACAAACATACAAAATTTCTAACAATATCCTGCCCCAAGCAACCGAGATTTTGTATTAGAACTAGACCACCCCTGCTTAAAAATATGTGTATTAAACTGAGTGAACATACAGTGTAAACAACGGACTGTGAACCGACTGTAATGTGAAACATTGCAGCACCCAGGATGTGACCAGCATAGTATGCCTTGATCACCAGATCTGAGTCAACCTACATAACAAACTGTTTTCAGTACGCAAGTTGATGTTTCATCGAGATTCGAGAAGTAAGATTAACACTATGGTCAACACTTTCTCTTAGAATGAATACCAAGATAATTGCAAACATGAACTAAAGTCTAACTTCAGTGATATCATTTTTTCTAAGAAGAAACATTCGCGATTATCTACCAGATAAAAGATAATCGAAAATGACCGATAACACCAAAGTTAATCCAAACATTACAATTAACACCAGACAGCTGCAGTGCAAATAAATATGCATTTTTTTCTTCAACCTTAAGGATTAGAAATTTTCTAATGGGTTTTCAGTTCACTTTTTGGATAGGATAAAAGTTAATTGCAGTTGGTTCTTAGCGGACGTCAGATTGAAAGTAATCGATTAGAATAACGATAATCTATTTTCTTGACAAAACATGAACTTACGTACTGTCAATGCTCTCCATGCATTTAATCACATACATTTCTAATCACTGTTCACCAATAAATATGAACTGAATAAATGCACAAGACAATCATGATATTCTGGCATGCATTAAATCCTAGCAAAAACGTAAACATTTCTTGCTTTATGTTTGAAACTCATTTCTACACTTGCCTACATTTCTAACAAATATCTCTCACAACCTGTAAAACAATGATGTTGAATCTACTAAAAAAATGCAACATGAATGTGAGATAGCATCGTAGTGTAAAACACCTGAACAGTTTGATGTAGATTGACAGCAACCACTTTCTTCATGCAAGACTTTATCATCTCCGACGTGAAGAAATTCTGCTCTCCTTTCCGCTCAACAGTTATCTTTCGATAGTCTTCCTGGCTCAGCAGCGCAAAAATACCCACAATGAGAACACAGAAAAAGTTAAGCTGTTCCCAGACCATAGGGTCCATATAGCAACGTCGATCTCCATTTCCTAAGCACTCAGCCAAACACCAGCTTACACTTCAAGACAGTGGACGAATGCATCACGCTGTGTGCATGTTTACATCCCAGCTTTCACTGATACTCACTACAGCTACACACAGAAGGATGGCCAAACTGAGTTGACATGGATCGCTGGTTATATAACAAAATGGTTTACTGTTCATGGACAATGACCTATAATGGTACTAACTGGGCCTGGCATGGAGCAAACTACATTCATCAGACATGATGAAGTCGCGGATATGTCACTGACACTGAAGAACAAATGCTCATCAATGTTGTTGCTAGCCACCCAGGTAACTAAGAACAACATAGGTGCAACACAAATGTTGAAACAAACAATAACTAGAAATTTGGGGCAAAGCCCAACGTAAGTCCAACCAGCACCCTAAGTCCGATTGGGAGAAAATTTAAGGAGGAGGGGGTTGAAATTCCAAACGTAGCAAAGTCACGTGCCCAAACTCAAATGCATTAACATACACAGAATGCGCATTGTCTGCTTAGGGTAGGTCAACATCTTTGCTCATAACTTTTTCGTTAGTTGACCAAAGTTCACAAATTTTTTTGCTAAACCCCAAAGGAATCGCCCTCTATCAAGTTTGTTTCCGATTTTTGATATCTCAATTGGTTTCTGAGACATTCGCAGTCAAACTCAAAAGTTGTGCAAAATCGCGCCAAATTTAGAGGTCTTTGCCCTCCCAAATTTTTGGGATGCAGGCCCCCGAAAAGTTGTACATTAGTGATCATGCCCACCATATGGCATGTCATATGGCAAAGTCACGTGGTCTTACTCCCTCTGCTCTTGAAGTTATAGGCGCAGATACGCTAAATTCTAAGCCAATTTTTTACCTCCCCCCCTTTAAAAAATTGTAAAAAGGACCAGTGTCCCCAGTGGGGGTGTGCAAGTAAGATTTGGTCATTCTGTGGCACGTGTGAAATTTGGGGGCTCAGCACCCCCTAGGGGCTGAAATATGGTCTTCCAAAAAAGTCGATTTCGGTAGGTATGATTCCACATCGAGATCTCCGTAGTTAGTGGACCAAAGTTCACTGGACTTTCTGCACCGAACGCGGGAGGAATCACAGTAGAAAATGTACTTTTCCGATTTCGAATACCTTCATCCGTTCTGGAGATATTTGCCGCCAAACTTTGAAGTCATCCAAAATCGAGCCAAATTTTGCATGTTTTCGGCCCCTAAATTTTTTTTGGCGAGAGCCCCCCCATCCCGAAATTTTGGACGGCATTACAAAATGTAACCAAATACTGATCACTGTACAAAATTTCATGCCGATCAGCCACTGCATCTCGGAGATCTCGTGATTGAAATTTAAAAAAACATCTGCACTAAAACATAAGTCCGCTCCGAAAGCTATCGCTTCCAGGCGGACTAAATATTGCCATCAGCCAGAATCGTCACTTAGCTCAGAAACACATCACTACAAACTAGAGCTGTCAAATTAACGCGTTAACTTAACGCATTAATACTTGTAAATTAACGTGCATTAATTAAAGCATGTTAAAAATGCAAATACGTAAATTTACTAATTCTGTGATCCAAAAGTTCCAATATTCCATTAAACTGTGGTTATTTGATGACAGAATCATGTTCAAGTAATCAGAAATTGTTTTGATGCCATTCCATCACTACTGTCACGGTTCTGCAACACAGGCACAACTTTGTGGTATTCCTGTCATCCTCTCGATGTAGTCCACTCACAATATCAACAATATTAATGATGCACTATTAACACATTAACGCATGCGTTAAAAAAATTAACGCAATGAGTTAATGTGTTAAAATAATTAACGCTTCGACAGCTTTACTATAAAACAATAATTGTAAATAGTAAACAGTAGATGGCTAACCAGCATGATGGGGCAGATAGCCTTCGTCGGATGTGTCATGAAGATCTTGCCTTCATATCCAACCATCTCGGACATGTACGGCAAAGCACCACAATGATCCAGATGAAAGTGACTGCATAACCATATCAACTGCTAATTAATGTAATGTTACTGCGTGCTCGCTAGCTAAATTAAGCACACATAAAAATAATGTTGTGAGAGTGCATATCTCAACCAAGTAAATAAAAAAAATAATTTAAAAAAAAAGAAAAAAAAGGTGCATATAGCTCTTAATGATCCCATCTCAGAGCTACGAAGCATCACTTGTCATATGGGATCACACAGTGTTACCTGCCACCCGACAGAGGTGAACGCACCCCGCCTTAACCCCAGCCAAATAGGCCGGTACTCGATTTACCTACCCCGGAGGGATGGAAGGCTGAGTTGACCTAGGTGGTTGGTTACATCCTGAGATGGTTTACTTGCCCACAGGCAGTCACCCATCGCAGTATTAACCGGGCCCGGCGTACAGTAACTTCGCCGATTGGATCAGACGCGTTACCACTACACCATGCCGACCACCCAATGCTGTAAATCTGTCAGTTAAAACGATGAACTAAAATTCATAACTATAGTGCTCTTAATGCCAGTGTTGCTGCTGGTGACGTCACAGACAATACAAAATCTACTGGTAATGTAATAATGTCATTTATTATTACAACATCACACTAGCACTGCTGCAAATGATGTTGCTGTGCAGAGACAGACTGACACACATGAACAGACACACAGAATGACAAATCTCAAGCGAACACATTATCTCCTACGTTCACTTAATGGAGATAAATATTTTTCTGCAGTAACAGCTGCTGCTTCAGTAGTAGTATCAGTAGTAGTAGTACTGCAGTAGTAGTATTAGCACTGTGTATATGTAAATGTTAAAATCAAAAGACAACGTAACTTGCCGCTAACCTAATAATTACACAGTCCACAAAATCAGTAAGTGGTCCATTTTTGTTGACGTATGAGAAATCTGGAAACCGTCGCTGTAAGAAAAAACAAAACAACACACGAATACAGCACATCATACAAAAGTAATCTTCATTAATACATTTTTGCATTTTAAAATGCCACATAAGTCAAATATGGCATTTTAAAGAAACCTGGTTGTAAAAATGTTAGGTCAGCAGTTTGTCGCTTTTTTGGCATTATTGTTCATATTTGGCAGCAACATTAAATTTTGGCATCAGCTTGGCATTAATTTTGCACTAATGAATGACTTCATCATAAGCGGTATTGTTAAAAATTTGGTACTTTTGTCAGTGAAATAAATTGCTTGGTATTTTCAGCCTAAAAGCATTAGCAACACAATGCACTGGTGAAAACGACACAAAAAAACAAATAGGTGTATTGGTATTTGTCTGTTTTACAGCACGGCTGCATGGTGCATTCACTGTCACTGCTGCAGATAGCAATACACCGACTAGCCAAAATTAACCACTGAGTAGAAAATCAAAGCACTGCACAGCAAAATGCTTGTGGATCATGAAATACACAGTACACACAATTATGCTGCCAGATGCAAAACAGACTGTATCAAATATTTTAACTCTTGCATAATAGAATTTATGCATGTGCATTATTTTTAATGGCATTAATTTTTCAATCACAATTAATTCTTTAGCATACTAATATACTAATTTAATGCACTAAACTGATAGCTCAAAAGATAACTATTATTTATAGCGACAAAGGTGTTAAAATCATACAGAAACAGCCTAGAAAACATGTCCGGACATGTTACTGACATCATCGTTGTAGCCCATGTGCATGCCGCAGTCCAGCATCAGATTCTTTCCACCAATCGTCAGCAATATACAACTACGACCAACATCTGCGTGAACAACAAAATCACTTCATTAATATCTGCAACTGTACTACCTTCTGACTAATGACCACATTATACATACTTTTCAATATTTAATGACTTTTGATACTGACGAAATAATTTTTAACTCAGTGCATGCAGTAAACACAAAAATCTTTAAACAAAACCTTGCATCACAATTACATGACATGGCTCAGGCTGCCTATGACTCAAACTTTTTTCTGTGCTTCTAAACCATGTTATGTTTTGCCGTAAAACTACTAATACAAGCCAGTGTGTCAAATAGGAGTCGGGTCTATCGCATGTTGCAGTTTTAGGTCACTTGCTCTAATAAAATCTGGTACTTGTATTAGAAATATTACCATATGTCTGCTTGCTAGACAACATGCAATAATGTTTTAATGGAAAGCACAGGAAAACTTTAAATAATCATCACCTGCACTATGAACAGCATATTCACACACATGCATATCACAGTCACATGCTCCATACAAACTGCTTAGCTGCAACTCAATGCTCTATGACTCAATGAAGACAAAATGTATCCATTAAATACAAAATGAAATGCCATATATAAAAATTACTGTACCCTGCCCAGCTCCTGACGAATGCCAAGTATGCAACAGATGCAAACAAACACAAAACATAACATTTTTCAGCACAAAGAGCAATATCAATTTTTAAACTATTAACTAGCATGTAAAGGCACAATTGCATTTTTTTCCCCGGAGAGCATTTTTGGATACCTAGAATACCTACCTTTACCAAACAATTTCATACGATTTCGCATAAATGAACACTGGCACAAACCTTAACCACTGACCCTATCCTTAACCCTAACCCTAACTGACCCTAGGTATCCGAAAATGCTCTCCGAGGAAAATGTGATTGTGCCGCATGTAAATAAGTGAATATACAAACAGCATACAAAATAGCTTCAGAAAATCAGATAATTATAACAATAATTTTTTCATACCAGCTGGCTAAAAACTAACGTTCTTAAAAAGCAGCAAAAATTAACAATGCTAACATGGAGACCGTGGCATGGCAGACTGATAAACACATATGTACACCAGTAAAGCTCACTCTGTGGGTTCGGGAGTCCTGTTATAACACTATTATTACTGCAAGTTCACAAACCAATGGACGATAGTACTAAAAGGCGAATGTGCGGATCTGCGGATGTGGCAACGGGTAAAAGACAGATGTCGATGCGGATAACATCCGCCTTTTACCCATTGTACTCTGCCAAGTCTCTGGACCAATAAGCGGTGTATAACCGTGTATTAATTTGGGGCCTTTTCACGCCAGACGTTTGGGCACCACGCTGTATGACAGGCACTGTGGCACGTTATTGAAATTACTGTACTTTGCATATCATTCAAGTTAAAGTTGAAAGTTGGCAAAATAAGTAAGTTGGCAAATCTGGGTTTACAATAGTAACTTCCTGCTGCACTTTGTAGTCAATGTCGTTGTCATCCATTGTCATTCGTCATCGCGTGACGTCACTGTAGGCCCATGTACGTTGTCGTGCATTTACGTGCATCATCGTATGTCGTCGTGCATCATCGTCATCATACGTCGTCATCATCATATATCGTTTTTGCATGTCGATATCATGCGCTGCATCGTCAACCATTGTTTTCTGAGTAAATGCCCACACGAATTTGCGATCAAGAATTAGGTTATAGAGGACAGCTGAAGAACAGGTTGGTAGAATAACACTCCGAAACACGACTTTATTAAACAGACTCTACGATGCACACTCTATACAGTTCCAGAAGCAAGTGAAGT
>Ga0209367_1014247_pt1 | contig 10102 bp, 5 predicted proteins | sample WorMetLIZISLAND2_FD_187412 | JGI IMG/M metagenome (GOLD analysis project Ga0209367, IMG submission 187412) | Marine gutless worms symbiont microbial communities from Max Planck institute for Marine Microbiology, Germany - Olavius geniculatus... ...
CATTTACCGTTGACCCACAGGACACATAGTAATCAACAACACAACGAAACGTGCATACCGCATCTCTACAACCTAGTCTCTTCTTGAAACCAAATTGATTATCACACGTTTCAAAAAGGAATTCATATCGATCGAGTATACAATGTTCCAAGACCTTAGATATTACAGGGCTAATTGACATGCCTCGAAAATCTTCTACGGTTAATGACTTGCCATAACCATTGGATACTTTCAAAATCGGTACTGTATAGGATTTGTGTATCATTCTTACCACTGCTGCTGCTGCTGCTGCTGCATGATTCCTACGGTCACAGGTAGTCCCGGAAAGTCAGGGAAAGTTGGAAAAATCACAGAATCAGGGAAAGTTGGGGAATTTTACATTCCAAAGTCAGGGAAAACTCAGAGGATCAGGTAAAGTCAGGGAATTAGAAAGTACCAGGTTGCAAAAGTTGACAAAGATGCAGAAAAAAATCTTGAACTGTTGTACGCAGACTGTGTACAACAGTTCAAAATTTTTCCTGCTCACTTTGCTCGCAGATTATTTGTACCTCCACTTTTAAATTTGTTCCACCGCCTTTGTTTCTAGTGCGATTGCAGACGATTGAAAACCGACATTGGTATTTTGCTACAACGATATAGTCAGCGAAAACGACTCATTTTTTCTGGAAAGTTAGGGAAAAGTCAGGGAAAATGAATTCTTCAGAGTAGTAGAAACCATGTACTACCAGCATGGTGGTTTGCTGTGGGAAGAAACGGTCTGTTTTCATATTGGAAGTTGCAGCTGAATATATTCCATTTTTTTACCTTTTGAAACATCAGCAGTTCTGCAGCCAAGTTAAATTTTTTGTAGAGATTAGTGGTGTAAATGCCATTGACTTTGCTGGTATATATAGCTTGTCACTTGTAGGGTCATCAGGTGAAAAGAGGAAGTTCGAAGAGGATGATGGTAGTGAGATGGGTCACTAACGTGCTGTTTTTGTACAACTGAGCCCTGTGATATCTATGTGAATGACCCTCATACTTGCAATAAATTTTTGTCATTTGTAATCTTTGGCAGTTTTTGTCAGTATAATTTTTGAAAGGTATTATTATTTTTAATATTAGGCCAATATTTTCGGCCTTGGCATCCAAGACGTTTCAGTCTTTATGCCCAGGGCATTAGCCGTTTATTTTTTTTGGCATTATTAATTATTAATGTAAATTTGTAAAACCTGTCTGTTAATCCACAAATGCTTTTTTCGTATGTTGATTTAGGTTGCCATTGCTGATGATCAATTGGAATGGAGTAATTTTCGGCAGTATTCAGTAAATAAAAAAATGCAAATTACAACTTCTTGATGCGGTAACTGTGCCAACTGTGTAGTTATTCCAAGTCAGCACTGTGTTATTCATTGTATTTTGGTGTTACTTGGTCATCCTTTTGCATGTGAGCCTTCATTATTGCTCATTGTTGTGTAAATACAAGATAAGAAACACCATTCATTTTCGGTACTCATTTTGTAAAATGCATTTTAAAAGTTATGCCATCGAATAAGGTACTTCTTTCTAAATGTGCTACAATGGATAGCTGGTTGATATGCTACTGTGTCATTATTGAGAAGATGCTTCTCAGTGTACCATTTTCACTGTTATTGTTATTGTTTAAAATTGTATATTTTTTTCTGTTGCTATTAGTTTTGTATTTGCTGTTAATCTCATCTGTCTGGGTGAGGTACCTTATTGTTTGGTTAGGGGTCGACCATAAATAATGTCACACAGTTTTAGGGGAAAAATTACCTCTCCCTTTTTGTCATGTTTTGTAACGCTGCTCTGGACCCCTCAGTATGACGTCACAAACTTCTAACCTTTTATCTTGCAGTCTGTAGCGTAGCATGAGTTTCAAACACAATGCCAATTTTTTGTATGTTTTGACACATTTGGAACATGAGCATAGTATATCAAAGTTCTGATATGTAGAAATAATCTCTGTTGTGAAAATTGTGTAACCAACTTACGTGCAAAATCACGTGTAACGGCCTTGTCGCAGATGTGACTTGCACGACGTCATGCAGCTTTTAACCCCGCCTCCCCCTACGTCACACATCGTCACAATATCATCAACCCTTCTCCCCCCTCGGCGTGTGACGTCATTTGTGGACAACATCTTATTACTTTAGATTTATCTGCACCACAAAACATACTATTATCAGGCAATTCGCTGCCTTCTGTTGTATCACATTTAGATGAATTTTTACTAGTTCTCTGTATTGGAGCATCTCACAAAAGAACTTTCTGCGTTGATTGATTGTTAGACTGACATTGGATTTGATTTGTTTGAGTTGTTTCAAATGTGGCCATGATTGGTGTGTAAATTTACGCACCAGAATGTTGGTCATGCAATACATTCGTTTACCATAAATCTTCTAATAACAGCCCCTGGCTTCTGGTAGACCAGGCTTGTGTTGAAATACTGCCAACTTACAATTTTAAACTTACATGTAGAAATGCAGTTAGCGCATAAAAACATGGGTAAGTAATTTGAAATATGCTACAAAAATGCATGTAAATTTCATTTTATTGAAACGGTATATGCTATGACTCAACTGCTGCTCTGTCTAACCACTGAAAAGATCTGCCCTTAGAAGACAACGTCACTTACAGCATTGTGCCATGTAGTTGGCACCAGATGGACACCTGAAGTGCGTTTGAGACTCGGCTTCTTTTGAGACCTGGCTTGTGTTAGACAAAGTTTTATGGTATGCAGTTGTGTCGATTGTTTGTCATCACTGTGCAACATCATATCATTGTGAGTTTGTGACAATCAATAACATCGAGTGTTTTCATAGTCAGCTTCTTATTAGACTGTTTACATGCATTTCAGTAATGGTATGGGTGTATTATCACCAGTTTCCGTCAAACTTTTGATGTGTTTACATCTTTTGTCAGTAGTTTAACCCAGCTTTGTTGGGTTTGTTGGGTTTTTTAGTTGCATCTTCCTAGGCCTGCTGTTTGTCTTTGAATGTCTGAACAGGAGCATTTTGATTATGTTAGAGCCAACATAAAATGACATGGGATGCTAAAGGGGGCCATGACCTGGTAAATTTCGGAAGGGTCGCTCTGGCTGGGCCACATTGAGTGTTTTCTGCTGCACGTTGGTCTATGTATTTGAATTACTTGGCTGTGAAATGAAACGGATGATTTTGTTTACATTCTGGTTCTAGACAAAAAGGCTCTTGTTTTGGCTGGGTTGCTCTACAGAGCTGTGGGCCCAGACCCCAAAAGTCTGGCTCAATGTATTCTGCGTACGTTCCATTGTAATGTGACATGAGCCATCTCATTGCTAAATCTTATTGTGGCCCCTAATAACTTGGACACTTATTGTCAGCAAATTTAACAAACTGTTTTTTGGTTTAACGTTTTGCCACTGATTTGTATTATTGGTCTGAAATTTATTTATTGGCATTGTTGTAAATTTGTACATATATTTTGTGTTATTTTGTTATGTGAACTAATTGTAAAAGTGATTTTTGTTAAATTTGTGCGTAGGTATATAGTTTTTTCTTAAAAATGCAGCAGACGTGCGAAAGAAATGCGTTAACAGGAAAAAATCAAATAACATGTAGAAATGCAGTTAGCGCATAAAAACATGGGTGCAGTAGCAATGGTAGTTGTAACATTTTTTTGGTTGACCGTTCTTAAGTAACAGTCGAGATTATCATATGGTTGTCATCCATCTGTCGTCATCTGTTTATCAGGATTGCATTGTGTCTAAATGGTGCGAGATTGGGCCTAAGTTGCTATTGATCACTGATAGGAAGTCGCATATTGGCTGTCAAATGACATGAAAGTCAATGACCTTGGATGACCTTGAAGGGTCATAACGCACAGGGATCGGCGATGCACCATCTGGTAGGGTGCTGACGACTCGAGCTATAAATGGCCGTATCTAGTGATTGCAATCCCGGGATTGAATTCTTAATCCCAGGATTCAGGATTAAGAAATTTGTAATCCAGGGATTCCGTTTTGGAATTAGGCTTGCAGATTAGTCGTTTTTGGTATCTACAACATGCATAAAATGTGGTAAACTAGTACGGAAGGGATGTCAGAACGGTATAAGAAGTGACTGTGACTGTCAAAATACAAATTACAGAGCACAGCAAGGAGTAGTAGGCCCACTTTAGTGCACATAAAATATTTTATTAATTAAACCGCTAAAATTGTTATTTTTGGCATTAAACGCTCGATTTTAACAATTTTTTGTAATCCCGAAATTTCGGAATTAGGACGTCGCCAATCCCGGGATTCGGGATCCCGGGATTGCAATCCCTATCCGTATCTCGATCAGAAACGGTACTATCAAAAATGCCCCTTAAGATTACATGAAAATTATTGACCTTGGATGATCTTGAAAATCACTGACAACCAGTACGGTCGTTTATCTTAGCGACAGCTGGGCTTCTTGTTCTAACTATTTATTGAACGCGGTCGAGTCGAGTCATAAATTAATCGGATAGCACAGCCCTATTTTTTATTATGGTTTATAACTTCATTCATTTAATATTCTATGTCCACGCCTCTGTTTGTAAACAAACTTTGTCGGCAAAAGAAGTGATTAAAATGTGTATATTAACCTCAACAGCAGTTGTTTATTGGTGAATTGTTTTGCACATTTTTTGAGTATTTATTATAACATTGATGTTATTTTCCGTCTGCGCGGACGTATACGTTAGCCAATCTGACGCTATTTTTCGTTCGCCGTGGTCGGACCGGTCGAACACTATTTTTCGTTTATGTATGTAGAAATAGACGTGCTCATGGGCCATTATGGGCTCATATTATCATTCTGTGAGGCAGTTGGTTGATTAATTAGTCAGAAATTACCAAATATTATGCACGTTATTAATTATTAAGAACTACTTCGCTTACTGGAGGTCAAAGCACCTGCATGCATTTAAAATGCAATATATCTGCTAAGAAATTAATAAGGATGGAGCATAACATTAAATTTGTTGTTATTTATGCACATGGACATGTGTACATGCAGCTCCGTCCATGACGGACCAAAAATAGCGTCAGATTTGCCTACATTTCTGTCCGTGCGGACAGAAAATAACACCAAGCTTATTATAATCAATAATTCTAGCGGTAGATCGGTGATCTTGCTGTTAGCACTGGAAAATTACTAGAGGTAGATCGGGTAGGCACATTATTAGGTACATGGTAGAACTTATGTTCCTGGTAGTCATAGGACCATGCCACGACACTGTCACATTTAAATCAGGCTTATTCAGTATTATATCAGAGTCCATCTTAAGCCATATCTGTTTCTTTGTAAGTAACACAGACTTAAAAATATATTGTTTTTGAATAAATTTGGTAATTGATAACAAAGTGACTGATATTTCAGTCCCAACCAGAGTCCTGGTAATGCAGTGAAGAAATATGGCTGCATTCTTACATTAGTAATGTGATAAATGTAATTAGATAAAGTGGCGATCTACCACTGGTAATTTTCTGCTCACTAGTGCGAGATCATTGATCTACCCCTAGCACTGACCTATTATAATTATTGAAAGCACTGTGCATACTGACAGCATTGGCCATGCGTGTTTTTGGGGTAACATGGGCATATGTAGGGGCATACGCAATTATTATAATCCAAATTATTGCAAATTAGATGCTAGGACAAACGTCAGGCCTAAGGCTAGGGTTATGGTTAGGTATATGGTTAGGGTTAGGATCAGTGTTAGGGTTATGGTCAGAGTAAAGGTTAGCATTAATGTGGTAATTTGCTGCCGGTGTGGTCGGTGCTGCCAGTGCAGTGGTCTGTCTCACACTACAAGGAGCTCTACATCTGAGACATGGACCAAGATAACTTGCATTAGTCTTGAGGCTATATCACTGATGAACGCAACTGTTGTATTTTATTTGACAGCTGAGGACAATGAGTGTTAACAAGAGATCAAAAACTCGAGTTCAAGGCAGTTGGGCTACTGCTGGCCCACAACAGAAACTGCGGACAAAACCTGACACTAATCTTGTGTCAGCCAGTGATGTCAACAGACCAATGTTTTTGCCCAGTGAACGGGTTAATTCTGTTCAGTCTTAGTTTTTTTGGCAGTTCTGTTTTGAAATTCAGACATCAGTATTAACACTAACATGCTAATTCAATAAAGAACTAAGTTGTTAAATAATTCTTAATTTGTTCGAATTGTGAATAATTGTAATTGATAGTGAGTAGTAATAGTAATATCGTAGTAGTTGTAATATAAAATAGTAACTAGCTAACTTGTTGGTGCATTTGTTGTGTTAACAGAGTCTGCCTTCAGTTGTGACAAAAACTATCAAGTAAGTTGATTACCATGTGTCTAATTTGCATTACTTCTGAATTACTTGCTGTTATTATGATTTTAGTTGTGTTGGTACTGGCAGGTGTTGGGAATGAAAAATTTAGCAGTCTTTTGCCACAACACTTATAGCCTGCTGCCAGGCTTTTGATCAACTCATACATAGTCACTGATATTGAATGCTAGACTACTTTTTTGTTATTTTAATTTTTCTTTGATGGCTGAACAGATATGTAAATCAGTAACTATCACATAAAGATAACATATTGAAAATGCCCTAAAAATGTGTTTTTAAATATATAGAAATATAGCGCGAAAATTGTTGTCTAAAAACGTTGAGTAGGGTACTGTTTACTATTAAGACAAAATGCAATCTGATGTGGTGAATTTTGTTGTGACAGAATTAATGTACCGTTGGTGTTTAGAAATGTTTTTTACACAGTGTGAAGGTATTTGTTGTTTGACATATGCAGATGTATATTATACACTGTGTCCAGAAAAAAGTAACCCTTTAGACATCATACAATAAAAATGTAATATCGGAATGAATGTGACTAATATTTTATACACTTAAGTTGTAATAAATTGTTGAGGCGATCATCAAATTTCAATGAAAAATTTATAGTATTGTTTTGTAGAGTTATTAATTGTTAAATATCAATAACAAAATATCTCTGTTACTAACATGGCATTAAACAAGTAAACTCTTCTGTTACTTTACATTTGACCATCTGACACCATCATTTGACACCATCTGATTCTGGCAAAATTCTACATTAACAATGCATTATTTTACCCATTGGCAGTCAAACTGCCAAATTTTAGTTAAATCTGCTGAAGCAAACAACAGCCACAGCGGCTTTTGTGAGGTCACCCCAAAACACTTCAGTTTTACGTCAGTATTGCTGTGCAGTATCTTACACTGACATTCCCACAATTGGTATTCTGTGCTAAAAAAAAGTTCCTGAACTAACAAGTGCTATTAAATGATAATTATACAGCCATTCTTTGTGACAAAAGTTGTTGATATTAAAGCAGATTTTGTTAGACACGGTGTACGATGTCTGTAAATGTGCATGATATGATGCGCAGGTACTCCATCTGCAGACTCCTCCACACCTTCCACCAGCCACTCTAATGACTGTGCTGTGTCATCAGCAGCACAGGCTAGCGATATGCAAGCCGACATCCAGTGATCCACAACAGCCACCTTGTCGGCGTCCACTTTCAATCTTACATTGATGTCAGCCAAGTTTCAGCCACTGTCACCTACTGCATATGACTGTCGCTTGCGCATAAACTGGACGACCATACTATACAACAAGTTCGCAGAATACTACTCACTTTGATTCACATACAATCACTCTAGATGGCCTGATTCCAGGAAAATCAACACACCATATTGGAGAGGAAGAGCTGTTTGTCGTACCGGGTTGTGCATCAGCGTCGATTTTACCATATGTACAGCAGGAGCCAATGCCTGAAGAAGACGTAACGGTCAGCGTTATTGTCATTGGTCATTGCACTCACCTGAAGAATACCGTTGATGAGCAGTCAGCTAACTGGAGAACAGCATCACCGAACCGCTGAGCAGCTTGAGATGAGACAACTCACACTTCAGCGACTGAAATGCACTACCAAAAACTGAGCTAGATGTCTGATGACGAACTGCAGGCCGGCAATGAAACAACGTGCCACATGACAGCCGTCTTCCGCCAAGCAGCATATAAACGACGAATGGCAGAATGACTGTATCCAAACGCAGTTATGGAGCTGGAGACAGAAATGTGAACAACATTGCAATTTAACACTGTTTATTGGATTATGTCAGACACAAAGACCTGAAACTGAAATGCTGTGGGGCGACCTCACAATAGTCGCTATAGCTAATGTGTGCTTTAACAGCTTTAACTGTTAATGTATAATTTTGCCAGAATCAGATGTTGTTTGTTGGAGTGATGCAAATGTACAGTAACAGAGAGGTTTACTTGTGTAATGCCGTACTGGTAATGAAGATATTTTGTTATCAATATTCAACATTTAACAACTCTGCTGTGAAATTTGAAATGGAATTTGGTGATCACCTTTACAATTTATTGGGGATTGAGTGTACATAATATTTGTCAGATTCATTAAGATCTGACATTTTTATTGTCTGATGTCTAGGGGGTTACTTTTTTTATTTGTGTTGACAGTGCTGCAGGTACATATGACATTAGTACTGGTCCGAATGGAACGTCGACGTAAGTATTATTTTATGGTTGTATTGCTGACTTACCAGAAATCCTACTAGATCTCCTAAAATTGTGAAACGGGCTTGGCATAACAAAGAAATATTTGTCTTTAGCCTTAGGCAATATTTTACCAAATTTGGGGAAAACATTTCCAATAATGACTTTGACACCAATCGTTATTTGTATAGTAATTAACTCTGCCTGTTATGGTTTAACCCAAGTCTGGCTGTTTGCTTGTCTGTTTTTGGGATTATGCAAAAACGTTGTGAACGGACATTAATAGTGCAATGTAGTCCTAGTCACTAGTGATTAAGATTTTGGTAGTGTTGTATATCACAATTTGGATCCAAAAAATCTTAAAGGCATGGCATTCTCATGTTGCAGCCGTCCTATTTGGAACTGTTTATTGTCAGTGACATAAAAGCTATAGGTTTGTAAAAGTTCAGTTTTAGTAGAAGTTTGTGTTGTTCCAGCACTGTGAGAGGTTGTTTTATGTTTTAAGCTGGTATCTATCATTTGTTGGCAGGCTACGTTTGATGCCAGGATTTATAGCAGCTGGTGAATGCGAGTCAGTATTTGATGAACTTATGAACACATTGCCATGGCACCAGGAGACGGTTGCCGATGGTGACACAACGTACCAGCAGCCACGAATGACGGCATGGATTGGTGAACATCCATATTCATACTCTGGGATTACCCATTCGCCCAATAATGAGGTAAATAGAAAGCATGTTTTGGAATTTTTCGGTCTCCTAATAATGAGATAAGTATAAATCCGCTTTATTAGTCTGCCCGAAAACGATAGTTTTCGGAAGGACTTATGTTTTACGCATGATGTTTTTTTTTTATTTATTTTGCAACGCGAAATCTCCGAGATGTGTGGGCCGACCGGCGTGAAATTTTGCACGATGGTCAGTACTAGGCTGAATTTTATAATGCTGGTCCAAAATTTTGAGGGTGCACCTTTTACAGGTGCTAGAAAATGACCAAGTCTTACTAGCGCACCCCTCATCGGGGACGGCGGCCTCCTTTACATTTTTTTCAAAAACTGATGAAAAATTGGCTGAAAATGTAGCTTATTAGCCGCGAGAACTTTGGAGCCAGGGGGAGTAGCTTTATTAAACTTTGCCATGTGACGTTCTGTTAGATGGGGATGACAACGCGGGTGCAACTTTTGGGGGTCACCGCCCCCTTAAAATTTGGGAGGGCAAAAAATGTCCAAAATTTAATACGTTTTACGGCAACTTTCGAGTTTGAGCGCAAATATCTCTGAAATCGATGAAGGTAGCAACAAAATCTAAACGGCGTTGACGAGAACGATCCTTTCGGCGTTGAACAAAAAAAATTTGTGAAATTCCGTCCACTACGAACAAAGTTATAAGCGCTCACGTTGACCTACCCTAAGTCGACAGTGCGCGTTTGGCGTATGCCAATGCATTTGAGTTCGGGCCACGTGATTTTGATGCCGGGAAAATTTTACCCCCCTCCTCTAATTTCCCCCAATCGGACTTAGGGCGCCAGGCGCACTCACATTGGGA
>Ga0209367_1014249_pt1 | contig 10101 bp, 7 predicted proteins | sample WorMetLIZISLAND2_FD_187412 | JGI IMG/M metagenome (GOLD analysis project Ga0209367, IMG submission 187412) | Marine gutless worms symbiont microbial communities from Max Planck institute for Marine Microbiology, Germany - Olavius geniculatus... ...
GTTATAAGCGCTAATGTTGGCCTACCCTAAGTCGACAATGCGCGTTCGGCGTATGCCAGTGCATTTGAGTTCGGGCCACATGACTTTGATGCCGGGGAAATTCTCCCCCCTCTTTACCCCACCCTCTAATTTTCCGCAATCGGACTTAGGGCGCTGGGCGGACTCACGTTGGGCTTTGCCCCAAATTTCTAGTTAAGATTTAGACTTTGCATGCGGCGTGAAATGTTCCAATGTATTAGTGTGACTAAGCATGCAATGCATGCTACTCGATGCCATTTGATGGTAACCGTAATAACATTATTTTTATTTGACTCCATAACTGCTATCAAAGTGTCTTATATATAATTGCTAGCACTATCAAAACATCTTGAAATTCTTGCTTTTTGTCAAGTTTAAGTATTATTTTTCTTGTTCTAAATCATCTTGAGGACTACATCTCTGCCGTTTTGTGTTTAGTTTTGAATGTGATGCTGATAATGCATAATTTGGACTGACAGACTACCAAAACAAGTTGTGATTTTAAAACATATTTTCATTGCTGCTGCATCAGTCTGCTTGCTTGTTGAGTACTGCATTCCCATGACAACATAACTAGCATAAAACTAAGTAATTAAAACAGTCAACCAATCTAAGATTTTTATGTTGTACAGATAAAAGTTGATGATCAAGGTCGGATCATTGATGCCAAGTTCAAAACTTTTGGCTGTGGATCGGCTATTGCATCTAGTTCTCTTGCTACAGAATGGATTAAGGGCAAGACGGTCTGTGTCTTATTTGCGTGAATTACTGTTGGCTTGTAACTCATGGTTTGTTTACTTGGAGGTCTTGTTTTTTCTATCTATTCACGTTTAGCTCATTCTAGTATCTACTAGATGTCATTCTTGATAGCTGAGATTTGTCAACTCTTATATCAGACGAATAGGCCCCACAGTTTTCCGCGGCAAATTTTGCCAAATTCCACTGACCATTTTGCAAAATTCCGTTGCTCACCGCGGCAAAATTGTTCAAATACCGCAGCTCACCGCGGCCTTACGTTTATGAGTAAACTGAACTCTTGTCCTGCCAAAAAAACTCTATTGAAGGCTGGCTTGTGCTCAGTTATTCTAGCAACAAAGAAAGTTATTAATATTTTTTTCTTTGTATTTTACGTGCAATTTTTCAAATCAAAATGTGTTTATTTGTGATTGTGTGCCGTATTGCAATGGCTATTAGTAGGGCTCATAGTTTTAAGCAGTATTTAATTAGTCTATTTAGACTAATTAGGCCTATAATAAGTTTATTTAGTTACATCGTGAAGCCGACGATTGTACCGATCATCGGTCATTTCTCAATTTTTGCAAAATTCCGTGAAATTCTGCGGAAATGTCAAAATTCTGCGAATAAAGGCAAATTCCACGGCTTGGTTCGAAATTCCATGACTCACGGAAAACTGTGGACCCTACAAATGAATGTATATGAACGTGAGCCCTTCCCGGTGGACTAATTACTGAACTATGTGCACATTGCATTATGCAGTCATCCAGATTTCTGAATCTGCCGGCTGTTAGTAATTTAGTAGAGCTGACTGTTGTGGATGACTCACAAGACTAACATCGACTCTTCTGCCTTTCATTCGGTTTTGCAGTTTAATTCCAGATTCGACGTGTTTCTGGATGGCTACAACATTTAGCCACGTGTGGCGAGGGTGGGTGCTTCCACTCTATGGGCAGACCTCGGATTGACGTTTTGAGTGCTCTGGAGATGTCAAGTGACGCATCCATCCTTGCCACGTGACCGAAGAGTCGATGGATGGACGTAATTGCAATAACAAATAATAAGTAATAATAAATGTACGAAACATCAGTTTATACACTTGTTAATGGCGACATGCAATGACTGACACATCGAAAACAGCAAAAATCATAAAAAGGTGATATCACTCACCATCACATTGTCTAACTGTCAATGTGCTGTTGAATAATATCACCTTGCTTGTTTCCTGTCAGAGAAAATGACACTTATTGCTGTGAATGTCTATAGCTCAATGAAGCTGAAGAAGTCACTAACCAGGAGATTGCAAAGGAACTCTGCCTTCCACCTGTCAAACTGCACTGCTCCAGTAAGACAACTCAGTTCTTGTTAACTGTAGAAATAACTAGAGCTGTCCCCAATAAATGATTTTTGGTTGTGCTAATCATGTAATTTGTTATTTTAATTGTATGGTTTTAACATGTATAAGTCGTCATTCTCAAATGACAGAAGGCTATCATGCTGTTGAACATCGGCTTACAGTTTGCAAGGACAAATGAAACATCATATAAAATTAGACTAAAGCATAACATAAGCTGGATTTCAGGATTTGAAATTACAATATATACGAACATGTTGCACTTCCATTCTTTGGTAGATATCAGGACGTTTTGCCCCTTAACGTTTCAGCCCCTAGACATTTCACCAATAGTCTGGTCGTTTTGCTCCAATAACGCTTCGTGCTTTGGACATTTCGCTACTAATGAAAAGAATTGTGAATGACAGCAAAGATCAACAGACAGTGAAAACAATTTGGCAAACATGATGTCAGCTTTGCCATCATCTTCTCTCTGTCTGCCATCTTCACTGTCATCTGCAATATAAGTTTGCGAGACGTCCAGGTAAGGGGCAAAACGGCAAAGGGGTGAAATGTCTGTAATTCCTTTGGTGCATGTATAGTGTGCTTCAGTTAAGTGACTTCTTTTAATCTTAAAATCGTGATCCGTATCGAGCAGTTACCACCAAAATGTATCTGATTGTAGTTTTCAGTTTGGTTTCATTAATTTTGGGGATAAACAAATGTATAAGCTTCTTCCTCTGGTGTAGGTAATAGTAATGATTTTAGTTTTTATTCCTGTTTAAGCTATTTTTGAAGGTACTGGATTAGATCGGTGTTTTGCTTGTTGTGCATAGTGCTGGCTCAGGATGCCATTCAGGCTGCACTGAAGGACTACAAGTCAAAGAATGAGAGTGAAGATGGAGAAAAGGCCAAGGCTTCAGCTATCTAAACTCATGCATGGATGGATATGGTTTCCAGATATATATCTCCACACACAAAATGCTGTCAAAATGTTGTGTGCTGTAGTAGACGAAATGTCATGCCTATGTTCAGCAGTACAAGTGATGCAGTCTTATGGGTTAGTTTAATTAGGTATTTTGGTAACCAGATGCAGTTGTGGTCTGTTGTTGCTGATTGATATTGCTAACTTAATTTTAAGTTCTATTGGCATACAAATTCATGCATCCTAAACTGACCAGTTCTATATTCACAGGCCTTAGCTTTGGGTAATCTTGTTGCTTTTGAACAGCATTTTTGATAGCCTGTAATTACTTTTGTGATTGGTGTTTTTGTCTTCAGTATTTTTTCTTGCTCTGCTGATGGAGGAGCTTTAGTAAATATTAACTTCTCTAGTTTGTTCGTAGTAAGCAAGATAGCAATAATCTACTAAATGCATCAAGACTCCTGCAGAAATATTTCTGCAGAAGATAGTGGTCAAGCATGGCAGTAGTCTGAATTGGCAAAGGAAGCTCATACTGCACACTAATTTGTCATGTTTTAATATGCTACATTACCTTGGAATCATATGTACTTTTTCGTAGCTAGCAGTATACTGACATATTGTTACCGTAGCGTTAGTTGTAAAGTGTATGACAAGTAGTGTAAATATCAGACGCGGTCGGCGAGTATCGTCACCACGTTGTTATACTGCAAATGTTGCTTGTGTATTTTTGCATTGTCACTTTTGTGATCATTTGTTATATGCGATGCGGTCGTCGAGAATCGTCACCGCTGTGATCTCATTTCTACATTGTCTGTGTACAGTCAAGTCAATTTGTGTTACTGAATGTTATGACATAATGACAGTGATGAGCATCTTGTGCATTAAAGTATATGTTGCCGATTATATTTGCTTTCTTGGTCTTTAGTCACAGTAGATAATTATAACAGTCCTAGAAATAAGACTTGAAAATGGTCCTTTGCAAGGTCTTGCAACTAAAGACGCTGCAAGGAAATGAATGATGCAATTAAATTTTTCTTGGTAGTACAGCATATGCTAAAACCAGTGGCATATTCAACGATTGCAAGGGACCTGCCATGCTCCATGGACATTGTCATGCACACTTATTCATTGCTTCGTTAAACATTCTTTCATTCGTGCATCGGTTTAGACTTCAGTTTCTGGCAGACATCATCTCAAACCATATTCTTTAAATTCTAAATCGACACTAGACCACGTGTGCGTAAACCTATATGTTTGGTTAGGTCTGTCAAACTTCATTTTTATAATCCTTTCGCTAGCAAGGAAGGAGCAGAAAATTTCCCCCTGAATGCACCACTGGCCGCATAAAAGTCCTGGATCTCAACTGGATACGTGACCTGGCCCCGCTTGGAATAACACTTAACAATACAGATGGCTTTGCCATGCCTAAGTGGTTATTTGTATGTTGTAATAAAATGTTTTCCTTTTGGATTTTCATATCTAACAGGGTGCCTGATGTTTATAATTTGGTTAAAATCAGTCATTTTCCAATTTTCCGTAACTTCATTTTCTCGACTTTTCCTGACCATTTTGAAATTCCCTGAGTTTTCCATATTTTCCAGGTGAATGGTCACCCACATCAAAATACTGCATCCAATGTTCCATTTTGTCTTTGCCAGATCAATAATCGAAAGTAGACAACATGGTGAAATGCATAAAAGCACACATTGCGTTTTTTGTATAAGAGATTTAATGAAGACAGTTCTGCTGCAGATGGGCATTGTTCATTAATTATACGCAGAGTCAGTGATTGTGGCTTCATCGCTTGCCACCAACACGCGGTGCTGACTTGGGCATGGTCTTTGCCACCTTCTGCTTCGGCTGTGTCTTGGCTGCAACCGCCTGCAACAGACAAGGCACTTTCTGTATAATGGGGTGTTTACACGATCCAGCAAACTTCCAGCAGATGTATTCAAAATACACGTGCTAATGCGGACGTTTGCTGGATCATGTAAACATACTATAGGTCACATTGCACCCTGTAAAAACACCCCAGCAAACTAATTTTCAACACCCACAGCTAAACTGCATATATTTTGTATCAAATGCAAAAAACAGTACACAGTTGACTAGAGCACGCACATTCTCCCATTGAACTTAATACAGAATTACAGTAATTTGTATGGTCTGTATGATGTTCTGCTTTAACAACACTGAAAAATTTATTTCACAGGATTAGCATAAGGCATGATTTTGAAAATAATCAGAAACACAGTAACAACAGTAACAGTACTGCACAAGCTGTAGTACGAAAACAGAACAATCCTGCAGAAATCATTCTTGCAAACTTTCTGACCTTTAAAGTCATTGCTGCACTAGCACAAAATAGCACTGGTGTGGATCATCAGTTTACAAAGAGTTAACACTGGCCCGTCGTCTGTGACACAACCTCAACAACTACGTGGAGAAAATATCAGCGGACGACGGACCTTAAATTTTGCGCAGTGTTTTGTCATCATCGATCCACACTTGAGTACATGCAACAGGGTCATTCGATAAATAAGCTACAAAACAGCCGTCATTCCGTTAGTTTTTAGTCCGCTTCAGAAAGACAGTTTCCGGAACAGATTTATGTTTTACCGTGGATGTTTTTTTTTTATTTTTTAGTTCGCCAATGTATCTCTGAGCTGCATAGACCAATCGCCACAAAATTTTGCAGCATCTCTTCCATTTTATAATGCAGGCCCAAAATTTTGGGGTGCTCCCCAAAAAATGATAGGGGCCAAAACATGCAAAAACTGGTGCGATTTCGGACAACTTCAAAGTTCAGTGATCTACCAGCATTCCTATTGCGTTAGGCAAAAAAAGTCTGGCGAACTTTGGTCCACTAATCAGTCACCGAGATCTAGTGGTGAAATCGTACTCACCCAAATCGCCTTTTTCAGGAGACCATATTTTGGTCCCTAGGGGTGCTGCACTCCCAAATTTTTACATGCGCTACAGAATGACCAAGTCTTACTAGCACACACCCCACGGGTCATGAGGGTCCGCCCCAACACTATTTGCTAAGGGAGTCCAAAATTCACTCACATTTTAGCGAATTAGAATTAGCTTTAAAGCCAAGGGAAGTAGCCTAATGAAACTTTGCCACATGTTGTAGTGCTAGGTGGGGCTGATAATGTGTACAACTTTTGGGGGGGCAGTGCCTCCTTAAAATTTGGGATAGCGAAAACGTCCAAAATTTGGCGATTTAGGACAACTGCTGACTTTGAGCACGAATATCTCTGGAATGGATGGAGATACTGACAAGCAGTGAACGGCATTATCAACTACAACCACTCCCGCGTTGAACAAAAAAATGGTGTCCACTAACGACAACAGTTAGTTGACTAATGTTTTCCTACCCTAAGTCGACACTGCGCGTTCTGTGTATGCAAATGCGTTGGAGTTTGGGCAACATGACTGCTACGAGGGGAATTTCAACCCCCAAAATTTTCCCCCCAATTAAACTTACGGCGCCAGGCAGACTCACATTGGGCTTTGCCACAAATTTCTAGTCTGAATATAAAAAAATCCAAAATATACAGTACGCTGTGTAAGGAATTGTAATTTGAACATGTCTAGAAATTTTTTGGATGATGCCGTAATTATTGTGATGTCGCCTGAACAAGAAACACTCTGACTATTACTCAATACCTTCTGTGCCTTCTTTGCAGCATCCTTGGCCTTGGCCTTTTCCTTTGCTGCCCTGAAAATGCACATCACAAATTCTGCTGCTCAACATCAGATGTGATAATGCTATTTCACCATACTGAATTAATGTAAGCCTAGATATCAGTATTACTTAGGGTGTACATAGTTCAGAGTCTCAAATTCAAATCAGAACTGCAGACTTAGATATTCTTTTCAAAGTCACATGCCTGCACTTGTCACCTTGATGGGCAATGGGGCATTAACATCCATCTAGGGCCTATAACCAGATGCAGCAGCAAGTCTGAAATGCAACAGTGGGGCTGCCAGCCACACTTATTTACTGGGACATCATGCATTTTGATCTCTCTGTCCTGCACTCTGGCTAAAGCCTCCTGGGAAGCCAAATGACCCAATTTCCCCCAAAAGTGGAAAAATGGCTGAATTTCATCATACAAAAAAGTGTAAGACTGGTGCTTATTGAACCAAAATAAAAACAAACCACTTAAACAAACACAAGTCTGACCATTCTATTAAAAACTTGGAAAATCATTTTCACCACTTAAATTCATCCAGTGGCTGGGCTTTGGCCAGACCCGCTGGGGAAGCTTGCAGTCATGTAGAACCACTAGCTAGACGGATGTAAAAGAACTGAAGGGGGAAGAAGCAGAGAGAGAAAAGCAATTAGAGGGGTGTTGCATACTTTTGGCAACTCTGCGCAATGACCAGATGGCTACACAGTTCTATAAGTGGTCAGAGCAAGCTTAAGTTCTAGGGCCATAGCCTTAACACTTTTTGATCATAATCTGTACCAGTGTACCTGTACGACGTGTGTACATGCTACATTTCTTACATTAAGGTTCCTTCGCCATCCATGCTGTAAGGGAGGAAGAGGACAGGCACCCGGTGACCATGAAATGTTTGCCAAGATGCAATCACATGCTTGTGTTCTACATCGGCTTGAAAAGAGCTCAGCAGGACACATCAATAAAAGCATCTCTCACAGGTCACAAAAGAACCACTAGTGGATTTAATAAGTTAATAACTAACGAACACATACCTGATCGCCTGTTCTCTTTGTGCCTGCCGCACTTCAGGCTTCTGGTTGCGCTTAGCAAGGATATCGCTGAGCGTAGCGCCGGTGATGGCGCGCTGGAACTTCACCGTACGCCGTGTACGTTTCTTCTGTACCTCTTCCTGCATTCCCTTCTTGTGCTTGCGTCGATACAGAACTGTCCAGTGCACCTTGCGCGGGTTGCACTTCGATTGGTGCAACTTGGCGCATTTGGCATTTACGAAGTGGAACGTCTGTAACACGAGAAATATAACAATTCAGACAGCGTTACTCAGTATATATTAACCCTAACTCAATTCATCTGCAAACATACGCATAAGTAAACATGCACTGCCATCATATGTTAAACAACTGAATTAGTTAGAATCTTGTTGCATATGTTAACATTTTCCACTTCCAAACTGTAACGTTCAGTTGTACTACTGGGATTAAGGTATGTTTACACTGACAGGAAATACTAGGGGCTGAACTCGAGTACTAACTACCAAAAATTAATTATCACAAATATACGCCACATCAAAAACAATACAAACATCAGACACTTCTGTCCTAGTTCCTTCAAAATAAACACATGTAATCTTGGCAAATATGGTGCAAACTGCACTTGTACTGTGCAGAACAACCTTAATTGAAAAAGACTACAAGCTAGCCTAACTGATGAAACTAATGAAACAAGAGAAAGATTTATGAATTACACACATTTCTATGACAATACTGGCAGGCGTCATATATGAGCTTCTGTGTCTATAATCCGAAGTTTCGATTGTCCGAATTTGTATACTACAACATGCATTTTCACTAACTCTAACCCTCACCCTAAACCTACACTTAGTCAGTTGTGCTAAAGAATGCGCACAATGCGATCACTGCAAACAGCCGTTATCTGCATGTGGCCGCCAGCGTGAGTGCACTGTCTGGCGAGATGAAAAGCACAGCACATGCCAGGAAACAGTCAACAGTGCAATCAGCCAAGGCGTATCACCCCCCTTGACTGCCGCAATACTAACTAAGATGCCCGGATATAGTCTTCAACATCAATTAACGGTCGCCGCCGCTACATATCAGATCAAAGCACGCTGCCCACCTGCAGCCATTGTGCGCCACTGTTCTACACAGTGCGAGCGGCCGGTCATGGACAGCAGTGCGCAATGTGGATGGCTGTAATAACAAGCTTTCACACTGTTTGCACTCTTTAGCATGACCCCTTTTAGTTGACAGGAAATGTGAAGATTAAGTTAACGTCTGTAGAAGTGTACAGGAAAGAAACCCAAAACTTTCGGACTATCAAAACTTTGGATTATCGGACTGCTTCCCATATAAGATACCACTACGTCAACATCAATATTCGAAGATTATATCTGCCGTGAAAATTTACGGAAAATAAGTAAGCATTTTCGCTATATGCCATGAAAATCCATATCTACGAAAATTGCAAATATATCTATGGTGTTAAAATCCGGTACACGAACTTTGAAAATGGCGTCTATTGATCTAGGTTTAGTTCGAATGCAATTTGACACATATGAGAGTGCTGAGAAGGCAATTATAGATTTCTGTTGGCAGAAATATCATCCGATTCATGTTGAAGTCAAAGAGAAGATAGGCAGCTTTAACAAGAAAGTTAAAGAAGAATCCCGCATTACCACACTGCCAGACGATTCAGTAAATTTTCACGACAGATAACCAATTTAGGGCGGCCTAGCTTCCGTGAATATTCCCGGCAGATAACACCTTGCATCACAATATTGGTCCCGGGGCGTTCCTCAGCAGAAATTGAGAAGCAGCAGCCGGTACCTGTTTGTGACTACATGATATAAGCATACGTATCTACGGACTACACCAATTCTCAAGATCGGCAACATTACTTTTCACATACACGAAGAACAATGGTACTGTTTCTTCATACCTTCCCATCGATTTTAACTTGCTTCTTTCCGTGTCCGGGGTATATTTTGCACCCGCTGAATACGCATAATTCGATCCTATCACACAACAACATACGCAATGTAAGTAAGCACAACAACCGCTAATATAATCCGTTTGCAGTGCTAAGTACGATGTCAAATATAAAGGTAGAAATTAATGGATAAAATATAATCGACAAAAGTAAACATACTTCATCTTTACAACGGAAACGAAAAAGAAATGCAACGAATAGTTAAATGTTTACGTTAAAAACAACAATTAGAGATAGGCCAACCAATGACTTTTTAACAGAACGTCCTTGGTCCTTGAGGCCAACTTCCAAACTTGAACTTGAACTTGGGCGGATCCGTTGCCGGACACTCCTCTGGAGTGGAGATTGTCTTCTCATCCGTATTTATTCAGAATCATCTTTATTTTTGA
>Ga0209367_1014250_pt1 | contig 10101 bp, 10 predicted proteins | sample WorMetLIZISLAND2_FD_187412 | JGI IMG/M metagenome (GOLD analysis project Ga0209367, IMG submission 187412) | Marine gutless worms symbiont microbial communities from Max Planck institute for Marine Microbiology, Germany - Olavius geniculatus... ...
CCCCCTCTCATTTAGCGCTCACGTTCGGGGTGATTCCCTTCGAATTTATGGAAAAGCTTTTCGGTTCCTGAAACTAGAGTCTTCCAGGCACCCGAAGGTGAAAATTTGGTGATCCTAGCTTGCAACGTTTTTGACTGATCCACCCGTGTGCCAGACGGAGGGACGGACAGACAGAATTGCGATGGCTAAGACGCGCTGAAAGCAGTAGCTGCTTTCGCGTGTAAAAACTTTATATACTCAGCTTGTCCAGGTCTATCTCCAGCCATTTCGGCGAAATTCACTCTTAAATGTGCGCCGCGGCCAAAAATTGCAAAAAGAACACTAAAACACTTTTTGGGGGAGAAAGGTCATTTGAAGGTCATCATGGCTGGAGATAGACCTGGACAAGCTGAGTATATAAAGTTTTTACGCGCGAAAGCAGCTACTGCTTTCAGCGCGTCTTAGCCATCGCAATTCTGTCTGTCCGTCCCTCTCAAAAGTGGTTATTTTACCACTATTTTTTCGTCTAGCGTAAAACAGTTGGAGATAGGCACAGACATGCCGCTCATCATAACAAGCACTAGTGACGAGCTTTTGAATGGTGCACGGCGCAATGGCGCAATGGCGCACGTAATGATAATTATACCGGTATTTCAAAATGTGTACTTTCTGTTACTCATAAGCTACATTTGTTGTTTATTAGTCTGCCGGAAGTACGTCGTATTTTAAAATGCAGATTCAGAAACTTAGGAAATTTTCCGCTAAAGCCAAAAAAGTGTTTGTAGAGCGATGTTTTTTTGCAAAAAAAATAAACTAAGTCCAGCCGAGTGACCAGTGCATGTGATGCCACAAGATCGCTACTCTGTGGAACAAAAGGCAGCTGCAAATCAACCCAATTAAGCGCTGCTGCTTGTAGGTTGCCGCCCGCCTATTGTGACTCGCCATCTGTCCCGGATTCGTGCAAAACTTACGACCTCCGTCCTCCGTTCTACTAGGACTCTCGTCGTCCGTCCATAATTTGATGCCGCCTCTCGCAGTTCCCGGTTCGACCGGGGACCGCCGTCCGTCTCCGGCGTCGGTTGGACCTCTCGTCGTCCCTCTCTAGCCTTGGCCGGGCATCTCGCCGTTTGTCCCACGCGGCGACTTTTTGTTACTCATAGCCTACATTTGTTATTTATCAGTCTGCCAGAAGTACGTCGTATTTGTCGTAATGCAGGTTCAATTAATCTGTAAAATTTCAATTAAAAATTTCGAACGGTTGCTGAGAAAACAGCGAAAAACTTTAGGGGGCTGCTTTTTGCCGCACCCTGTATGAACATTGTGTAAAAATGTCACAAAGATCAAGGAGAACTTGAGTTACACGCTGATGAAGTTTTAACACAATAATGGCTAGGCGATGAAACAGTTTATTTTCGTAAAGTTTTCCGCTGTTTTCTCAGCAACTGTTTAAAATTTTTAATCGAAATTTTACAGATGTATTGACTGTAACATTCTACATCTAACTGCCAAAAGAAATGTAATTCTATTAAAAAATGAAGTTATAGATTTTTCAACATAACCGCCTACCGATTTTTCAGCATTAAAATGGTCAAGCTACAACACCAATTTAGTAACATCGTTGAAACAATACAGTTAACTAATGATTAGATGTTAGAATTCTATTGTCACTGTAAATGTTCAAAATGTTCACCACCAGTTTTAAGCTCTAACTTAAGTTTTCAGGCGGTTATTTTGAAAAGTCTTTCACAACTTTGTCGATCGGTCTTTGTGTCAAGTTGCCCCAGATTACCTGAAGCGCTTCCTTGAGATCGGCAATTGTTTTTGGCTTTGTTTTAAGCTTACGGTAAGCCTCCGACATTGCACTTTACATATGATAGTTTAATGAGTTTATGTTCCGCGAATTTGGACGCCATTTGTCCTTTGTAATGAAATCTGGACAGTTGGTCCGCAGCCAGTTCTGTGCGCTGCGCGCTGTGCGTGCTGGCGAGCCATCCGTTAAGCAGCCGGCGATTGCTTTAAAAGAATGATAATTTAGTAATAATTTATAAACAAAACTAGAAATATGCGGCAGAGCCCAACGCAAGGCCGCCCGGCGCCGTAAGTCCGATGGTGGGTTAATTCAGGGAAGGTGGTGAAATTTACCTGGTAGCAAAACCACGTGGTCCGAAGTCAAATGCAGTAGCATACGCAGAACGCGCATTGTCGACTTAAGAGTGTGTTAACATCAGCGCCTGCAACTTATTTGTTAGTGGACCAAAGTTCGTTATTTTTTTTCAACGCGGGAAAAATGGCAGTCGATTTAGTTTGTTATCAATTTTTGGCATGTCGATCTGCTCCAGATATATTTGCGGTCAATGTTGAAGTTGCCCGAAATCGCGCCGAATTTTGAACTTGCGTAGGTCAACATCTGCGTCTATAACTTTTTTGTTAGTAAACAAAGTTCATCAATTTGTTTCTCCAACGCAGCAGAGATTGCGCTCGATGAAGTTTGTGTCTTTTTGTCGATATCATGACCGGTTCTTGAAATATTTGCGGTCAAATTCGAAAGTTCTCCTAAATCGCGCCGAATTTTGGACGTTTTTTTGTCTTCCCAAATTTTAAGTAAGCGGTGCCCCAAAATGTTGTATATAAGTGATAGTGTTCCCCTTATGGCCTGCCATGTGGTAAAGTTTCATGGGGTTACTCCCCCTCATCCTAAAGTTATAGGCGCTAATACGCTGAAATTATAAGCCAATTTTTGACTCCCCTTTGAAAAAAATTGTTGGAAAAGCCCAATCCCCAGTGGGGTGTAGGCTAGCAAGACTTGGACATTCTATAGCGCGCGTAAAAATTTCAAGGCGCAGCACCCCCTAGGGGCCGAAATATGGTATTTCGAAAAATTTGATTTTCGGGGTATAATTGCACTTCTAAATCTCCGTAATTAGTAGACCAAAGTTCGCCGAACTTTTTTTTCGTTGAACGCGGAACGAAACGCTGCAGTGCACCAGGTTTTCAAATTTTGGATATCTCTATCCGTTTCGGAGATGTTCGCGCTCACAGTGGAAAAGTGTCCAAAATCGCGCCAAATTTGGCATGTTTTTCGCCCTCAAAATTTTTTTGGGGGCAGAGCCCCAAATTTTTGGAGAGGCATTTACAAACAGAACATGCTTTTGAACGTGTGGCAAAGTTCACCGGAGATCGGCCCACGGACCTCGGAGATCTCGAGTTGAAAAAAACTGTAGCAAAACATAATCAACACTAGAAACATGGGACAGAGCCCAACGTGAAGCCGCCCGGCGCCGTAAGTCCGATGAGGGGTTAACTCAAGGGGGGTGAAATTTACCTTGTACAAAGTCACGTGGCCCGAAGTCAAATGCAGTAGCATACCTAAAACGCGCATTGTCGACTTACGGTGTGTCAACATTAGCGCCTGCAACTTGTTTGTTAGTGGACCAAAGTTCACCTAATTTTTTGGTTCAACGCCGGAGAAATGGCAGTCGATCAAGTTTGTTATCGATTTTCGGTACGTCAATCCACTCCAGATATAGGCTTATTCGCAGTCAAAGTTTGAAGTTGCCCGAAATCGCGCCGAATTTTGAACTTGGGTAGGTCAACATCTGCGTCTATAACTTTTTTGTTAGTAAACAAAAGTTTACCAGAAATTGCTCTTGATGAAGTTTGTGTCCCTTTGTCAATATCATGACCGATTCTGGAGATATTTGCAGTCAAAGTCAAAAGTTGTCCAAAATCGCGCCCAATTTTAAACGTTTTTTGCCTTCCTAAATTTTAAGGGGGCAGTGCCCCCCAAATGTTGTTTAGGCCTATGAGTGATAATGTTCCCTTATGGCCTGTCATGTGGTAAAGTTTCATGGGGTTATTCCCTTTAACCCCAAAGTTATAGGCGCTAATACGCTGAATTATAATCCAATTTTGACCCCCTTTTGAAAATAAATGTTAGGGGAGCCCCATCTTTAGTGGGGTGTAGGCTAGCAAGACTTGGACATTCTATAGCGCGTGTAAAAATTTCGGAGCGCAGCACCCCCTAGGAGCCAAAATATAGTATTCCGAAAAATTTGATTTTCGGGGTATAATTGCACTTCTAAATCTCCGAAATTTGTGGACCAAAGTTCACCAAACTTTTTTTCGCTCAACGCCGGAGAAAACGCTGTCGGTCAAATAGTTTTCCGATTTTGAATATCTCTATCTGTTACGGAGACATTCGCGCTCCAAGTGGGAAGGGGTCCGAAATCGGGCCAAAATTAACGTGTTTTTCGCCCCCAAAATTTTTTTGGGGGCAGCCCAAATTTTTGACCGGCGTTAAAAAATAGAACATGCTTCCAAGCATGACGAAAAATTTCGCGGCGATCGGCCAAGGGACCTCGGAAATTACGCCTTGAAAACAAAGAACTCCAGTAAAACATAAGACCTGCCGGGAACTATCGTTACGGGCGGCCTAATACATTATTGTTTACCAAAACGTCACTTTGACGTTATCGGCAGTAACATGTTTTCAGATATTAAACAGCATTTTCAGCTTGAACATTTTAGTGCTGAAAAATTCGTAGTCAGTCAGTCTATAACTTAGTTGTTTTTTTATCGGAATCACATTTCACTTGGCATTTTGATGTCGAATGTTTTAGTCAATAAATGTGTAAATTTCACATTGAAATTTCAAACAGTTGCTAAGAAAACAGCGAAAAAGTAGCCTTAGGGGCTACTTTTTTGCCGCACCCTGTATATCCAGAAGCTTTCTTGAGGACATGGCATCCACCATGCTCTTTTTAAAATATTTAAAAGGCAAGATAAAAATTCAACGTTTTGACTTTGCGCTTTCTAGCTACTTTCTAGCACCGATGTCTCATATCTTTGCCCAAGAAACTATTCCCGCAGATTTTTGGGATTGGCGTTAAAGCTACCCGACTGACTCTCCGACCGCGTTGAGTGTGTAGGTAGTTTTTTTGTGATTGACGAAGTATAGATCCAAATCGTTATCTATGGCATTTGCTGTTAATTGGTATTTAATAGTATACAGCGTGTTTAGATATTTAGCCTATCGGCATTATCAACCAAAACAGTACATTGCTAATACACTTACCCAATGTGATGTTGCAGCGACTGACCAAATCATAATGTGCGGCATAACCGATGTACGACCAAGGTAAATAGTGGTCGTGATTTGGATTTGTGTTTAACCAGCATTGGTATCCACTAGGATCATTGTTATCCAACACCCAGTCGACACTGACACAGTCAGGATTCAATTCACACGCTCTTTGGCATTCTATCAGTGTGGAGACACTTTCATGTTGTGTGTTGTACAGTGTAATTAAATTATTACGACGAAGCCACTCGGACCAGCAACCGACGTCCACTTCAGTTGTTGCTACACAACCAATATCATCGACGTAAAATTGGTAAACTTTTAAATGCAGAATGAGTTTATTTCTTAACCGTTTCTTTTAAATACGATTATCTATTAGAATTTTGTTATTAGAATGTGGTATATATTTACAGGCAGACCGAAATCTGTGACAAATCGATCACTTTGCGGTGAATAGAAGCTCCATTTTTTTATGTTCTGTTTTTAACAAAGTATTAATCGCTGTCTTTCATCTGTTCGCCTGCGCAGCTCTATGTAATGTCTCGCGTACATAATCTGCCAAGACTGATAATACACTATAATAGGCTTACACAAAACATATTGCTCCAAAATAGAGTTGTTTTACATGACATTAAACAAAAATGAAAAAAAAAACGCTATTCTTGTCTAAACACTGACCTGACGTGTTGCCGCAGAGATTCAAATCTCTGTGGTGTGAAACCTTTGTTTCAACGTACGAGTAACTCGGATCTGTTGTTAGATAGCACAATGTCGACTTGGTACTAGACCAAAAGTAGACGGCGACACAGCGAGGGTCAAATTCACACGCTTGTTGACATTCTGCAATTGTGGTGGCTCGTACTTGAAGCGTGCCGTAAATGTCATGTGTGTCGTTAACTCGAACCCACTGCGGTACGCAATTGGAGTCAGTCGGTGTTGTTTCTGCACACACAAAAGTTATCGATACGAAATATTATATATAAAAAACTGCAAGCAATTCATTTAATGTTGTATAAGCGCTGATGTAGAACGGCAAAAATCAAAAAGTATAAGCACGAACTAATGTATTAGCTTAGACATTTAATCTGTTCTCAGTAGCCAGATATAAATGTCTAAGCTAATGCATAATGTCGAAATTTCGGCCTTCCCATTGACTTGGCACATCGCTTATACAACAGCTTGTTGCTACCGCACAAGCCGTGATGCAAACTGGAAGGTTGCCGTATGCCCTGGTCTTTCTCCCATCATTCTGGGCCGTAGCAGCCGGTCCGGCAGGTCCGGCAGCTGCCTGATCAGTGTCTGAGCGAGGCTACTGCACAGTAATACTCCAACGATAGGGGGCGACTGAAAATGCGAGAAATGAAAATTCGGGAAAAGTGTGATTTTGGTTTAGGTGAGCATTAACGGTCTGTACAGCTGCTTTAAAAATCAAGTCAAGTCGTTGTCGATAATTAGTGAATGGAATGTCGACTCCACGTGGAACGTACTTCTGGAGGAGAACATTGTCCATATGAAGTCGACTCGGGTGATAACTTTTTTGCTTTTTTGAACGTTAATTTGAATTTTGTTAATTTCATGTACTGACATTCAGCGAACTGTGCTGAACTGAACTGTAGAACTGTAGACGAGTTTTGATGATAACATATTTGTTTTTTTTGAACGTTAATTTGAATTTAATTAATTTCATAGTGTAAACATTACTTTTAGCATACGTCTGACCCGCATATTCATTTTCCCTTATATTCATGTCTCGTATTTTTATGTCTCGCATTTTCAGCGTCCCCAACGATAGGCCTACAATAACGCCAGTCACGGAATTTCAAGTCATTAAACGTTATAACGGTAAGTTAACAAATTGTTGATACTATGTCGTAACAATCAAACTGTTCAGTCATGCATCGTAGCAATCAAATTGTTGCTTTTTTACTTTTTACAAAAGTACTGATTATATGTAGATTTTTTAAAATTATAACTTGTTGAGATTGAACCAGGACTGTTGAAGTTATTTGCAGATGTATCAAGGGTTTCGTTTTCTTGAGACACAGTGTATACAGCAATAGCTGTCATCATTATTTCTACTTACTGTGATGCTGTGAAACGTAAGAGACGTCAGCGCTCCAATGTCTCTCGTAAATGTGCATCAGTCCATTGCTCGAATCACGCCCTATAGCAGCCGACCAATAGTTGCTGTCTGTGCCGTTTTTATATACCTCCAGCGCTATACAATGCACAATAATAAAGACTAATTAATAGATTACGACAATTTCAATGTTAAACTAACCTCCGTAAGCATTTAAACAAGTTACCTCAATGCAATATAAGCCTTTTTGCCAATTTAATTTGCAGTTGTAAGTCCGTCTGTGACGACATCATAGCATTAATTGTTGAATAGATTGTGGAAAAAGTTATTAATAATCCACTTGTATCGACGTTTCTATAATTTGATACAAGGAAAAATCACAAAATTTTCTAGAAAATATTCTAAGCATATGCCGTCGTGTTATTACTGCCGACAATAATAGCCAATATGCCACTTTGGGACCAAAAATTTTTTTTTAAAGGTTTAATTATAACGTATTTTTATTCAATCCACTACCAAAAGACGACTGATATGGCTGTATAAGATATTATTAGTCCATGGTTTCTGATAATTGCGAGTCGGTCGTAACATAACTTTTTAGTAGGCCTTACACGCGCCGAGTGACTGACAGACTGACTCAGCATAATTGCTCGTTGTCAGTTGGCTGTCAATGACACAGCCGAGGTCACAAGATGAGCTTTCAAAGTTGACTAATGATTTATTTCCTTAACTCTAAATCTGCCAGTGATTGTATCGTAAGCCTGACTGCAGTACCACAAACCTTGGTCTTGCTGGCATTCAAGGAAGCACCCATTCATCTACTCTATGACTTGAAAACAGCACGAACCGCAAATCACACGTGTGCCCTTAATCCATTTTTGACAAAAAACGTTCTGTTACGAATGCTGACGGCGGTAAACAGACTGGCAGCGAAGTGATGTTCAGGTACGAGTGAAGTTGCTTGCTTCTGCACCAACGTCACAGTTTGAATCGATAGTTTGTCGCGTCACGTTTGAGATAGTCTACCAATGCTGGTGAAAAGAGTCACAACCTTTCCTTATATTGAAAAGCCAGAGACACCAATCTTAATTTCATTGCACCTCGATATTTTTGTGTTATGAACTTATCACTTCGGCACGTTCACGGTTCACTGGCAAAAAGTCTTCAACTTGTCAAAGTTTGACCATACCCGAAGAAAAAAAATGTTTTGGGGGCAACTGCAGGCCCGATAGCGAGTCTGTAGCACTTGAACTTTATGCAGTGAAGACTCGCCACGCACGTTACTGGAGGTATCAATATGTCGACGAAATCTCGTGGCAGGAACTGCATCGACAACAAACGTATGACTTAATCGGCAATGTCATGGCAAGAAAACTCGCACGCCAACTTGTGACAACAAACAAATAGATTGAGAAAGAGGTTATGAACACTGCACCACGTTAGATTCTGGCGGCGGTGTTTTTTTACCGATATTCTCGGCGTACTGTGTCGACGTGGTGCGTAGAACCGTACCGCTATAAAATCTTGTGGGTAGACGAATATTCTGTATAGCATTGTTACAATGCTGCAGTTGCGAGCTACATTGTATATGATCACACATGAACATTATCGTAGATCGCTGGCACGAACAGCTCATAAACGTCATGCGTTTGAGGCAGTGGACGAAACAGTGGGCTTGTCGGCTAGTTTATTACGTTCTGCCTGACGCCAATTACAAACCAAACTATCAATGACACCTTCGTGGCCGACAGTAAATGGGACAAGACAGGTAGCATGGTCCGACAGTATACCAGCACGATAGACACTAACTTGCATAAGAAGATTTGCTCATCGGCAAACATAACCAAGTACTGAGTCTGCCGCATCGACGCATAGCAAACGTTGTCAGCATTTCTTGCAGCTTTATTACCCCCGCCAAGAAGGTTATGTTTTTGCCAGACTTTGTTTGTTTGTCTGTCTGTCTGTCTGTCTGTCTGTGTGTCAGCAAGATAGCTCAAAAAGTTATGGACGGATCTTTCTAAAATTTTCTGGGAATGTCGGGAATGGCAAAAACTACCAGTGATTCAATTTTGGGGATGATCCGGAAAGAATCCTAGATTCTGGATCACTTTGAAATTTTCATTGACATCGCTTTCAATGGGGCATAAAGGAAACCGCTGCCAAACCAAATATGGTGCTGCCACCTGGCGAACAACATGGCCTTGGCGGAGGTCTGTAAGCTTTTACTGCTTTTTAGTTTTATTTTTTTATAAACCATTCTGAGCAAAAACGAAGTTGCACAAAAGAAAACGCCAAGCACAACAGACATCACATTACACGTCGCATTTACATCTACGGCTGGGCAGCAAAAGTCCAAATGCATGATAAACTAAAATCACAATTGAAGACTACTTATGTTTACGTTTAGTAACGCATAAGAGCAACACTTTTGAATAAACGTTTGAATCGGGGGCGCTGAATTTGCAGGACTGGATTTTGAAGGACTGGATTTTGACGGACCAAATTTATAAATGGTCTTGCATGATGACGGGCCAGGAAAGTGAGAGGTTAACCAAATCGCAAGGCCAACAACTGTTTACGTCACGTCTGCAACGTAGACTAAAAATTCGAAAGAGTCAGCAGAAATCAAAACTATTAGCTAAAACTATTAAAACTATAAAAGTATTGGGTCGACATGCATACATTAGCGTATATTCAATATACTTATCTATGTTTGACCAAACACGAACGCTTTCAGCATCAAAAACGCAGCTTTCGTGATCCAACTGCGAAGCCCGACGCTGGCAGTACACTGTGTCTCAAAAAAGCATGTGACTACATTTTTTGCAATAACTTGAACAGTGAATGTCCGATTATAATAATTTTTGGCACACTTATTAATGAGACTATATGTCATCGAATGGTGGTTTCATTTCCCACCTCATCTATTTAGTGCAACTGTCTTACCTTGGGAAATCACAGA
>Ga0209367_1014253_pt1 | contig 10099 bp, 8 predicted proteins | sample WorMetLIZISLAND2_FD_187412 | JGI IMG/M metagenome (GOLD analysis project Ga0209367, IMG submission 187412) | Marine gutless worms symbiont microbial communities from Max Planck institute for Marine Microbiology, Germany - Olavius geniculatus... ...
CTCGTGATCTGTATCAAAACGGTGCAAGCTAGGATCACGAAATCTTCACTGTGGGCTGCCCCAAGGTGTCTAGTTTATCGTGACAAAATTTCGTGCCACTGAGTGCAGGGGTTCCCCTCGAACGAGGGCATCAAAGAGGGATACCCGTTATTGCACCAAAAAACTGATGAAATCAATGGAAATCGCACTCCTAATGGCCTTCGTGGTGAAGTTCTACACTGCAAAGAAACTTTAGCTTCACGTAATTTTGTTGATGAACATTAGCATATTTCATAACTGTAAACGCATTATTGACATTTTATACAAAAACCTAACTTTGTGAAAAATATGGGCTAATTTGGACGCGTATGCATCATTTAAGTGTCATTTTTCTTCATTTATATTAAAGTTAAAACCGGGTCCGAGTACACGGGTAATTGCAACCAGGTACCCGCAGCTTACTAAAACAGGTAATGCTGCAAATCAACCACTTAGCAGATGCTAAAGACAACAGATAAACAGTTGGACAATAAGACATACTGTAGTGTAGGGCCTAATTTCTGTCCAAAATCTAGAATCAAAATCCTCTAACCTCTATATCTGCTTCTAGCTCCCCCCTTTCCTGCCCTATTTTTTCTCCCCACTCTGCTTCCCTATCATTTATCCTCTTTTCTTCATTAAGCTTCCCTCCTTCTCCTCCTTTTCTCCTTCTGTTTGTATTCCATCCTTGCCCCTCTCCTTCCTGGGGCCCACACCGTTAGTCATGACTAGGAGGTCTGCAGGAGCACCGTAAGCGTCCCCAGCAGGTCTGGGTAAAGCCCAGCCACCAAACGGTTTGTGCTGCATTTTGAGCTAAAACAGCGCTTCTGGTGGCGGCAAATCCCCCTCCCCCCTGTTTTCACTGGGTACAAGCTACGCCCACCAGGTAGAGAGACAGAAGCCCAAAGCGACATACCGATGGAGTTGCTGAAGTTGGTACAGCCCTGACGACTTTCACAATAGTCCCGCTGCCAGTAGGAGCAGCAACCGTAGCAACAGTGTCTGACTTGGCAGACGTGGCTTGTCCTCCTGTGAGAACACAACACAGCACATAAACATATAAACACACAGGCTGTAGACTTCAACAGACGCAAGCAACAAGCACTCAATAGTGAGTCAGGACTGCCAAGATATCGTAACACCAATGCAGGTTATAATCCATTCCCTTCCGCTGTCGCTTCTCCTTCGGTCTGACGAAACACTGCACCAAACCACAACAGACCTAAGGTTAGGGTTAAGTCCCTATCGGTACCTGAGTACCTGGAATACCTATGGTCTAAGGAGACACGGCAGACCTTTCCCCTAATTATACGTGGTCCTGTGCAGACATTTTCAGTGGTTTAGAGATTTGGTGCAGAGCAGTAAGGTGGAAATTTAATTTTAGCCCCTTTGCCATATAGAGGACATAGGTCTGAGATATGGGTCCATACCCTTCTGTTAGAGGGTGTCTGCGTGACCTGCATGTTCTGGACACTCGCGAAAACCGCCCCGATATTTTCGGGGCAGGTGCGGTGTTTCGTCACATTCTCTACGGGAGTAACGGCAACTCGTCAAAAATGCAACTTACACTTCACAGCAAGAACTTCCTCATGCACAAAATATTTTATGACATGTCTAGAATAATTATTTTATAACCTATAACAGCTGAAAATGCATTATTAAAGAAAATTTTTTTGCAATCACGAAGTGTCCGGGATCGAGACGCTACCAATCCCAGGATTACATACTGGTGAAAACTGCCTGGATCCTGGAATTCAGCATCCCAGGGTTGTAATTATTAATGGTGACTTAACACCCATAGTAAACCCAGCAAAAAGAGTGGCCAGTATTAACAGACAGCACTGTACTAAAACTGTAGTTAATAGTTTCATACGGATACAAGAAAAAAAGAATAGATCCATGCTTTCAAGTTTTCACTGCCAACGGATAAGCTGGCTTGGAAGTGCCATACGATTAATATTAAGATTGTCCAGCTAATCGCGGTGCATAAATGAAATTCGTACTACCCCGGCAACAATGGCCTTTCTGACAATGGACGCTGACATTCTTTCATAACTCAATGAGAGCTGGATTAATTTCCAACCGTTCGATCGCAATCACTTTCGTATCGCCGGCTGTATCAATTAGTAGACAATGAATATGCTGAATTATGAATATTTAACGAATTTACCATACCGAGAACGGCTGACTTCGAATCCGTCGCCATTTTGAATAATAAAATCCGGCTGATTAGGACTGCTGTCGCTGTCGATGCCAAATTACTCCGCAAATTGTGTCGAAATGGACCGCAATAATGCGTCGAAATTCCAACCAGACGTGCACTTTTTCTGCAAATAAACTATAATTCGCACGCGTGAAAGATCGCAGAGCGCTATTCGAGAAAATTTTGACGAATATTCAGCAGTTTAGCGTTTACATAATAATGAGCTAGACGTCCAGCCAGCAGCAGCTAGCAGGCCAGCGGTAGGCTGCTGCAGTCAAGCTGATGACAGCTGCATACTAATTAGGCGTCGCCTGCAGCCCACAGGCAACGTGGCCACAATAACCAACCGGTTTGGTATACCGGTAGGCAGAGCCTCGAATGCAAGCGATGTATACACTGTGAGTCAAAAAACATGACACAAAGTCTTGTCCACAGCTTCGCCGGATAATATTGACCGATTCTCAAAGTTTTGTCAGTGACAGACTCGACCGGTTATTTGCAACACAAAAAAATCTGAGCTAATGCTCATGAGACGCGCGATCCTATAGCAGTTCCTGTTCGCAGGTAATCTTCTCCATCCAAAAATCGCCAACAAAAACACTTAAAATCAATATTTTAGGGTTCAAGGTCATTTAAGGTCATCAATGTTGACATTTCTAAGAAGCTCGTCGTCAGCGCTTGTTATGATAAGCAGCATGTCTACATGTGCCTATTTAAATTGCAATCATTTTCACGTTGGAGAAGCCAATAGCTGCAGAATAACTCCTTTTTAAGGGGGTGCCCCTGTTTCGTCCTCTCGTTCGGAGGGACCCTCTTTACCCAGCGGCATGAAATTTTGTCACAAAATACTAGAGACTCTAGACTATCATGTGGTGAAAACCCGTAGTCTCTATCTCGCCATGGTGTTGAAACGGTACCGGCGGGGCCGGGCTGTGACAGACAGACGGACGGGCAGACGGACAGACAGAAATAAGAGCGGCAATTGTGTTGTCGTCATATTTCACTTTATCGCAATAAATTTCAAATATTTTCTTCTGGCTTGATTAGAAAAACCCAACGAAAACGACGGTCACTCGGTGGCAATGCCTCATGCAGAATTGTAGATCGTGTATAAAAGAACAAGTGAAAAAAGGTACCGTATACTCGTCCAGGAGGGTTCAGCTGGGGGTACGAAAGTTGCTGTGCGGAGCAGTGAAAGTCCTCATTAATAGAATATTTCGTTTGATATGAATCGGACATTTATGACGTTCGCTTTTGCTTATTTACGATTTCGGTTCTGAGTCTACTTTTATTACACTTGTTGTTTTGAATTCCGTTTCTGAATTTTTATGCTGTTTTTTTGTTGTTGTTAATTTAATAATCAACACTGAAGTCGGTGAATTTTGTGTATCTTAAAGTTCAGCAGCATATCGTTATAATTAAATGAGTATGCGGCACAACTACTATAGCGGCCGGTACAGTGTACGATATGGGGCCTATATAGGCTTACAATCGGTAAAAGCAGACGACAGTTGGTCTTTGAATCGTGCGAACTTGCGAGGACCCCATTTTGTCTGACTTAATCGACGTCAGTCAAAGTTTACAGCTTTATAGGGTTAGAATGAACTTCAAGCATAGCCATATACCTGGTGCCTCATTTTTACAGTGTTGTGGACTGTGGAGTGACATTTGATGTATCAATTTCAGTTGAATATAGTGGTGTTGCCTACAATATTCCTAGACAAAGAACTTCGTCCTAAATATTAGCCTAGACTGACAGTACGGAAAGCTTAGAACTAGGCTACAATATTCCGTATTTATAGTGCAAAATTCCATGTTATGTGATAATTTGATGTGTGGATGTTTAATTAGCATATAGATTGCATTGCTGATATCATTTAAACACTTATTTTACTTACTTGTTCTGTGTATTTGGTCTAGGTGTAAGTAATATGAAGGTGAAGACAGAAGCTGATATTAATGACATCAGTGCTGAGTGTTCACATGATGACAAGCCAGCTGTTGGTATGTTTGTTTTGTCCGAGGTTCTATTCTATGCTCACCCCAGCTATCCCTCTCTGGTTGTGTCTATGATTTGAATGTGTCCATGATTTTTCATCGACTGAACTTCTCAAACAACTCCACTATATACTAAACACCTATTGAATGGCGAATAAGATTTAAACTCGCAACCTCAACTTATAAGACACTGCACACTGGCCATCCACCTTACCTTACTGATCTTCTGCAGTACCATAAATCCTCAGTGTCCACGTGCTCTCCTATCAGTCAGTTACTTGCAATTCCACGGCATAACTTATCCTTTGGTTCTCGTTTTTCGTGTCTCTGCACAGAAGATTTGGAACTCCTTAACTCCTCCAATTCGTCAATGTCAAAACTTGGTTACCTTCAGACGTCACTTAAAGACCCACTACTTTCAGTCAGCCTTTTCTGCCACCTAGCGTCCATCATCCTATGCGCCCTGATTCTTTCTGAGACTTTGGTGCTTTATAAATCATTTACTTACTTACTTACTTACTCAAGTCCAAAGGTGTTTACTGCAACATGCATTTTTACCAACTCTAACCCTCACCCTAACCCTACTCTTAGTTGAGAGGAAATGTGGAGATTGAGTCAACGTCTGTAGAAGTGTATAAGAAAAAACCCTAACCCTAGTGTCTAACCTTTTGGATTATCGAGCTACCACCTCCCTCTCTAAGTAGACCTAGTCGTAGTGAGTATTGGTGATAGTTACAACCAACAGTTGGAAAGAAACAGCAAGTTCTGTACAACAGTAGGTCATGTTGACAATCTGAACTAGAAAAGCACTCGGAGAGCGCAGACCTACGCCAAGCATATTGATTCGATTTAAAGCAATGTTAACGAAAATTTCAAAGTGATCCAGAATCCAGGATTCCTTCTGGATCACCCCCAAAATTGAATCACTTGTAGTTTTTGCCATTCCCGACATTCCCTGAAAATTTCAGAAAGATCCTTCCGTAACTTTTTGAGTTATCTTGCTAACACACAGACAAACAAACCCTGGCAAAAACATAATCTTCTTGGCGGAGGTAATTAGTCGGTTGAAGACGCTGGCTGCTAATGAAGCCAGTGATCCAACTGACTCGGGTTGTATGCTAGCTTAATTGGGTTTAATCATTGCCTGCTTAAATTGTCTAGAGTTGATGTGCTTCCATGCAGTAGCCCCCGGGCTGTGATAATATTCTTCTTGTTTTTGCATTTACTACGACAATTATTTGCAGCACTGCTTAGAAACTAGCTCTCAATTGACCTGGAAATAAGTGATACTTCTAGTCACTATAAGTGGCCTTTAGTGTCAAATCTTGAATTTTTTCGGTTGGTGTCCATTGCTCAGAGCTTTACAGTCTTTGTACACTGTACAGTGTACAGGTTCTTTAGTGTCCGTTGAAGATGGAATCGACTCATTGACTGATGTGGCATGTGACATGATTCAATATTTGGTTAGAATGTGTAGCATACAAGTTTGTTGTGTATATACAGCAATCCCCTTTGAGGTGAAGATTGAAGCTGATGGTAATGACATCACTGAGCATGCACATGATGACAAGCCAACAATCTATTTGTGTATGATCTGTGGCAATCAATTCGTGAACGAAAAAGACTTGAATCACCACCAACAAATGCATCCTAGCAAAAAGTTTTATTCGTGTACTCAGTGTGAGAAACGTTTTGCTGCCAAGCATTTCTTGAGGCAACATATGAATGTTCACAGCAGTAAATACAAGTGCACTGAATGTGGAATGTGTTTCACTTGCAATCGGTACTTAACAAAACACAAACAAATTCATTCTGAGGAAAAACTGTTTAAATGCATGGTTTGGAGAAAAGAATCAACACAATCAAGTCTTCTTGTTACACACAGCAGAATTCTCAGTGGAGAGAAACCGTACAAATGTCAAGATTGTGACAAGGCATTTAGTAAGTCTGGAAGTTTAACTGAACACGTCAGAGTCCACACAGGAGACAAACCATACAAGTGTTCACTGTGTGACAAAAGTTTTAGTTCTTCTTCCAATTTCAATAAGCATAAACAATGCATGCACGGCAACGTAGCAGCTTACAGCTGTCCATACTGTGGAAGGCTGTTTAAAAGTGGACGCTATCTGAATCGTCATGTTCGTATTCACACTGCTGCAAAGCCGTATATGTGTAGACACTGTTCGGACCGTTTTACACATCGCTACCAACTCAAGACACATCTGTTGAAGTCACACCATGAAGGTACTTGGTTCACGTGTCGCATTTGTCAGAAGAAATTCAGCCTCAATGCTAACCTAGAGATACATGTACGTCGTCATGAAGGTGTGAAGCCGTATCTTTGTGATGAATGTCCAAAGACATTTTGTTCATCAACTGCATTGAAAACTCATCAGTTATCCCACACGGACATTAGAAGATTTTGCTGTGGTGCATGCGATGCACATTTCAGACATAAGCATGGTCTTGTACACCACTTAAAGCGGTGTTTTAGGACTTAGCGATGTCAAATCTTCTCTTTCAAGAGTGACAAAAGGAACAAAAGCATTCCTAGACTAGCTTGATAACACGAAATAAAGATGCCTTTGTGGTATAAATGGCAAGAAAGGTGTTGTATACCCGTCCGGTACACCAGCAGGACATGTCCGTAAATTGAGAGTGATCTAGCGGTGTTCTGACCACTGACCAATAGAGGACTTACATACTCTGAGAAGAGAGAGACGGAGAACAAAATATCTGTACAGACTCATATCAACAGAGATGTCACTGGTAAAACTGCTGCAGTCAACACAAGATCTAGCACGTTGTAGATCCTTAGGGCCGGTTTCTGGATCTTTTAGTTAACTGATCAGTTAGTAAACTGTCTGTTAATTGTAACTTGCTAGTTAAGTTTGTGCGCGTTTCTGAACAAAACCTTGACTGGCTGTCAGCTAACTATAGTTGCTTAGCAACGATGCACATGACACTTATCACTTCCGCCTAGTGCAGGCGAGCATCATGAATATTAATGAGCGCAAGCGCAAGTCAGCCAGCCCACGAGCCAGCCAACTGATTGCAGATGGCCATTTTGTCCATTCATGAATGGGCTTTGTAGTAAAATTTGTAGCAGCAAACGTCTCCTCGAGCGTTTTAGACTTTGCTGTGCAGTAAAATCATTGTATAGTAAAATCATCGTATAGTATCACATTCGTCAATAAACTGCTTGCAAAATGGTACAAAAGTTGCGTTAAATACGATAACTACGATCGATGGTTAGCTAACTGGCCGACTTGGGCCAGTCAAATTTTTGGCCATTTTGACCGTTGGTTAGTGCAACAGGAAACACGAGTTGTGCAAATCTGTCAGTTAACACTAACTTGCCCGGCCAGTTAAGATCCAGAAACCGGCCCTTAGTCTTTGTCATCACTGATGACATGACAATCCACTGGTGTTGGTGATAATGAAGATCTGATGTTTTCACACATATTTGTTGATTTTGTTCATTTCAATGATCCGTGATTAATTTATTGGAATTTTTGTCACTATTATTATTATATTGATGTCGATGTTTGAACTATGTTGGTTTTTCCGAGCATCAAAGACTTATTACCAGAACCATGTGGTACAGCTGTTGCTAGAGTGATCTTTGAGCCAGTGTGTAATATGTGCATTGTTGATGTACAGAAAAATTTTTCCAACTGCAAAGAACAGGCCGGTAGCATAGTTTGGATAGGTCTGGCAATTATGGCCATTGTGGGAGATGCCAAGGAGTGATGCCCCCTGAAATGCCCCTGAAGCTCAAGACTACACTGCAAGGCATAAAAAAACACCAAAATTTTTGTCACCAAAACTTGAAGAAAAGTGAACCAATTTTAATCAGTTTTGGTACGAATTTTATCCACTGGCCATCAAATGACTGTTTAGTTTCCCACCTCACCCACTGTCCGTTTCTGCACTACCTGGGGAAAGAAAACGAACAATATATTGCATCTTAACCACTTTGTTATTATTGCTTAACCAAAACAACACACAAAACACTCATTTTGTCCATATTTTCATCGTTTTAGCTGACAGTTTATCTAACTGGCCATTTTTTAACTGCCTACAAAAATCTTTTAAATGTTGGCCCACAAACATGGCTCGGCTCGGAAACACTTTCTCCATTCGTTGATAGCAGTGTTGATAATGTTCTGCTCCAGACCAATCCAGACTTCACCAGTCGCTTCTTGAATTCATCAATATTCCCGAATGTTAAGCCTATTTAATAGACGTGCTGCTGCACAACAGTCAAACCTTGTAATTGGCTGGCTGTTGGCTGGCAAATATTTGGAAAATGAAATTTTAAAAAGGTTTTTGTTGATTTTAATGCATATTTTGTCTGTTCTGTTTTTCCAGGTAGTGCAGAAGCAGATGTTCGGTGAGGTGGGAAACTGAATGGAAATTTGATGTCCAGTTGTGTCATGAATATGTGTACCAAAAATTATTAAAATTGGATAACCCTTCTTCCAGTTATGGTAAAAAATTGGTGTGTTTTTATGCCTCACAGTGTATTTCACTGTTAAGACAAATTCTAACAAAAATTGGCACCAATATTTTGTCGCTTTATGACAAGGGGCCCGATTCAAAAAACTAGATCTCAAGATAATTTTATCACACTTTTCACATATACACACACTGACCATACAATAATAAGTTAACTGACAGAACATTTAGAACACAAAAATGGATAAAGGATAAATCACAATGTCTACTCTTCCCTGAAATAAACCAGGGACGTGTCACAAAAATGGCCACATGATACTACAACGCCAAAAATGTAGTAACTTCAGCTCTCGATTAAAGTAAAGACAAGAAGCCCAGCTGTCAGTAGGGTGGGCCGACCGTACCACCTATATCAAAAGGCCAGTGTCCGACTTCTGGTTGCAGAAAAAAAGCGATTTCACAGAGCGACTACAGTCCCATACACACTGTGGTGATGCTGCTATATTCAATGCTACAATCAGTGCTAGGATGCAACATTGTAAAGCCAAGATTCCATTATGCCGACTTTGCGACAAAGTCCGCAACAAAGTCCCATGATTGTCGCGGGCAGAAATCATGAAAGCCTGTGACAAATCATGTCGCTGACTTTCGTGATTTGTGTCCGCAACTTTGTCACGGACTGTCTCGCCGACTTTCCCCCATGCATTGTAAAGAACTAAATTCCATTAAAGCGACACAAACGGGTTTGTCGCGGACTTAACATGGACTTTGTCGCAAACATCTCGACATGTCGAGATGGTTTGTGTCCGCAACTTTCACGATTCGTGTTCGTGACTTTCACCAGAACTTCATGATTTCATGATTTGTCACCATTTGTGTCCACGACTTTCATGTGTCCAAGACCTTCCCCACAAGGAAGTTTTGATGAAAGTGGGCATAATGGAACTTGGGCTTAATACAGTGTACGTGGGTGATGGCTGCAGGCAGCAACATTGCATTAACAACTGTGGCTTGGTGGCTCAGCGGTTAGGGCGTTGATACGAGACCGAAAGGTCCACGGTTCAGTGCCCAGCCAATGCACCACTAAGTAACAGCCTTAGGCAAGTTGTTCACACCTAAGTGCCTGTGTAGGTGTGGTTGGTGTCAACTTGTAACTTTCAGGTTGCGGTTCGATTCTCACTGCCGTCATTTGCAAGCAACCTTGAGCAAGTTGCTAACCTAGTATGTGCTCAGGCCAACTCAGCCTCCTACCCTTCGTGGGACGGGAAATGAGTAGTAGTTTACGGGCTACGGGGTGAAGGCCTAGTGTGGCTGATTGGGGCGGTGGTATGTCTGCTTGCTGCAAACCGCGGGTCCAATTGTTCGTTCGCGCGGGCAATGGATGGCCGCATAGTGCGCTGCGGTATCATTAGCTCATGC
>Ga0209367_1014254_pt1 | contig 10099 bp, 7 predicted proteins | sample WorMetLIZISLAND2_FD_187412 | JGI IMG/M metagenome (GOLD analysis project Ga0209367, IMG submission 187412) | Marine gutless worms symbiont microbial communities from Max Planck institute for Marine Microbiology, Germany - Olavius geniculatus... ...
ATTTAAAATCGGTGCCCTTTTCATTGGTGCCACATTCCTTGGTTGAATATTCTAAAAAAGGTTGTATTTTTTATTCGTTGCCGGACTGTTTTTTCGTTTAGCAGCCACAACGATTTGATAGGTGTGTACAGGGACCCAAGCTAGACCCGCCGACGGGAGCAGTTGTCTTACCGCCGGGGGAAGCACATATAGTCATATAAGTTGGACTGTGCGAACAGGAGATCTTCAATGGGGCAAAAAGGAAAATTTTTAGTAACAAATGAAGGGCGTTTCGACCTGGGCACCCACATGTGGGACGATCAGGTATTTACCGACCTGTTGATCAGGGACAATCCCATTGACTCTGAAAAGGCCATGGGCATCAGCCGGTCGGTGAGGGAAGAAATTCTGCGGATGGAGTTTCAGACCATCACCATGCCATTCATCGAAAAGATGATCGAGGCCAAATTGATGGAATACGGCTTTACCAAGCTTTCCCCGATCCGTCTGGATCAGTCTATCTTCGTTAAAAATCGGATTAATCTTTCCGACAACGCGCGCCGGGTGTTGCGCCGCAGATACCTTAAGAAGGACAGCCACGGTAAAATTACCGAAACACCCGAGCAGCTGTTTCGCCGGGTTGCCCGGCATATCGCCAAAGCCGAAAAAAAGTTCGGCGGCGACGACAAGCGTGTCAAAGAAGTTCAAGAGATCTTTTTTAAGATCATGACCGACTTTCAATTTTTGCCCAACTCGCCCACCCTGATGAACGCGGGGCGCAGACTGGGGCAACTGGCGGCCTGCTTCGTTTTGCCGGTCGAGGACAGCATGGAGGGAATTTTTGGTGCCCTCAGAAATGCCGCTTTGATTCACAAGTCCGGCGGCGGGACCGGTTTCGGCTTCTCGCGCTTACGGCCCAAAAACAGCACGGTGGGCACCACCGGTGGTGTGGCCTCGGGACCGGTTTCCTTCATGAAAATTTTCAACACGGCCACCGAGCAGGTCAAACAAGGCGGCACCCGGCGGGGCGCCAACATGGCAATATTGAAGGTCGACCACCCGGACATTATGGAGTTCATCAACAGCAAGAGAGAAAACAAGGATCTCAACAATTTCAATATTTCCGTGGGCGTTACCGATGAATTCATGCTCGCGGCAGCCAAAAATGAGGAATATGATCTTGTCGATCCCCGCGACTACACCCGGGTCGGCAAGCTAAATGGCACCAAGGTCTACCAGACGCTGGTGAACCAGGCCTGGAAAAACGGTGATCCCGGAATTATCTTTCTGGATCGGATCAATCAAGACAACCCGACGCCTGAATTCGGGGAGATCGAAAGCACCAATCCATGCGGCGAACAGCCGCTGCTGCCGCTGGAAGCATGCAATTTAGGTTCCATCAACCTGGCCAAATTCGTGACTGAAAACGGCGAAGGCCCTCAAATCGATTTCGAAGCACTGAAGGATATTGTCACTATAGCGGTCCGTTTTCTCGACAACACTATCGAGATGTCCAAGTATCCCCTGCCGGAAATCACCGCCATGGTGCGCGGCAATCGCAAAATCGGGCTGGGTGTGATGGGATTTGCCGATATGTTGTATCAGCTGAGAATTCCTTACAACTCCGAGGAGGCTCTCGAAACAGCCGAATCCATCATGAGTTTTATCCAGGAAGCGGCCCATGACGCTTCCAGCGATCTGGCGGAAGAGCGGGGAGTATTTGAAAACTACGACAGAAGCATATTTAAGGACAGCGGTGTCAAGTATCGCAACGCAACCACCACAACCATCGCTCCCACCGGGACGCTAAGCATTCTGGCCGGATGTTCCAGCGGTATCGAACCGCTATTCGCCTTGAGCTTCGTGCGCAATGTCATGGACAACGACAAGCTGCTGGAAGTAAACCCCTATTTTGAGAAAGTGGCGCGGAAACAGGGATTCTACAGCCGTGAATTGATGGATGATGTCGCCAAAAACGGCAGCATCCAGCAAATGATGGAAATCCCCGAAGAAGTCCGCACCGTGTTTGCAACCGCCCATGATGTGTCCCCCGAATGGCACATCCGCATGCAGGCCGCTTTTCAAAAATACACGGACAATGCCGTCTCCAAAACCGTCAACCTGCCCCACGACGCCACCGCGCAGGATGTCAAAAAGGTATACGACCTGGCCTACAAACTCGGCTGCAAGGGGGTTACGATCTATCGTGACGGCAGCAAGGAAAACCAGGTTCTTTCATTTTCTCAAAAGGAAAAAAAGGAAGACGGGTTCATGACCGCTGTCAAAGAGCGGCCGGAGACCCTGAACGGCTATACCACCAAAATCAAAACCGGTTATGGGTATCTTTACGTGACTGTCACCGAATACGATGGACAGCCGTTTGAAGTTTTTGCCACCATCGGCAAGTCGGGACGATCGACCACCGCCAAGACCGAGGCCATCGGGAGGCTGGTCTCCCTGGCCCTGCGATCCGGTGTAAAGGTAGATAAAATCATCGAACAGCTCAAAGGGATCGGCGGCGAATACCCCATCTTTCAAAACGGCGGACTGGTGTTGTCCATTCCGGATGCTATCTCACGGGTGCTGGAAAAAGCCTACTTTACCGGAGAAAACGCCAAGAAACCGCATAAAACCGAATACAGCCTGATGGGTGAGAAATGTCCCGAATGCGGGCAGACGATCAGCTTTGAAGAAGGGTGTATGATGTGTCATTTTTGCGGTTTTAACAAATGCGGCTAAAACTGGCTTCAGAGGCCTCATCTCTTGTCCGGATACTGCGTTGCAAGCCGGCGAAAAATGCTCACGTACTGAAGTACGCTCCGCTTTCTCGCCGACTTGCGCCTTGCCTTCGAACAAGATCTAAGGCCTCTGAAGCCAGTTTAACCCCAGTTTACCCCAACAGTAAAGGGCAGAATCTAACACGATTCTGCCCTTTATTTTTCTGATGATCCTGCTACCAAACTGAAATCCGCTTTTGTTATTTCGGGTCCGTCCCCGTCGTCCGCCCTCCGACTTCCGTCATCTGTCCTCTGTTTTCTGTCTTCCGTCCTCCGATCTCTGTCCTCCGTCCTCAGTCATCCGTCTTCCGTCTTCTGTCTTCTGTCTTCCGTCATCCGTCATCTGTTTTCTGTCTTCCGTTCTCCGTCCTCCGTCTTCCGTCTTCCGTCTTCCGTCATCTGTCTTCTGTCCTCCGTCCTCCGTCCTCTGTCCTCCGTCATCCGTCATCCGTCATCCGTCTTCTGCACCCGGCCCGGCCGTATTTTACCGCCCTGACTTTAGAGTACCACCGGACAGCAGTTGCTCAAGCCCAAGGGACACCAGGAAACCTGCGCCCGCAACCAGGATGATGGCTGCACCGGAAGTCAGGTTGAATTCGTAGGCAAACCACAGTCCGCCCACGGTAAACAACGCGCTCAGCATGCCGGAAAAAACCATCATCTGCAGCAGGGACTTTGAAAACTTCTCCGCGATGTACGGCGGAATGGTCAACAATGCGATCACCAAAATCAGCCCCACGACCTGGATTATCATGACGATTCCCAAGGCCAGCATGACGATCATCAAAATATACAGGGTCTTGACTTTAACACCGCGGATCTGAGCGAATTCCTCATCGTAGGACAGAGCCAAATAATCATTGTAATAATAGAACACTACCGCCAGGATGACGGCTCCGACGCCGACCATTGTCCAGATGTCGCTGTCGGAAACCGCCAGAATGCTGCCGAACAGATAACTGATCAAATCGACGTTGTAGCCGGGCGTCAGGTCCAGCAGGACAATACCGACGGCCATCCCAATGGCCCAGATCACACCGATAATCGTATCGGCCCGGTGTTTGGCTTTTAAGGTGATAACAGCCATGACAAGGGCTGCCACTATCGAAAAGCCAATGGTTCCCGCCAAGTAAGGCCAGCCGCAGAAAAAGGCCAGCCCGATACCTCCGAAGGCGGCATGGGCGATGCCGCCCGACAGGAACACGATTCGGTTTACGACAACCATCGTACCCATGACACCGCAGATAACACTAGCCAACAATCCAGCCAGCAGAGCGTTTTGCATGAACTCGAACTGAAGGGCCTCGATCATTTTCTTTCACTTGTTTTTTAGTTTCAGACAAGTTGGTTCACAGTATCCTGATGTTTTATACCGCCGCAACCTCACATTCAAAATCCCAAATCACAAGCACCAAATTCCAAATAAATCTCAAAACACAATGACCAAAATTCAAAACTGTTTCGAACATTCGAGATTGGAATTTGGATATTATTTGGGATTTGTAATTTGGTGCTTGTAATTTTAAGTGGATATTTGACCCTCTTTTATCAAACAAAACATACGAGGAAACCAACTAATGGCGCAATCCTGAACTAGTTGTCATCGTGCTCATGCAAAACCCGATGCGGCACACCATGGGCAATCAACTCGACCGGGCAGGTATCCTCGGCGGTGCAGTGATACATCATCTCGATCATCTCGCCGGTAAGCTCGGCATGTCCGTGATAGTGCAAGCGCTGGTTTACACAGGCCACGGATTTAACATAGCCTGAGATCACCATTAAATCATGGCTGACGATGATGATGGTGAGGGATTGATTTAATTTTTTCAAAAGTTTGTAAAATTCACCCTGACCCCGGGTGTCGATGCTGGCGGTCGGCTCGTCCAGCAACAGAAGCTGGGGTTCCGTCACCAGGGCCCGCGCCACGAACACCCTTTGCTTTTGCCCGCCGGAAAGGGTCCCGATGCGGTGGTCACTGAACCTGTCCATTTCGACCTGCTCCAAGGCCGCCGATGCCGCCAGACGATCGTCGCGGGTCGGCCGCGACCATCCCCGACCGGGCTTCAATCGGCCCATCAAAACCACATCCAAAGCGGAAACCGGGAAGTTCTTTTTGATGTGAACATCCTGGGGCACATAGCCGATTCGATGGGATGCGCTCTTGGGCGATCGGCCCAGTATGCGCACCATTCCGGCATCGGATTCGAGCAAGCCCAGCATCAATTTAATCAGGGTCGTTTTGCCGCCGCCGTTGGGGCCGATCATGGCCGTAAAATCTCCTTGCTGGAGACTTAAATTGATGTCTATCAGCGCCGGCTGCCCATCATAGGAGAAATTAAGGTTTTGGATATCGATAATAGGACTATTCATGATCTACCAATGAATTCGGGTCTCGCGAAACAGGTGGCTTAGATTGAAGGGTCGGGCGAAATTCAAAATCGGTATTTCAAGCCGGCGGCCAGGGTATTGGAGCCGCCCTCGCCATGGTCGGCAATAAGGCCGAAAGCCCCCGAGCGATGGTGAATTCGAAATATCGCAGCCCAGTCGCTGTTGGGAGGGCCAACTGCTATTTCACCGAACCAGTAAACCAGAAACTTTTTAGTTTCGTCGTGCAGGTCGATTTCAGCGTCCGGCTCTTCGGTAGCATAAGATGGGCCCAGGCCGTATGCCAGGCTGGTTGACACATATTGGTTCCAGGGAAATTTGCTCCAGCGGATCGCCACGGGGAGGTTGAACTCGACGTTGTCCTGATCCCCCCACCATTTGCCGATCTGCCCTTCGACCTCGAAGGACAGCGCCTCATCGAAATAGCGCGCAAAGGTCCAGGAAAGTGCGCCGACCACAACATAGGCATCGATGAATTCAGCATTCCCAAAGAGGGTCTCACCAAAATCGTCATCCGTCATACGTCCAAAGTAGACGGAAACGGCAAAATCATCTTCGGCTGCGGCTTTGCCTGTAAAAGCCGGCGTCAGGGTGATCACCATGATTGCCGCAATAGTTAAGTATTTGAACACCATTTTACTCCTCAATGGACTTTGCCGATCATTCAGCATCAGCTAAGAGCGGTTCACTTTCCAGCAATTCCATCAGCTTCTGCGGATCGCGCGATTTGTATTTTTCAAGCAGTTTGCGGTAGGTTGAAAGATCGAATGGTTTGCGGTTCTCGGTCATATCGTAAATCAGGCAAGTCAGAATCTGGCCTATCAGATGAATGCAGTCGTGATGGGAGTACCGTTTTTGACGCATAGCGTTGTAGAATCCAACGACCTCGAGCGGATCATTCTGCTCCAGCTGGGCTTCGACAGCGGTATGAATGGTGATATGCAGAAACGGATCGTAGTCCGCTGCCTCGTCGGATTCCGGATCGTACGTGAATTCGGGGTGTTCAAACTGGTTGTAAAGTTCTTCTTCATGCTCCAGCATGATCTTGGCAATCCGCTGTGCTTCATCATCCAGATCGTCATAATTTCGTTCCCTGGCCTTTTCCCAGATCTCCGTCATGCGGGTGCGGGTTAAATCATTCATCAACCTGTGAATACCTTCTTCCATCGCGTGTGCCTTTCCTGTATCTTAATTTGCGGCTAGGTCTTGATAACCTTGATTCCGTCGGGTGTATCCTGAACCATGAAGCCCAGCGCCTGAATTTCATCGCGCAAGCGGTCTGATGTCTCCCATTGTTTGGCCTGGCGGGCTTTTTGGCGTGCCTCGACCAGCTTCTGAACTTCCGGCGGCAGCGCATCGGGTTTATCCAGGGTGTCAATGTCCAGCCCCAGCACGCGATCGAAGTCCAGTATGGTGGCATATTTGTCACCGGCCTTGAGGTTGCTCTTAAGCAGTTCCTGCACGGCCGCCATGGCCCGGGGCATATTCAAATCATCATTGACGGCGGCAAGAAACTTACTTTTATGCTCGGCGCTGATCATGCCCGGATCAGCGCCGGTCCCGGCGATCTGCCGGATCTGGTTTTGCAGGTGCGCCAGACCGTTGCGGGCGGCCTGGACACTTTCGTCACTGTATTCCATGGGCTTGCGGTAGTGGGTCTGAAAGGCTGCAAAGCGGTATACCAGCGGGTGGATGCCGGCTCTGACGAAGGCATGCTCCAGGGTCAGAAAATTACCCTCGCTTTTGGCCATTTTCTTGCCGCCGGCGATGATTAAAAAAGCGCCGTGCATCCAGTGATTAAAAAAATTTTTCCCGGTAGCCGCTTCCGACTGTGCAATTTCGTTGGTGTGATGAACATCGATGTGGTCGGAACCGCCGCAATGGATATCGAGCTGATCCCCTAAATATTTCATGCTCATGGCCGAACATTCGATGTGCCAGCCGGGAAATCCAACACCCCAAGGAGATTCCCACTCCATCTGGCGCTGAACGCCATCCGGCGAGAATTTCCAGAGGGCGAAATCGGTCGGGTGACGCTTTTCCGGGTTTTTCTCCACCCGGGCACCTTCCTGCAATGACTCGAGCCTCTGATGGGAGAGCTTGGTGTAATCTTTAAACTTGGAGGTATCGAAGTAGATGCCGTCGCCCGTGCGGTAGGTATAGCCTTTTTCTTCCAGGGTGTTTATGAGCGCTATTTGGTCATCGATCGTGTCGGTGGCCTTAACCCAGATATCCGGTGGGAGAATGTTTAAGTTCTCGAGATCCTGTTTAAAGGCCCGGGTGTAAAACTCGGCGATTTCCCAGGCAGTGCGGCCCTCTCGCAGAGCGCCTTTTTCCATTTTGTCTTCGCCCATATCCCGGTCGCCGGTCAGGTGGCCGACATCGGTTATATTCATCACATGTTTTACGCGGTACCCGTTGTACAGCAAAACCCGCCTGAGGATATCCTCGAAAATATAAGTGCGCAGGTTGCCGATGTGGGCAAAGTTGTAGACCGTCGGTCCACACGTGTATAAGCCCACTTTTCCGGATTGGACCGGCTTGAATTCCACCTTGGTTCGGGTCAGCGAATTGTACAGATATAGTTTCATCTCGACCAAACGAATTAAGAATTAAGAAATTGAGAATATTATTTAAATATGATTCCCTGCGGTGCTTGCGTTGTTGCACCAGATGAAAAAAATAAGGACCCCGACATCGAAGTCAAGGCGCTGACGACCGTCGGAATTTACCCCCAAATTGAGATAAGCGGTTGCTAATCGCGGGGAACTGCACCAAAATATCAGTCAATACTGATGATTTCCCTTTTAATATCGAAATTTGAGCTTAACTTTAGCATAAGAACCGCTACCAAAATTGTAAACCTTCGCTAACCTTAAATGATAAAAAATGTCAATGATGAAATCATCCAAAGAACCAAATACAGATCCTAATCTCAAGGAAAGTTTTCATAATCTGGGCCACCGTTTCACCAACCAGAGGGAGTCCATCTGGCAATTGTTCAACAACGCGCCCAACGGTTACACCATCTCCGACGCCGCCGACGCGTTGAAAAAAAAAGGCATCGGTCATGCAACCGTCTACCGGACGGTCAAAACGCTCCAGAAGCTGGGGCGACTGCATTGGGTGCATGAGAAAAACGGCGAGCATCGGTTCGTTGCCCGCCACGGGTCCCATTCTCATATGCTGACCTGTCGTTCCTGTGGCCGGGTAGTCGAATTTGAATCCTGCAACCTGAACCTCCTGGAAAAGCTGCTGGCGCTGGAAACGGGCTACCTGATCGAAGGTCATTACCTTGAATTATACGGACCCTGTCCGCAATGCCGGCCGTCAAATTAACCCCACCTTGCCCTTGCACCTGTGCGGTTTTTTCGCCTTTGCGGCCATGGGCGGCCATGCCGGGGTTTACGGTTGTGCAGACCTCAGACTGAAATCCCGCATCCTATATCTAATAGGCGGTCTTACAGCTTCCCCTTCTTGAGAATGGCCACAAGCAACCAGATTCCCATGATGGCTGCCGCCGTAAAGAGCAGGATTCCGATAAGTGAAATGCCATAAAACAGGGGCGGGGTTTCGGATATTACGATCAGGGCGGAACCGATGATCAATGCTGCGATAAGGATGGAGAAGGAAATCCGGTTGGAGATCCGATCATGGGTGGCCAGCATGGTTTCGAGGCCCCGGTGTTCCAGGCGCAAACTGAGTCGCTGCTGACGGATTAAACCGGCAAGATCGAGCAGATCCTTGGGAAACTGCTGAAAGAAGTGCAGCAGTCGGGTGGCCAGATCATAGACGTCGTCGGCGATGCGCTCGGGTTTGTAGCGGGCCAGTTTTACCTCGGTGATAAAGGGGGTCGCCTGGGCGAACATATCAAATTCAGGATCGAGCATGTGGCCGACACCTTCGACGGTACCGAATGCTTTGATCATCAGGAAAATGTCCGGCGGAATTCTCAGCTTTAAGTCCGTGGCCAGCTCCAGCAGTTGCTGCAGCAGCTTGCCAAGCTCGATATCTTTGAGGGGTTTGTACAGATGCCGCCCCATGAAATCCGCCACCTCTCTTTCAAACTGCCGTCTTTCCGGTTCGGTCTCCCAGTAGGTTAGCTTAAGCAGAATCTGTGCCGCGCGGATCTCGTTTTGATGGACAATACTGTCGAGCAGATCGACAAAATCCTCCCGGGTCTGGCGGTCGACGACTCCCGTCATACCGAAATCCAACAGGCAGATCACATTGTCGGGCAGCACGAAAATATTGCCCGGGTGCGGGTCGGCATGAAAAAAACCGTGCACAAAAATTTGTTTGAGAACCAGATCCGCCCCGCGGGCGGTTAAAACCGCCCGGTCAAGACCGGCTGCTTCGAGACGGTCGAGATCCGATATCTTAATGCCCTCGATGAATTCGGTTGTCAGTACCCGGGTGGTGGTGGTCTCTCTGAAGACTTTGGGGATATATACGTTGGGTTCGTCCAGGAAGTGACGCGAAACCCTTTCCATGTTGGTGGCTTCGTTTTTGTAGTCAATTTCCTTTTCCAGAATTCGGGCGAATTCTTCCACAATTTTTACCGGCCGATGGAAGGAGAATTCTTCCAGGTGGCGTTCGGCAAGGGTTGCCAAGTGCAACATGATCTCGAGGTCGACCTCGATGATTTTGCGGATACCGGGACGCTGGAATTTGACCGCCACAGCTTCCCCGTCTTCGAGTACGGCCCGGTGGACCTGGCCGATGGAAGCCGAAGCAAAGGGCTCTTCTTCTATGCTGGCAAACAGCTCCTCCGGAGATAGGCCGAATTCGGATTTGACAACCTTGCGGACCTGTTCGAAAGGAAAGGACGGGATCTTATCCTGCAGTTTGGACAGCTCCTCGATGTATTCCATCGGGACAAGATCCGGTCGGGTGGATAGTATCTGCCCCAGCTTCACATAAGTCGGTCCGAGTTCCTCAAAGGCCATGCGCAG
>Ga0209367_1014257_pt1 | contig 10098 bp, 6 predicted proteins | sample WorMetLIZISLAND2_FD_187412 | JGI IMG/M metagenome (GOLD analysis project Ga0209367, IMG submission 187412) | Marine gutless worms symbiont microbial communities from Max Planck institute for Marine Microbiology, Germany - Olavius geniculatus... ...
AGCAGTGAGACATCGCCACCGAAAAATGCGATATATTCATCTATTTGTTAATTTATCGAGCACAAAGAGAACATAAAACGAATATGGCAGAAATCTAACATATCCAGATCATCAGAATAATTGCATTAGATGTCTTATAATTCGACACGAGGAAGTTTTTTGGACAGGATAAGATTCGAATCGGACAATTTTTTTATCTCGGAAAAAATTTGTTGCCTAGTGCGCATGCGTAACCGCGAGTTGAACCGAGATCAAAATTTGATCGATGGTCAGATGGCAGTTCAGAATTGAACGGAGATCAACGCTTGAACCGCTTTGGTGCAACGCAATTTGCGCCTGAACTAGGTTCAAATTCAGATTTGATCCGGGTTCAAAGTTGAACGACGTTGGTGTAATGCGCCCTTAAAGATAGAGAGGTGCTAAAAGACACAGACTCACAGAGGCACTGAAGATACAGAGAAAAATGCATTCAGTGGCAGCACCTTAAAGACTTTAACACTGGCTTCACAAATGCTCGGCTACACAACAACAACAACAACAACTTGCAATCCTCGACAAAGCCAATCTGCCACTTGACATTCTGACTAGCGATGCACTGCAGGTGATCCTGCATATACTGAGAGACACACAGGACGTCATACCAAGCAGCAGCAGCAGCAGCAGCATATCAGATACATTGCAAAGGACAGTTCTACTCTGTGAAAACCGACAATCAAACAGCAAAAAGTTTACATCACCACATCACAGATACTCAAATAATCTCAATGGCTGGAGATATTTAAGCACAATCATACAATGGTGGTATTTCGTTTATCCCAATCTAGTGCCCATAATAATGTGTCTTTCAGATAGTTCCTCATAGCAACCAAGGGTTCAAAGTCTTATCTCAAACTAGCTGCATATGACAAAGTTCAGAAGCAGATTTTTGACCTAGCTGTAACGTGGTACAAAGCAAATGAACACAGGGATGTAGTACCTTATTTAGCTCATCAAGCATGGCATTTATGGCACCACTGTTGCCAGGAACACGATAGATTCCCTGATTCTCTATACCCTTCTCTTCCACTATCCGTGTACAGATCTCCACTATCAGCGGCACCATCTGTAAACAGCATATCACAGATATTACAGTTTCCGAAATATTCAAGTAGCCCTATCTAATTCTGAGGCCACATCAGACTGAATCGTAAGCCACAGAATTGACCAGTTAATTGACGAGATGACTAACCACGAGTCATATAGCCCAAATTCCATTACACCGACTTTCACCGAAACCTCCCTGTGGGGAAAGGTGTGGACACAAATCATGAAAGTTGTGGACACAAACGGTGACAAATCATGAAACCATGAAGTTTCGGTGAAAGGCGCCAACACAAATCATGAAAGTCGCGGACACAAACCATCTCAACATGTGGTGGTGTTTGCGACAAAGTCCGTGACAAGTCCGTGACAAACCTGTTTGTGTAGCTCTAATAGAATGTCCGTTACAATGCACAGGAAAAGTCAGCGACAAAGTCAGCAGACTTTGTTGCAGATACAAGTCACGAAAGCAATGCATCTGAGCCACCCGAAAAAAGTTTCTACCACAAATCTTCACCACAACTTTAACTGGTGAATTAGCTAAGAAATCTGTTAACCAAAAGAGCAAGAAACCGGCCCTGAGAGTATACAGAATACTGTCCGAGGACTCACTTTGTTGGTGAGTCCAGGCTGGCAGAGTTGAAGTGGCACACCAAACGCCCCAGTAACAGCAGCCGTCGCTGATGAGGATGTTGTAGGCTGGTCAGTGGTTGAGAGGGTAGAGCCCGAACCATGCCGTTTGAATGGATTCACTTTGTCCTTCCACGTCGCCGGCTGTGAACCTGCCCCGGCACTCGACACCTTGTCACGAGATGTCTGACTGGGTGGAGAGCCTGACGTCCAGTGCTCTTTCTGCTTTGGCGAACCTCCCGACTCTGTCAATTTAGCACACAACAGAATAACATTGAATGACAGCACATTGTACGGTATCTGCCACGACTAATACCAAAAATGTGCACCAGCTTCACTACAGAAAATATTTTCCATTCTTGACTTAACCCAAATGTTTCATTTTAATCGCACAGATGGCCATTTAGTAATTTTCATCCCACATGCACAATTTCTTTTGTAGAAGTTTTAACATTAAAAAATGGGAAAGAAAATACAAATGATGCAAATCAAGCAAAACAGACCAGCTTGCCACGGCAAAGTCCAAGTCATTCACCAGAGGGCGCCAGGCACCAGATGACCCACGGCTAATAGTGTCTATAGTGTTTTATTTACTTGTACTCACCAGAGGTCGCCACCTATTGCTCTGCTAACATTGTATCGGCTGGATATAGCAAATTTTGCCCGCCCCCTCTCATTTAATGCCCTCGTTCGGGGTGACCCCCTTCAAATTTATAGAAAAGCTTTACGGTTCCTGAAACTAGAGTCTTCCAGGCAGCCGACGGTGAATATTTGGCGATTGTAGCTTGCACCGTTTTTGACCGATCCACCTGTGTAACAGACGGATGAACGGACTGACAGAATTGTGATGGCTAAGACGTGCTACAGCAGTAGCTGCTGTTGCACGTAAAAAATGGCCAGACACACTGGGCTACCAGTGGCAGTGCTACAACTTATAATTTTTGGCTTATCTGACATTTTATGGAACTTCCAAGTACTCCAGATAATCCAAAAGTGACGACAAGAGCAAGGAGGCATCAGAGACTGATGTATCTGGTATTCTAGATAGTTTGCGTGAATCATGGAAGGATAAAGTGAGCCCAATACACTCATCAGAGCTTCGGAAGTAAGACTGCTCTGGCATCAAATGGTCGCCAACGTTGTCAGTGATGGCATGGCATCACAACGACAACCTTAAGTGGCAAGTCACTGAGTGAGTCAGCAGGGTTTTACATCCCACCCGACACAGTATAGGTCATTTCGGGTACAGCCTATCCAGGCAATGCACGTACACATAATAATGGCACAGAAAGTTTAACCTTTATGTAACACAAAACCTAAAAACAACCTAAACCAAAAATTGTAGGATCTGCCGAATCTGAGTGTGCATATGTAACAGTAACGGCACTTCTAATAATCCTCTCTCAGACAACAGTCATCAATGCTAAAATGGTGTCTATTGGAGGACGAGGGAAGACAAGTCACCGAGGATACCTTTTTCACTGGGCGACCTTCTTTGCCGTGAGCCAGGCGAGTGTGTCCCATGTGTCTTGGGGGCCGTTGTCGCTAGTGCCCACGTCTTCTTACCGCGAGATGAGTCTGCAGGCTTCACTCCACCATTCTTCTGCACTCGCAATAAACACCGACACTGGTACAGTAATTAAACTACAGAGGTCGATCTTTCTGTCACGGAGGTTTATCTGCGTACTTATTTAAGAACTTCATCGGTAAATACATGACCATCAAAGGTTTTGGAAATAAGCATGATGTACTGTAAAAGTGTAAGGACTAAATGGCCAATGCAGGGCATGCGTCATACACGAACCCCATGGACAGTACAATGATACGCAATAAAATAAAAAAAATGCACACTGAGTCTAACCTGGCCTGAATAATAAGCATTAATTCAAGGGCACATTCTGCAGAAAAGTCAGATGACACCTGATATGAATGACAAAATAGGAAAGTCTTGAGAAACTATCTGTAGACTGACACCGATGGTAAAGTGAAAATGTCAGATGGTAACTCGCATCTCTGTTACTGGAATTATCTCAACAAATGTCACAATACCAGAATACAGTATGGAGAGTCAAAAACCACTCAGGCTTCCGAGGCCAAAATGCATGGTTTGTGGTTTCTGGCCAACTCAAATAAAAACATTAAAATGACATATTCTTTTGTCAAAACTCAATAACAGAATTTACAGAAATTTCAGCCCAAACATTGCCACAAAACAGAACCTTGATTACTATGAGCATTGAGTAACTATCAGAAAGTCACACATAAGCATAAGACTAGGATGGAATTGGAATCTGGTAACCTTAAGTAGCTATTATGTCCCGATTTGCAGTAAGTGCTATCTGACGTGCTTATGACGTTGTGCAACTTGAATGTCAAAACCACAGTGCACATAAAAGCATCAAGAATTCTACATTAAAATAAATGACAGCATCGAAGAAAAATTTTACAAATTTTTACAGAGCAAGTATTTCTGCCGAGCTTACCTTAGTTTCAGAATCAGCTAAACTAGCGTCTTCACTGGAATGCAGAAGTTGATCAGGCAATATATTCTGCAAAATGCATACAATTTTTTTAGCATATTTTGTAAATATAGTAATCCTGACCTTTCAGCCACAAAACTTAATCAGTTCATCTCTGTACCAACTGCCAAGATTCACTTCAGTAAAAAGTTAAGTCAAAATACATTGATGAATACTACAAAACATTGTTTGACAAAAGAAGAGATCGAGACAAGCTGGAAATACATTGTCCCTAAAACTACTTAAATGTTGTAGAGGCATAAAAAACAACGCTCTGTTGACATGTCTGACCACCAGATAAATCATTACACCTATGCTATAAACCTAATGCTTTGCTACTGCCAACATTTCCACCACATAGTTACAGCAGATCTTTACAAATATGTCTCACATAGACAAGTACTCACATCATCACCAAAAAATGTCCGCAACTTCTGAGCAGTTCTGTCAGCACTGTTAGCAGAAAACACACAACACCAAGAATAAATACAGGCTTAGTTTGTTATATTCAAAAAGTTATCATTCACTCGGTTCAATACCCTCCATGGCATAATTCATTAGGCAATCTGAACATTAAAAACATCCAACTGTTATACAACACCATCTAACACTAGACTGACCCTAATGAAAAGTGCACAATGTTGCTGGTATTGTTATTATCATTATCATTATCATTTCTATGATAATCATCCTGATGATCATTATGAAAAAATGTCATTACAAATACCTGTGTCAAAAGACTTTTAGAACACCTTATGTAATTAAAAACTGAAAAAAAATGATAATGTGTAATGTGAAACAGAAATAAATGACCAAAACTGCTGACATAACTGATTCTGTTCACATGCTATGTACACCTTTAAACAGACTACTGAGACTAAGGACCTGAAATGTGGTTTTAAAACTAGCATTAACACTGACACCTTCACAAAATTCACATCTAGGTACACATTCATACACTTATAGATTCTTTAGATGGAGACACGTTGCTTATATAAATGGTCTGATCAACTCTGCCGACTGATTCAGATATCAGAATGCAGTAGTGTACTTACTGGCTATCAGAAGCTGAAAACGACATTGGCGATTTCTCAGCTATAACAGACACAGCAACACATCTAATGATATATATGTGACTTTAAGAGATGACTGCTAATGCTGGCCGCTGCATGGAATGGCAACTACGGCTCAGTATTACGAAGCAGAGCTCAAACTAATTTGCATAATTTCTAATTATCTAGAAATCCAATTAATCTAATTAGTATCGGTAGTAACACAACATCTGTGACAATTCAAACCAAAAATTCTACAAATACAATTAATTATGATTAGAAATTAGATGTTTAATTTGCTCTGACAATAAGAACTGAAATCGAACCATAGACATATGGTATGTTTGTCAACAAAGCTAGCGCAACACGTGGTGCACTTATTACATCCCAGCTTACGCTGGTACCTCTAGGTCGACTCAGCCTTCTACCCTCCATGGGATGGAAAAATGTGTACTGGTGGTGGTTACGGCCATCAATAGAGAAAAAATGGCGAGTTCTGCACTCTGTGGCCAGGACCCAGGACTGCTGGTATACTGGCCCAGTCAGTTAAAGGCACTGGCTGTTAATTAGAGCCGACCATTAGGTCGACTTGAGTTGTATTCTATAGCTTTATTGGGTTCAACCCTCACCGGCTCAAAGAAAAAGCTCGATGAAAAAATAATACATCAGACACAGTGCATGAATCTACTAAAAGATTCTGTATGCTATGCACTGACCACTGGCTGCGGATGATGGCGATGGCGTCTCGTCTTCCTCAGCACAGCTGCTGAGTGTATAGAATCGCTCTGGTGAAGGCTCGACACGAGCGCTCTGCTCCAGTGCTGGCAAACACTCATCCAGGGAGAACGACACCACGGTTGATGCTGGGTAACTCACAACCGGCACCGACTCGGGTGTGTACTCCACCGGTGGCGCTGTCTGCTGGACTGTTGTCAAAGTATGAGCCGGCAGATCTCTTGAAGCTGCTGGCCCGCTTGACACAAGCTCTCCTGAATAACATGTGAATAACATAATATGTGGTTAGACACATCATAACATAAACTCTTTTTAACTTAAATAACAATAAAAATGTGCACAATTATAAAATGGCATGACATCATTTTAGAAACAATTCTCTAGGTAGAGATTAACAAATACTGAGAATTACTGGTACCAGGAAAACTGTCAGCAAGATTACTCAAAAAAAAAAATGAAAATCTGATATGGTGGCTGTTTCCATACAAACAAAGTTTACTGTCACCGCCAGCATCCTCTGAATATGTGTTCTGCTTATGCCAGGCCAGGCCCACAGTTCCTCGTTAGAACATCTTTTCAAAAATTACTGCAGGAAAGTTCTATATATTCCAGTTGCCCACTATTCTAGCAAACATTTTCTCACTAATTTACATCTTTAAACTACAAAGTTCATTATCATAGGCTGTAAACCACTTGTCATTTCTGTAAGTGTTTATTATAAATTTGTGATTGATTTGATGGTACATCACTCACCATGTTTGAGAGACTCTGCAGAGGTGTGTCGACTGCTGGTACATTGTGAAGACAGGGACGACGTCGATGGTGACGTACAGCCAGTCTCTATGCTCGGAACCTTCTCTGCAGAGAACCTTTTGGCCCTCTCGGCAACAAGGCCGCCGCTACTTGACCGAGATCCGAGCCTGCGGGACGGCGACGTCGGACTGTTCTGGGATGGAGACTGCGAGTCCTCGGGCAGCGAGCTGATACGCCTCAGCACGGGGTCGGTGGCTGGCACGTTGCCGGCCGGCTTGGTGACGTTGCAGTCCACAACGGCGGGAGTGCGGGAGGAAACTGTGGCATCACCAGCGGTCAGCTGATCACTGCTACAGTGCATTTCAGTCATATCTGACGGCACAATGATGTCCTGTCACTCAGCAGATGGCTCCACAACTGCGTTAACAGATGCCAGTCACTCACTACAGATCTAGTCTACCAGTCTAGTTCACAAAGAGAGAAGTAGAAATCATGATGATTGTCTGTGTCTTCACTCTTCAGTGACAGAACTTTTTCTAATTTTCTATGTATCACAGAACAAACAACCGTGATCAGCCATACAACAAACTCATATTGTCCCTGCAATAACACAGTGCATATGCATGACATTAACAATTAGTTACAGTGTCCCGATTATATCTAATCAGCCTCATAATCCTTTATAAGTCCTACATTTGATCTTATGAGACTTCTAGTCTCGAAGTCCCACACTCATACCGGGATTATGACCCAACGAAGAACTAGGGGATGTCTTGAGCCTAGTTCTAAGCTGCTCATAGTATGGATAATCTATAATGTATCTAGAATAGGTAGAATGCATAGCTGCAAAGTTCCGGATATCAGAATGCGTGAGATTGATCATCGAGGACCGATGATGCAATTCCCCGATGCCAGCCTTGTTCTCCGCTCTTTTATTTCCTATCACTTTTTCGTTTTCCTTCCTCTCTCGCATTTTTTCTTATTATGCTTTTAATGCGTTGGAGACAGAAGTCAACATGTTGATTCATGTCAATCATCTTATATTTCTTTAACGAATAAAGGCAAACTGTCTCAATTTGTAGTCATTTGTTTGTTTCTGTATATATATGTAAATAGTAAACTCTGTGCGATTTCAAGGTTTTAAAGCAGGTTACAATTTTGTGAGCGGAGCGAGCAAACAATAATTTGGACCCTAAATTTTTGCTTCACCCCAACATTTTTATGATGTAAGGTGCATCATTCCCCTTAGGTTCAGACACCCATGTCTTTATCTTTTCTCCACCTTCTCTCCCTTTTCTTTTTTTCCCGTTTCACCCCTTTCCTTTTCACCCATTTTTGTCCTTTTCTTCAAAATCCAGAGGTTTGGCGAACGCTGTAATTAAGCTCTCCAGGTGGGGTCCGAGGTGGAGCCCCGGCCCCCAAAGCATTTTTGTGCTCTTTAAACTCTGAAGTTGTGACTAATAAGAACAGTTTTACGTCACTGCCCGACACAATGGTGTACAATAGCCAGACAAATGAAATGCGTGAGATAAAACTTAAGCTGGCGGAGAAGGGTGAGTTGACTGAAAATGCGTAAGACTCACGCGAGATGCGTGAGAGACGGTGAGACTTGGCAGGGCTGTCTCCAGATTCCAGACGCCGTAGATTTCAACCCACGTATTTGACTGTCCCAACTATTATGAGCTGTCATAACTAACTGAATCATCAATCAGCTGTAGCTGAACGCATAAATGATCAACAATCGATAAGCGATAGTGAGCATAAACAATAGTACAGCCAGCTGACAAAAATATCAAAACGTGTTTTAGTCTAGCTCGGGATTACAGACTGACCGAGTAACTAAAGAGCTGAAATGGTGATATTCGACGTTCAAAAACAAAAACTGTGATAAACGGCAGTAATTGTAGCTATATCCAACAACATCTAATCTCATTCCGCCATCTTTTCCGACAGCTCTAGTATCGCTAATCATCAGTGCGCGTGAAGTGCCATCTGGCAAATTTGAGCCGCATCACAGTCGAGAATTCGCTAGATTTTTTTCGCGACCGCTTACCTCTTACCTGAGATGCGCCTTAATGAGGCGCAGAGCCAAATGTGTAGTTCTTAAAATAGTGGCCACGCCTGAAACTCAGCTGCAGCTAGTGGCGTAATCTTGATTGAATGTTGGATGTTTTGCGCTTTGTTTTGCATGCTCAAAATGCAGGGCTAAGTAAGCCCAGCTGACGCTATAGGAAGATGCGCCACAGCCTACACAGTTTCTGTTGCAGTACTGACCTTCAAAGTCATCCAAGGTCGATGATGTTTCATCTCATATGAAAGAGCGTATGCGATTTCCTATTACTGATCAATAGCAATCTTGGCTTTATTTCGAGCGCACCATTTAGCTAAAATACATCCGGAGTTATTCCGGACGACAGAGAGATCGACAGAGGACAACGATGCCAAGGACGCCGTACAGCATACCATAAGCGGATGATGATGATGATAAGCCCTAGCTGTAGCGCGGCAATTACAAGAAGCTCGGGTACCGCTTAGTAGTTGACTGCCAACTTAATCCCCATGGGGTCTTACTGTTCTTTTTGGAAGTTATTGTAAACTGTACAACGTTAAAATGCACGTGTATCTGCATGAGTTCTGTTGTTTAGGTGATGCTAAAAACTGAAACGGAACCAGTAACTGTTGTCTGCAGTTTGCAGTGCTAGATTTTTTTTCACATCTTCACATACTGTCATAAACATTTAATGAACATCTAACTGTGTTCGTATGAAGTACGTGGTTCAAATGTTATAAACAGACTGTGTGATATTTCTATATGCCTAAATTTTAGTTGTGTTGCTTTGTAAAATATGAGTGGTCAGAAATAGAGAGCAAGTAAAAAAATTGCGCGATCAAGTTACATGTTACATTTGGTGCAAAACAACAATCCAAACTTTAAGATTAGCCTACCTTTAAAATTGCCACAATGGCAGTATACTGTCGAAGAAATTAATCATTTATTATCAAATAGGCTTTTTACGCGCGAAAGCAGCTATGCTTTCAGTGCGTCTTAGCTATCGCAATTCTGTCCGTCCGTCTGTCCGTCCGTCTGTCACACGGGTGGATCAGGCAAAAACGGTCCAAGCTAGGATCTCCAAATTTTCACCATCGGCTGCCTGGAAGACTCTAGTTTCAGGAACCGTAAAGCTTTTTCGTAAATTCGAAGGGGGTCACCCCGAACGAGGTCGCTAAATGAGAGGGGGGTGGTCAAAATTTGCGATTTTTGGCCAATAACTCGTTGTATCTCAGTAACGGTGCGAGATAAGGCCTAGGTTACTATTAATCACTAATAG
>Ga0209367_1014258_pt1 | contig 10097 bp, 5 predicted proteins | sample WorMetLIZISLAND2_FD_187412 | JGI IMG/M metagenome (GOLD analysis project Ga0209367, IMG submission 187412) | Marine gutless worms symbiont microbial communities from Max Planck institute for Marine Microbiology, Germany - Olavius geniculatus... ...
TCTCAGAGCTATGGAGCGTCACTTGTCATATGGGATCACACAGTGTTACCTCCCACCTGACAGAGGTGAACGCGCCCCGCCTTAACCCCAGCCAGATAGGCCGGTACTCAATTTACCTATCCCGGAGGGATGGAAGGCTGAGTTGACCTAGGCGGTTGGTTACATCCCGAGATGGTTTACCTGCCTACAGGCAGTCACCCATCGCAGTACTAACCGGGCCCAGCATACAGTAACTTCGCTGATTGGATCAGACGCGTTACCACTATACCACGCCTACCGCCTTTTAGTGAATTTTTTTTTGCAATTTTGGACTGCGACGTGCATTTCGAGAGTGAATTGCGCCAAAATGGCTGGAGATAGACCAAGACAACCTACGTATGAAATTTTTAGCATTGAATGTAGATTTTAACAGTCCAAGTCCAGACCCTCTAGATTCAAAGAGGCCTGCACATGCAGGTGTCAAAGAGGGGTACCCTCCTAAAAAGATGTTATTCTACCGCTGTTGGCTCGTTCAATGTGAAAATGGTTGCAGATAAGCACAGACATGCTGCTTATCATAACAAGCACTGGCGACGGGCTTTTTATGAATGTCAACATTGATGACCTTGAATGACTTTGAACCCTAAAAATATTGATTTTAAGTTATTTTTAGGCAATTTTTGGCTGCAAAAGAGTGAATTGCAACGAAATGGATGGAGATAGACCAAGATTACCTGCGAACAGGAACTGCCATAGGCTCTTGCACGTTTCATGAGCATTAGCTCTGATTTCTTGTACAAGTTGAGCTGCAATAGCTTGAGCAAGCAACTGCCGGGTCTAGTCCCCCAAAACGTCACACTTTGTTATTTTTGCATCTTCGCCAAATAGTGATCGATTTTCAAAATTCTTTCACTTTGCGCACTGTCAGAAAATTTGTGTGTTAATTTGTTTCATTTAGTTATCAAAGATGTACTGCTGCTAGTGTGTCCATTGATCAGCACTTACTACAGTTACATATTATTACAGTACCTAACATTATGCGTGACAGACCGACAAAGGCCGGTTGGCAGCCTGGACGTTTGCAGCCAGAACCCATGCCTGCTGACACACCGGGAACGGCCTTCCCAACCATACCAACCACGGCGTCGATATTTGAAGGAATGTCGCGCATGGACAGCTCGCTGAAGGGGATCGTTACAAGCAATGCGGGGAAGCGTCAGATTGGTAAAGGTTTCATTGGATTCCTGACTGACGCTGAGTACCGACAGTCGCGGATAGACGCAAACGTGTGCCAGCAGATGGTGGCGCTGCACGATCACCGGTATGCTGTCTGTACTGAGATATGATCGTACTCTACTCCTGTTGTGACTTGATATTCTACACTGTGTCTCAAAATTAGCTCCCCTCCTTTCTCCTGCTACAAACACGCCTAATTCAGTTTGTAGTTCATGGATTTCAACGAAATATTGTACACTGCACCATCTTAACATTACTTACAGTCAAACCCATTATGACATGCACACTTTACCATGTGTGCTCAATGTAACGTCATCATGACATCAGAGTTTGTTTTCATTAGGGTTACGTTCAGTACGTTGTTATTGACAAAGGGATCAAGCAGCAGTGTACTTGCCTTAGACTAAGATTTTGCATTGAGGCCAAATGTGGCCACTTTGAGCTCAAACTTCAAATGCTAGTGCAGAATTTGATTGTGTTAATGACTATTTCAAATTTTGTAAAAATCTGTCAGGTACTAACGATTTTATGCCATCTTATCTGTGGGGGGCCGCTAATTTTGGGACATGCATCTGTGCTTGTTAAGTGAAGTGGCTGCTTATTATGTACAAGTGCTATGGAAAAATTACATTTACAGTAAACAAAAGATAGTGTGAAGATAACAGTAGCTTCATCGTTGTCATATCTGTGTTCAAGTCTCATCATATGATCTGTACATAATGTGTTTTTTTCTGCTTTGGATCCATTGTCAGCTTGAGATATTTAAGTCTTTATGCAACTTTTATTGGCAACACTGCCATACTTGAGTACCATGTGCACAGTGCAGTTGTCATTAACTTCTGAGATGGACCATTCTTTTGTGTGCTTATGTTTTTGATTGTTGTATTAAAACATTTGATGTATACATAATATGTTGTATTTGGTAAATTGTATTATATGTTTTGCGAAGTCTCTTTCAGTGATTTTGGCACCGTTGGTGGAAGCCTGTTAGTTTTAGGGCAAGTTGCTTTTGGACGATTTGCTCAACCTTGCATAACTCTGGCTAAGCAGACTGCTTAAACAAGCTTTAAAGTGGAAAGTGTTAGTGTCTTATACACTGTGTCTCAAAAAATAACATCCCCGACATTTTTGACTGTAACTTTAAAACCAATTATCAGATTTTGATAATTTTTGGTACAAATATTCCTGTCACAACGTGCCATCAAATGACCGTGCAGTTTCCCACCTTACGTAATATATGCTTCTGCACTACCTAGGGAAATCAGATCAAGTGAAACATGTGTTGAAATAAACTGAAAACCTGAAAAAAACATCCCCGACATTATCGATTGTAACTTGAATAAAGATTAGCAGATTATAATAATTTTTGACAGAAATATTTCTGACACCACTGGCTATTAAATAAGTGTTTTAGTTTCCATCTCACCCAACGTCTGCTTTTGCACTACCTGGGGAAATCAGACCAAGCATAATACGTGTTAATCTGGGGGTCCCAAGAGTCAGTCTATTACAAAATTTGACTGTCATGCAGCATGTCTGCCAGATGAAGTTTGCGAATGTCTGTGAAGTCAAGAAGCGACTGGTACAGCCTGGATTGGTCTGGAGCAGAACATTATCAATACTGCTGTCAGTGAATGGAGAAAGCGTTTCCTTGCCTGTGTTCGCATAGTGGGCCAACACTTAAAGCAATTTTACTGCAGGCAGTTAAAAAATGGCCAACTGGATGAAATGTCAGCCAAAGTGTCAAAAATGTGAACAAAATGTGTTTTTACACGTTATGTTAATTAAGCAATCATATCGCATTGGATAAAAAAGTGATATTTCGTTGGTTGTGTTTTCTCCCGGTAGTGCAGAAACAAACGTTGGGTGAGGTGGGAAACTGAATGGTCATTTGATGGCAAGTTGTGTCAGGAATATTCGCACCAAAAATTATTAAAATCTGACAATTGGTTTCCAAGTTGCAGTCGAAAATGTCGGGGATGTTTTTTTTAAGACACAGTGTATATTGTTGAAAATATTATGGTTGGCATGTGTATGTGTAGGCCTTTCTTTACCTATTGGGTCACGTTCGTCCAGATAGTCTGCTACATTGTCTCCGTTGTCGTCTATGGATTCTCACCGATTGGAATCTCTGTGAAAACTGTGGAAAGTGAGGTATATGAAACTGCAGAATATACTGTTGCTGTCACTAGTGTTTCTGTGAAGTATTTTTTGGTTATTGGTGGTTGTATCGCCAGTGTAAGTCAGTATGCAAAGCAATACATTTATGTTGCAGTTTTCTGAAAATAATTATGTTTAATGAAAAAGTGCTGTAGTAAATTGGCCTATTGTAAATGCCAAGCAAGATGCAAAACTACTCACTCATTTTCGACGCTCGTTTCCACGATGTATCAAGCCACCATGCATTCATGTTAAATGCAGTTGCTTTTCAGTATTCTATTAATGTATACACAACTGAGGGATATCATTGGTACAAGGTTAAGGGTTAAAAAGTGGTGTTGTAGCTCTTGATGGAAGAGCACTCCAGAGCTGTGGAGCATCGCCTGCCATATGGGATCCCACAGTGTTACCTGCCACCCGACACAGGTGAATGCACCCACCTTAACCCCAGCCAGATAGGCCGGTACTTGATTTACCTATTCCAAAGGGATGGAAGGCTGAGTTGACCTAGGTGGCTGGTTACATACTGAGATGGTTTACCTGCTCGCAGGCAGTCACCCATCCAAGTACTAACCCGGCCTGGTGTAGAGTAACTTTGTTGATCGAATGAAATGTGTTACCATGCCACCAACGAAGCAAGACATTGTGTGTATAGCATACGTTGCAAGCATCGATGCATGCATTCAGTGACTTGTATAATTATGCTGTAGGTTTTGAAGTCAAATCTGGCGATAGAAAAAGCTCATTATCTAGAAGACAGCAATATGTGGATTGGGCCACGACAGGTAGATTTCAGAAGCATTTTCTGATACTCTGTCGTTTGCTAGCATAACTGAAAATTGATCACTGCATTGTTTATATTTGGTGAAATATTGCTTTCATTCCTGCTTGTAATCAAATGTTTTTCCACTTGAGTGAAGTATGGCATTTAGTCAGATTGATGTTATGCCGTGTAACCTGATTCAAGGTCAAGGTGACGAGAATTTTGAGTTAGGCATTTTTCCCATTACAAATCTCTTCCCACATTGGCAGAAGGAGCAGGCAAATGACTGTTGATTCTTAAGCTAGGAAACACAATCAAAATCTGTTCAGGCCAGAATTTCTAGATTATGTAACTTTGAACTTTGAAGAAAATTACAATCGGATTTGAACAGTCGGGCATCAGCACTGAATGGGGTTAATTTGCTAACTGTATTTTGCTACATGGATTAGAAGTTTAACTTACCTTAGCTCCGGGATGGGCAGGCTGTTGAATCTGCTTAGCACTGAGCAGTTTGGCCTCAGTTAGCATCAGTTCGGCCCAATGCGCTTCCTCGAATGTAACTGAAAATTCTTGTGAACGGCCCTGAAGCTGAAATCGGCATTAAGGCCAAAGATTGACCAGTACATTTGTACTGTTAATGTTTAACAGATGCCGCATCTTTTTGTGGCTGACGTTTTAGGCAGACCTGATCCATCTCGGTGCGAAGTACTCGCCGTGCATGCGTCGCGACGAGAACGTGGAGCGCGCAATAGCAAGTGATCGTCATGTGGAGAGTCGGACCGCTTGCTGTATCCGCAACGACCAGTCCGGCTGTGTGCAGGCCTCCCGTAGCAACTGCTCGGTAAACTGATTTTTAAGGCATGTACACAACGAGTGATTTAACGGAACTGAACCGACCAGTGGTTGAGCATTGCCCATGAGGGCACATTTGTGGGACCTTTGCATCAGACTCTTTTTTTGAATGTGAAACTTTTAACAAACGAGAAAAAGTAATTGTAATAGAAAGTGAGTTTGCTCAGCGTGGTGTAAAATATTTCTGCTCTAGGTACACCTATCTATCTATCTATGTTTCTCTTCTTTCACATTTTTAAATATGCTCTTTCTGTCATTTTTTCACTTACATTGTTTTAGGTTGTTGTATATTCTGAACAGAATATAATAAGTCACTTATTTTAATTATAATCACAAAATTTCACTAAATGTTATCCTCCTGAAGGATCAAAGTGAAGTCTTTATATATATGAACAAGAATTTGAGTGTTGGGAAATGTGAAAAAGACTTCACAAGATAAACCGTTTCACGTCTGAGTGACAGTGAGCAGAGATGTTTGGTTATGCTGATTTCTATGCTGAATTTATATCTCTGGGGAAACATACTTAGTGGTAGTTGTGGTGACTCATTTGCAAAGTTAGCGTCCATCTTTGTGGCTTAGTAGGTTTTTACGTGCAACAGCAGCTACTGCTGTAGCATGTCTTAGCCATTGCAATTCTGTCTGTCTGTCTGTCCGTCTGTCACACAGGTGGATCAGTGGAAAATGGTGCAAGCTAAGATTATCAAATTTTTACCATCGGCTGCCTGAAAGACTCTAGTTTCAGGATCCATAAAGCTTTTCCATAAACTCGAAAGGGGGTCACCCCGAGTGACTTAGAGCGAGGGCACTAAATGACAAAAACGGTAGGGAAAATTTGCGATTTCCAGCTGATGCGGCATAGGCAGAGCAAGACAGGTCACTCCCTCTGGCGAGTACAAGTAAAAAATTATAGATAATTAGCTGCCGGTCATCTGGCACTCTCTGGCAACTGTAAAAGAAACATGGTTGCTAGGATGGTGAACTTTGATTTTGTTTTACTGGGCTTTCAAACATGCACCACTGTCACCCATTTTTCGTTGCGTTAGCTGGGCTTTTCTTGCATTAGCTATGTGCAACTGTTTGTTTGGTAGTCGCTGTTAGCCACGTGGAAAGTCAACTCGACGCATGCAAATGGTCGAGCAACGAGGACGGTCTGCGGCCTTGATGCAAGGTTTTCTTGACTTTCTCTGGTAGTTGGTCATGAGCTGAGCTTGCTTAAAGTTTGCAGATTGTTGGTCATTTTACGCGTTGGGTACCTTTACCTGGCAGTTTTACAGAATTTTGCTGTTTTCATAATTCGAATGATGCTACTTTGTGCTGCTGAAGTTATCTGGGAAATTATCGGCTGTCAATAGCATGATTACAGACATGAAAATAATTAATGTCTGTAAGCCAAGTCTTCTAGTGTTGTAATTACTCTGATGCCCAGTTTTTGAAGATCAAATCCTGGTGTAACTTTTTGCGTTTTTGCAACGAGGGGTAACCCAGGGTTAGTAACTTCAGGTTAAAACCTGGGGTAACTCGGCAATCTTTGTAAAACGGCATCTGCTTGGTCGATAACGGCCACATAACTTGGAGAAATGCTGAGTTGATTTATCGCAGATTTATCGTTAGGTGCTGCCACCTAGTGAATGGCTCCAATACAAAATGCTATTTCCAACATTGCAGGCAACAATTCGCTGACCGTAAAATGTTTTTGAAGACACTATAGCAATCTCAGTTATGATGTTGAATAAACGTGATGTTAAACAAAATAAGCGTAAAAGCATATTATTAAACGTCATTTAAAAATAATGATGTTGCACAAAATATTTATGTTTCATTATCACCTAAATCAGAACACCTGTTGCAACTTGAAATTTGCTATTAATATTACTAGACAGCCAAATAGATTAGCGAATCGTCATCGAAGTAGTCGAAGTGGGCAATTTTGCTTGTCTCAAGTTTTGCCTTTGGTTTACCCCTAGCTGGGGTAACTGTCCGATGATGTGGGGTTAACTTTTGGTAAGTTACCCCTGGTTTAAACCAGGGTTAGCGGTTGCAAAAATGCAATTTTTATGCACGAAAGCGGCTATGCTTTCACCGCGTCTTAGCCATCGCAATTCTGTCTGTCCGTCTGTCTGTCACACGGGTGGATCAGGCAAAAACGGTCCAAGCTAGGATCTCCAAATCTTCACCGTCGGCTGCCTGGAAGACACTAGTTTCAGGAACCGTAAAGCTTTTCCATAAATTTGAAGGGGGTCACCCCGAACGAGGGCCCTAAATGAGAGGGGGGTGGTCAAAATTTGCGATTTTCGGCCAAAAACTCACTGTATCTCAGTAACGGTGCGAGATAGGGCCTAGGTTACTATTAATCACTAATAGGAAATAGTATACTGGCTTTCGATTGGCGCCGAATTCGATGACCTTGGATGACCTTGAACGCCAAAATAGGGGTTTTTTATGGATTTTTTGGCCACTTTCGCCTGTGAGAGTCTATATCATTCACAAGGAGGCGCCACCGTCGCCACCGCCACACGCGCCTATGGCCGATGTGTATTATGGTCCTGATGGGCCGAGTCCAAGTGATATGCGATTTTCGAAACTATAACTACTGAACTGGAAATGCTATAGGCTTTCGCGCGTCTCGTGAGCTTTGCTCAAATTTCTTGTTACTTAACCCAGGGGTAACCTTCAATCAAGAGTTGCCCCGGGCTTACCCCTCGTTTCAAAAATCGGGCATGACTGCTTCTGTTTAGGTACTGCAAGAACCCTCCAAACATGGCAGAGTTTTGGCCAGACGACATTACCCAGTGGCCAGTTAGTATATTTCATTGTGGTTATTATTTGATATGTAATTATTACTTTTACTGGTATTATCGGTTCCGAAGTTTTCAAGAGAGTCACGTAATTTTCCAAGCGGTTCATAATTTTCTGCCTACTTAACTTTTTGTTAGTTTTTAACCTCACACTTAGAGTCTTAAGATTAATTTAGTTAGCTGCATTGTGTTGTTTAGTACTCAAAATTCTGTTATCTTTCTGACTTAATGCCATCACTATCTGTCTGGTGATGACTGCTTTCACACATGATCTCAGAATGCATGAAATTATGTTTTTTTTTACTAAACATAACACCAGAAAAATTTTTATGTTGAACCAAATCGAAGGTTTGTTGGTTGGTGGTAGTGGCATTTTTATTCAGATTTTTAAATGTGTGCTTTTATTTATTTATCTATATACTCGATAATCAGTTATCAGTAGGATCATCACAGACTATGTGTGAAGTAACTTGTTGTGTAAAGATTTGCATATGTACTTATTTAGCATTTGTGCTTGTTTTTCGTCTCACATCTTTTGTGGTCTTCTTAAAACTTACTATTTCAAGCAGTTTTTTAGTTCTTGATAGTGCCTCAGATTCGGCCACTGGTGCACACGGTAAATGATTTCATTTATCTATGTGTTTGCTTACTTACTTAATTACTCACTTACTTACTGACGAAGTTGCTCACTCAGGGTCACTCGGGTCATTGTAGGTTTGTGTAGACCCTGTGGAGTTGGCGGATAGCAGTCCCGCAGCAGATGATGATCACATGACGTGTAAGATACAGGGTCGGCCATGCTGCATCGGCATTCAGGGTGAATGCATCATTACTACGCGAGAACACTGTGAATTTCTGCGCGGCTACTTTCATCAGGAAAATACTCTCTGTGCCCAGGTGATGAATGAGTGTACAAGACAAGTTCTTGTCTTTAGCAGTGAAGTTTTGGTTCTCATTTTGACATTGAAGTTCGTGCCTTCGTCCTGATTTTTGAGAAAAAACTGCTAATTCTGTTCCTTTGTCTTAGGCCTTGAAGTCTGCTAGGATCATTGGTGAATCATGTACAATGTGCATGTCATTTTTGCATGTGTGCTTAATTCGGTTTTAAGGCTGCGACCGATTAAAAATGTTTTAATCGAATTATCTCCAAGAATTAATCGAAATTAATCAATTTTGATTGTTTTTTGTAGTCACTCAGCAGACCATAAACTGCAGAATACTACTACTGGTTGCTGTTATCTTATGCGACTGAAGCAAAAGTGATGATGGAGTGCGCAAACCGTGTAGTTAAAACTAACAGAGTACAGACTGTTAAACTAACAGTATACACGGTGTTTCATAAAAAAGGACCCTTTTTGTTTTTTTCATAATTCACTCGTATGATGGTCAATTTACACAAAATTTGTACCAGTTGTAGCTGAAGAAATACTAATACAAAATATTGCAACAAAATATGGCAGTTGATTACATATTTTTTGCTAGTTGTGATGCAGTGCTGAGGTCATAATGTGTCCTGAGAACAAGCTTGCTTGTCTCAACTGGTGCTGTCAGTTGCTACCATGCTTTGATGGTGAACTTAATCTGGTTCGCTAATGAAAAATGTTTATCTAGTCAGCACTGAGCAACATGAGGACATAAAATCAGGCATCTTGCAATTCAAAAATGCGACCATTTTGCAAGCTCATTTTGCTAGTGCACTCTCTTGCTCAAACACGTGAAAGTCTAGCTATCCCAACAGACACGTAAATGTGATCGCTTTGGAAGTTTTTGTAACTGCAACTGAAAAACTTCAAAAATTTGTCACCAATGAACCAGATTTTTCACCATCGGAGCAGGGTACCAACTGACAGCACCAGTTGAGACTATCATGCTTGTAGCCGTGACTCATTATGATGTCAGCGTTACATCACAACTAGCAAAGAATATTTAATCAACTGCCATATTTTGTTGCATAACTTTGAATTAGTATTTTTTCAGCTACAACTGGTAAAAATTTCATATGAATTGGTTGTCATTTGAGTGAATTATGAAAAAATCAAAAACGGGTCTTTTTTTATGAAACACCATGTATAAGCAAATCTTGATCACACGTCTCATGTGATGTTAGCGCCTGCTATTTTGTCTACTGTAGTTTACAGTCGACCACTGTGAACTGGAAGTGCTCAGATTAATGATGTTGGTGATGTTTTAGTCAAAAACTTTTGTGGAATTTTAATCATTTAGAAAATGTCATTAGATGTATTTTTAATTGTGAAGTTTTGCAGCCTTAGTCTGTTTATATTTTACAGTACATGCATAACTAGAAGGCGCT
>Ga0209367_1014260_pt1 | contig 10095 bp, 4 predicted proteins | sample WorMetLIZISLAND2_FD_187412 | JGI IMG/M metagenome (GOLD analysis project Ga0209367, IMG submission 187412) | Marine gutless worms symbiont microbial communities from Max Planck institute for Marine Microbiology, Germany - Olavius geniculatus... ...
CAAAAAATACTTGCGTGCAAGATATAACTGACTGCGCTGTGAGTTACTCTGCACTTGCAACGTTGAATGAAAGGTAAGACTATCAATACATGTCTAAACACAGCAGACCTACTGTGTATCAGATCAGTTTAGATAAGCGTGTCAATAGGCCTACACAAGTCTAAATAACTTCAGTCTATGCAATAAAATTAAACTGTTATGAACTAATAACATGTCTACGTATAATTTTAAGACGATGTAGAATGGTTACGGCGATTTTAGAGTACATAACGTCACTCGAATAACTCCACAGGCTTAACGTACAAAAAAATAAAAAGTGACTTTCTGCAAAAATTATCAGTTTCCGCACACTAAAATTAATTAATTATCACATACCAAGTACATTTCTAACGATCAAACATCATTAAAATGGATTTTGACAGTGTTCCAATAAGGAAGTCTTGCCTGAAAATTACCTTCGGAGAATGATCGGCGGCGTGGAATGAAGAGTTTGACGCCAGTCGAACCATAACAGTAGGCCCGTCATTGCAATCATAATATATGTCACATCGACGAATTTTTCCGAAAGTTCGGAAAAATCTCTGAATTCCGAAAACGACGCGTAATCGTTTAAACATTGTTGTCGTAGCTGTCACGGTTTAGTAACGTAAGATTAAGCACTTTAAATTAACAACTTAATTGAAAATCACAAACAACATGCCCGTCGAGTGTAAACAACAAGTAAGCAAATATGACCAAAAATAAAGTGTAAGTAAGAAACATATTACAGTCATGATTGTACAGAGTGTACACAAAAATACACTATTTCACATTTCACGTAGTGGCAATTTTTTATAAGATCCTATAGATTTATTTATGGAAATGTTAACATAGAGAAAAAAAGAGATAACGGTCTAAGCCTAAATATTTGCACATAGACCTAATAGGTCTACACTTCTACCTTAGACTAGGCTACAGAGCCGTAGCAGCCGGTCCCGCAGGTCCGGACCAATGTTTGGAGGGGGTATAGATTTTTCCCCAACTTCAGTTGACAGAAGCAAAATATTGGTGCCGATTTTATGAATATTTGCTTGATGAACAGTGCAAATATTAGTATTCAGCTTCAGGTCGCCTACAGGGATAAAAAGGTTCAAGCGAAAACACTTGAGTTGACAGATTCGTGTGAGCCTACGACAGATAGAAAGTAACTAGCTAGCTAAACACTGGTGTGGTCGGATATTTATAATACGTCGGTGATAAAATTCAAAATTACAAAGTGTAAGGACGTTTTCCAGTAGGTTTTTTTTGTTAAATTTAATACGCGTATGCATATTGGAAACAACAACAAGAGCACTATAGTTTGAACAGTATTTTTTTATTTATTAAAATTTTGCTAATGGATGTGGCGCCATCTAGCAAAAACCACATAACTGTTTCTGCGTCGTATCGAAACGAAACACACAACATGCAGTCGCGTATCATTGTATTCTCGTTGACCTGTTCCCAGAATTTTTTTGCAAACGATTTTTTACAGTGTTAACATTTCGATTTATCGTACACAAAATAGTTATTTTACAAGTAATTTGAGCAAAGCTCACGTGACGCGCGATAGCAGCGGTTCTGCCACCTCGGCAATAATTAATGCGTCTTGAAAGAGTAGGCCCCCTACTTAAATTTGAGGAGTCTGTAGACATATGGAAGACTCCTCGAATTTAAGAGATCGAAACTTAAATTCTTAGCAATGTACGTTCTATTCTAAAAAATGTACCATGTGTACACGTTTTTACGCTAGTCCTTCTCGAGCCAACAGCGGTAAAATAACCACTTTTTAGGCGGCGGGAGGAGGCTGGGGGGTAGCCGTCTTTGACGCACGCCTGCGCCGGTCTCCTTGAACATAAAGGGTCGGGACTCGAACTGCTGAAATCTACATTTAATACTAAAAATTTCTAACGTAGGATTTCGTGGTTAGGCCTATATCCAGCCATTTCGTCGCAATTCAGTTTTGAAATGGTGCGCTACATCTAAAAATTGCTAATATTATTCACTAACCTCATTTTTGGGTGGAGGAGGGGATTCAAAGTCGTTCAAGGTCATCGATGTTGATAGCCTAAATCTTGAAAAAAAACTGTCACCAGTGATAAACAACATGTGCGTACCATTATGCAACCGTTTTCAGTTTCACGCTAGAAGAGCCAATAGGGTCAAAATAACGTCTTCTATAGAGGGAATACCCATATTTGACGCCCTCTTTTGAAGGGAACCCCCGCACCTATGGGCGCAAAATTTTGTGACGAAAAAACTAGAGACCTTGAGGCAGCCTACAGTAAAGATTGTGTGATTTTAGCTTGCACCGTTTTGACACAGTGTCAGGGTATGTCGGACGGACAGATGGACGGACGCCTAGACGATGGCTAACACGGGTGAAACATTCTGCTATCGCGCGTAAAAATTCTGCTGTCAGAAGCGTTTTCCCAGCTATAGGCCTAATTACTTAATCAGGGCCACATAGCAACCGGTTCGGCAAGTCTGGCAGCTACCGGACCAAATATGTTCGGGGCATAGGGGGGGGGGCTATATATAAATTTTCTACAACTATATTTGACCTATGCCAAATACTGGTGCCATTTTGTGAGAATGTGCAAAATAGTCTTCAACTTCAGGTGGCTTTCGCCTCCGTCGTCCCCACCAGGATCTGTCCCTGGACTTCACGTACCGGGACAAATCGCAGCCCAGAACCCCGACGATTTTTAAATGACATAATCATCATCGTCATCATCATCGACAACCGTGAGTTCAACACCCGTTGATGTCTGACGCCATTGTTACTATCGCTGCCCACCGGTGCCTATCTAGGGCAGCGTGGTTTAACTCCTGCAGGCTTGCCCCACACCACTGTTCAATGTCATCTGACCATTCTCGGTGATGAGGCCGTCCTCTTCGGTTGTATTGGCATCAGATTTCATTCGTGTTGTTACTTTATGGTCAGCGCATCGACACTCATCTGACCGACCCTCCCTTAGAGACTGACAGAGGCTTCCCGCTGGTGTTCGACCATCGCACCAACGAGGCGCAGTTCATCCGCCCTCCTCGAAGAAGAAGCCGTTGACCGCTACTCTTATGCCTGAGTGAGGCCTGGTGAAGGACTAGCGCTCCGCCGGTTTTCGAGCCAGAATTTCTATGTTCCCGGGATTAAGCTCCGCTACACTCAGCTCAGAGTAGAAGGCCTAGTCAATCGTGTTTTCCTGGTCAACCCGCTGGCATAATGCCGGACCAATTCAAGCGACGCTGCTACTGGCATGGATAGGCCTACTTCGAGTTCCAATGGCCACTTTCATGCAGCAGCTGCCATAGGCTCATTCTTTATATGGCAAAATTTAACCGCTTGCATACTCACGCTTTTTCCACATTCGCCTCTCGTTGACTCGAGCATTTTGCTTTACTGACCGTGTGCAGCGCAGCAATACACGGCGTACACTGCATCGCTGTGGCCAGTCTGTACGTAGCACTAGCAGCGATAGCAGCTGAGTTGTTGTATAGGCCCTACGCCCTTGTGGGTTCACATGGGCAGTGTGTGTAGCCGAATTTTAGTGGTACGGCGTAAAGAAGGTCTTGCGACAATCATTGTGTGACGTAGGCCTACGCTTGCCGTGGCCTCGATTGTTATGTAGGTTTACGTACGTAACCTGTACGAACTGAGTCAGTCACAACATTGAGAAGATGACGATCGCTTACAAAGCCTAGATCTAGCGAACTGCTGATTGACAAGTAGGCTACGCACGTAAGTTGGCGCTTACTGTATGCCTACAGCCCAACACGTACCAGGTAGTAGAACTTATACCGGTACGGCGCTACGCCTAAACAGCTTTCTCGGTACCGCGGCCTGGACCTAGTTCAGTCTTTGAATCTGTTTCTTTGGCATACGTCCGTGAAATTTTCTTTAGTTCATTGAGCTATCTCATTATTATGTAAGCTACTGATGATGCTATCATACTGCCTCTCTTATGCCTATTATAGAGCGTTGATAATTCGGCATATTGCATTTGTATGCAACAGAATGCTTTGCGGACACTGCGTAAGATCACGTGTTCCGGTAGCGTCACTGGTTCGGCGACTACGTCACGGCATGTCACGGTTGCGGCAAGATGGCGTCGATTTCTGTTTCCGGTTTCGGTCTGCGGCCGGCTGTTGGTCGACCGGTCAGCGGATGCAACACAGTAGCAGCGATAGTTCGTACGTGGTCAGCAGTCCACACCCGGAGCTCGCCTTGCTGAAACGAGACCCGCTTTCTGTGCCGCACTTTTTGCTCGACGCATTGAACAGCTATTCCAAACGAACAGCTTTGGTGAGAAAACGTTGTAATTCGGTAAATTCGTAATTTGCTGAGCATTTACTGAACACTAAACATTCAGCGTTTAGCGTTTATTATGCGGCCGACCTATGCCGCATTACGAGTCTTGCCCGTCCGATCCGTCTATCCGTCTCTCTGTCCCGTACGTGAAAATAACAAGAAAGCCCAGCTGTCGCTATGGAAGACGCGCTACAACCTATAAAGTTCCTGTTGCAGTACTGACTTTTAACGTCATCCAAGGTCAATGATTTTCATATTATTTGAAAGTTAATATGCGACTTTTTATTAGTGATTATTGACGAATAGCAACCGAGGCCCTATCTCGCACCGTTTAGCCACAATACATCCATGACGGCCAGACGACAGACAGACGACAGCCCGTCTGAATTATTTTATAGTTTGCCGTCAAACTAGATGTCCCATTTTTGGGGACGCTATAGGCATGAATGGGTTAATCGAAAGGGCGTATGAGACTTTCTATTAGTAATTAATAGTAGGCCTAACCTAGGCCATATATCCCGCACGTTTTCTGACATACGGCAACTTATTGGCTCAAAATCGCCAATTTTTGTACCCTCTTTCATTTAGCGCGCTTGATCGAGATGACCTCTTCCGAATTTCAGGAAAAGCTTTACGGATCCAAAACTAGAGTCCTAGTGACAGTCATCGGTGAAGATTTCGTTTTGATACAATCGCAGAGTGTGACAAACGGACAAACGGAAAGACGAACGGACAACTAGGCGATAGCTAAGACGCGAAGCATTCTGCAGGCGCGCGTGAAAAATCATACTAGATGGTTAGGCCTATTAAAATTTAGGCAGTTAATGCTCAGCAACGGTTCATGTGCTTATGCCGAAGTATCATTCAACCAGCTGCGTTCTGTGGACCAATCGCACTGGCACTGTTTTACGCGCGATAGCAGAATGCTTCGCGCGTCTTAGCATATGGCCTGCGCGTCTGTCTGTCCGTCTGTCCGTCCGTCTGTCACACTCTGCGATTGTATCAAAACAGTGCAAGCTAGAATCACGAAATTTTTACCGTGGGATGCCCCAAAGACTCTAGTTGATTGTGACAAATTATCGTGCCTATGGGTGAGAGGATTCTCCTCGAACAGGGCGTCAAATAGGGGCACCACCCTAAAAAAGACGTTATTTTGCCGCTATTGGCTTGTATAGCGTGAAAACGGTTGCAGATAGGTACATACACGCTGCTTATCATAACAAGCACTGGTGACCGGTTTTTAGCTTTATCAACATTGATGATTTTGAACGACCTTGAGCCCCCAAATAGGAGTTTTTTAGTGAATTTTTCACAGTTTTGGCTGCAGCGCACATTTTAATTGCGACGAAACGGCTAGAGATAGACCTGGAGAACCTGCGAATGAAATTTTCAGCATTAAACGCAGATATTAGCAGTCCACGTGCCAACTACCTACGTTCAAGGACGCCTGCGCAGGTGGGCGTCAAAAGGGATACCCCTTAAAAGTGTTTACCGGTATTGGCTCGTCTAGCGTGAAAACAGTTGAAGATATGCACAGACATACTGCTTATCATAACAAGCACTAGTGACGAGCTTTTAAATGGCGTCGACATTGATGTCTTTGAATAACTTTGAACCACCAAAATAAGGGATTTTAATGTTTTTTCCAACTTTCGGCTCCGGTGCACATTTCTGGAGTGAATTGCGCTTAAATGGCTAGAGATAGACTTGAACAACCTGCGTATGAAATTTTTAGCATAGAACGTGCATTTGTAACAATCTAAGTTTCGACTTTTTAAATTTAAGGAGCCTTCCGTACGGAAGCTTCAATTTTGTGTAGTCATTCAAGACGCATTATTATTTTATTGCATGCTGTCACAATTGCCCAGGTGGCAGTAACGCTACTATCGCGCGTCACGTGAGCTTTGCTCAAATTACTTGTTGACTGATCCACCCGTGTGACGGACGGACAAACGGATAGACCGACGGGCAGACAGAATTGCGATGGCTAAAATTCGCTATAGCAGTACCTAATGTCCTGCGTAAAAATTGTGGTAAATTTGTTTTATTCACGAATAATATTAAATACTAAGCTATTTTACGTAATGGTTATTTTTTGCGCAAAATCCTATAAATTCATTTCTGGGAAAGTTAACGTAGGCCTAAAGGTCGTGCAGCTACTTCGTATGGCCACATGTAGCTGCTTTTCAGCTATTCAGTTTTATTGTAAATCGCTACCACTCTCGTGGTCAACAGTTTATACACCAGGAGTCCACGCCCGATCAGTCGCTATTCGCACGTCCATGACGCGCCGTAACATAAAGAGCGTATTTATGATATATTTTATATTTATATGTATATCTATTGAAATCGATTGTCAGGTAGAAGTAGTGAGTGGTCGTGAGGTGAGCTATGCTGAGCTGCAGACAATGATAGCGCGGGTGTCGAGCAGTCTGGTGCGCCAGGGTCTGGTCTGGAAGAGCAGCTGTGTGACGATGTTCTCTCTCAACTCCATCGAGTTCGTCGTTTTCTACCTGGCGGCTACTGCCGCTGGCGCCGTCGTCAGCTCCGTCAGTCCGGCTTACACTTCTCGTAAGTTGCAAGGTTTAAAAGATTAAAGGTCGTGTATAGCAGCTGTTCATGGGAAAATCACTACAGTTCTACGGAGCGTCACCTGCCATATGGGATCACACAGTGTTACCTGCCACCCGACACATCGTTTATCGTCATTCATATTCGTCTGAAAAAGTTGACAAATCGCAACGAATTACACGATACAATAATATACGTAAGAGTTAAAAAAACGGCGTCAGCGAGATGAAATGAATGCGCCCCACCTTAACCCCAAGCAGACAGGCCGGCTGTCTGTTTACCTACCCCGGAGAGATCGAAGGCTGAGTGACCCATCCAAGTAGTAGCCACTTGCCACGGTGACCCTACCGAGAGTCAAATTCAATACCTTTCGACCGCGAGTATGACATCCTGCTGTTACGCCATCTTGTTTTGTGCTTTTGACCAATTTGTGATTTTAATTGTGCAATTAAAAGTATTACGTTCGGCCATCGGGCTTTTGCATTGGGGCCTGATGTCTTGGAACCCGTTACTGGACAATTTTCACGATCCGTTGCTTCTGCAGCAGTAACTGTAAGCGTGGTTCAAAAACCGTATAGTACTGTTCGTGAGATACAAACTAGTGTATTTAGCTCAACGGAGATGCTTTATGATATTGCGCTGTGTAAGTTTAATGTTGACATTAACATTAATTTCTCCTCCTGAATCTGACTCATGTAAGAAGCGCTACTGCAGTACCGGATACTGAAATTGAGATGGCCGTTGTGCGGTAGACGAGTTGATCGATGCAGTGAATCAGACGCAGTCGTCTCTGCTCGCGGCGTCATCAGAAGTTCTTCCAGTTGCTCTCGACGCTCAGCCGTGCTGTCCCTCCGTCAAGGCAAGTCTGCTCTTCTGTCTCTTCCTGTTCATGTTTTGTCCAAAAAAAATTCAGAATTTTTCCGCAACGTACTGAATACTAAATATTTACAGTCTCGGATACCACAGGCCGACACTAGTGCTGAACTTTTCCTGCGGACGCGGAAGCAGTAGATGCAACAGACGGTTGTGTAATTTTTTTGTCCAGTTTGTCATAGGCCTAGCAGATACAGTGTCGGCACTGCTACTGTTTCTGGTTTGCTGGCAGACGAGACAGCTATAGCTGCGTCACTGATAAGGCCTAATAAATCTCTGCTTCCGGTTTCCGTCTATGCCTAGAAAAGACCTGCGTCCGGAAAATTTTATTTGACTTTCAAAAATATTAGTGCAATTTTAGTATCTTTTCGAAGTTTTACTGAAAAATACCGTTTCGTCTGCTCTGAAATATCGCAGTAACTTTTCTTAAGCTCTGGTGAGTACTATTCGGTGTGTCATTTTGTTTTTTATGAGTGGTTTGGTAATACTACATGACACATTATGCTAGAAAAATAAATATAAATAAATATATTTATATGCCATAAATAATATAAAATTTCGCCGCCCTCCCGTTCTTGGTTTGTTTTCCGGTTGCAACCGGAATCATTTTAGGTTGAACCTTCTGAGAACAACTTAAATCCTGACCTGCTTTTAGAAGGTCAAATTCAGACCTTTGTCTGTTAGATCGAGCATTAATTTTGATCAAACACGAGCTATGGTGTGAGAACAAGTATACAACATGTTTAACAGCGGCTGGTGTCATTTGGGGACAGTCATCATCCGGGTTGTTTGTCGTTTTCCAGTCTGCTGACGGACGACATGGCTCAGTTTCCGCAGCACGTGGATATCAATTCACGCGAGGACCTGATCGCACTTCCGTTTTCCAGCGGCACGACCGGACTACCCAAAGGCGTCATGTTGACACATAGTAACATCTACTGCAACATCGAACAAGTCAGGTACGATTCACACACACGATAATACGACGGGCGTTCGAAAAGTTTTGCAAGTTGATATGTTAGAAAAACTTTTCAACATCTATACACCGATAAAATGCATATTTCTCACGAACTCATGTAAGATTAAAGCGGATGTGACGTCATTGTGACTTATGACGTCATAGAGCGTTTTATGTCTGTCTTTCCAGCCATGCGCCCACCACAGACTTGAGTCATTCGTTGTTTGGACACCACAAAGAAAATTTCTGAAATTTTGAAAAATAGAGTAGCTGCTGTAAGTGAGGTCTCCAATGTATGTAAGGTGATCTTATTGTACGAAGCCAGAGTCACGAATTGCAAACGGGGTAATTGTAACTCGGGGACTGGATTGCAGTGCCGGATTTAGGGGAAGATCTGCGGGCCTCGTTCCTAGGCCATTGCACATTAGGGCTCCCAAGTTCGAACGTTGCAAACTTTGTTTAACCTTTCACAAAGACGATGGATATCACTAACTGTTAACTTTTAATAAACTTTTCTAACAACGTCAAATCCTGTCGAGCCGTCGTAATTGATAGAAGCGTTCTCATTTATGACCGGCACAGATTTCAGTTACTAAATATTTATAATTACAAATGAGGAATTCATGGACGTAATTGTCAGAGCTCTCATAAAATCACATGTCCCAAGGTCTCATATTGGAAAATCCGGCTGTAGGCTGGAGAAATGGCGTGCAGCAGCTAGCTTAATTTTACGCTGTTTGCGCTAGCGCTCCAAATCGTTCCTGTTTAACGCTCTATGACGTCATACATTATAATTACGTCACATCCGTTTTAACCTCATACGTGTTCGGAAGAAATATACGTTTTATTGGTGTATACTTTTTAAGAAGTTTTTTTAGTCTAACGTATCGACTTGCAAAACTTTTTGAACGCCCCTTGTAACTCGGTTTGTGCTACACGATTGTTAAACTTCCTGGGGATTATAATTACCAAGGGTCACAAAAATAGCAACATCCAGAAGCATTTCGATAGCACAAACCTTCGCTGCGAGGTCTGTTTTTACGCGCGAAAGCAGCTCTGCTTTCAGCGCGTCTTAGCCATCGCAATTCCGTCCGTCCGTCCGTCTGTCCGTCCGTCACACGGGTGGATCAGGCAAAAACGGTGCAAGCTAGGATCACCAAATCTTCACCTTCGGCTGCCCGGAAGACTCTAGTTTCAGGAACCGTAAAGCTTTTCCATAAATTCGAAGGGGGTCACCCCGAACGAGGGCCCTAAATGAGAGGGGGTGGGCAAAATTTGCGATTTTCGGCCAAAAACTCGCTGTATCTCAGTAACGGTGCGAGATAAGGCCTAGGTTACTATTAATCACTAATAGGAAATCGTACAC
>Ga0209367_1014261_pt1 | contig 10094 bp, 5 predicted proteins | sample WorMetLIZISLAND2_FD_187412 | JGI IMG/M metagenome (GOLD analysis project Ga0209367, IMG submission 187412) | Marine gutless worms symbiont microbial communities from Max Planck institute for Marine Microbiology, Germany - Olavius geniculatus... ...
GAACTGAGAACTGTTTTGCTAGGTAATGTGGTCACACAATAAAGGTGCGGTGGGTGAAAGAACTTCACGTTTACGCGCCATAAATTTTTGCTTGTAACAGTGAAAGAATGGTTAAAATCGGTGCTGAATTACCGAAGTTATCCCAAAAATAAAACTGGGGGTCCGTTTTTTTGGACCACCCTGTACATTGCGCGCGACCAGTGCTGATTATAGGCCTATAGGCCTACGTAAAGCCAGTCGCTGAGAAATCTACCTTCGACATTTCAGTTGTAGTCTGTACTTTCGTCGCACCGGTACGTGGAAAAATGATATTTTATTTTGCTCACATGACGCAACGCATCTAGAACTGTGTTTCAACGCACATTAATCGCCAAAACCATGCTCTGTCTTTACAATGTGCAGCGGACAAACCTACGTTTATTCCGTTGTACTCTTTTACACGAAGTGCCATACTTAAAGTCTGGGTTATATCCGGTGGACGTAGAACGCATATGCTCTATAATGCGGACGAAATTTTCCGTTGGGACACACGCAGCAAACCTCTAAATATTCAGAAGCAACGCCGGGTGGTCCTATACATTATTTTGCACACTCGGACGACAGACAGACAGTGTTGAAAATGACTTGCTACCCGTACGAGCAGACTGCAGTCGACAGAAATTCTCATCCGCAACAGTGAAGTACCATTTCCACTACGGACGCGTGTTGCGTTGCGTTGCGAGCGATAGCGAGAGATAGTAGTTAAAAATGTTTACAGTAGACTAATAGAATGTTCAGCGTTTTAGTAATTTTCAATAATCAAGAAATTGCATGTGTCAAGCTGGCCAACGTTATTGATCTTAGGGTAGGGTTTTCTGGCAACCCGGTTCAGTGGTTGTACTGGATGTTATCAATCACTGTATTTATGCTTGAGCCGAATAAATTTCTTCTTTTTCTTTATTTCTTCTTCATTGCAATAGCTAGCTATTACATTTGCTCAAATACAACGCAACAGGCAGTCGTAATTAATGGAAACAAGCCTAGACAGTTTGATGAAGAGCTAGGCTTGCCGTGGATATGAAATTTCCCATCCATATCCACTTCCATATCCGTAGATTTTCCGTGAATATCCACGGATATATCCATATCCACAGACGCCTAACCTGAGTACATGCAGCTTCCAATTTTTGCAAAATACAGCAGTGCAAGAGCGTTTATCTCCCGTAAAACATGACACAAATATTCCCCACTTTAAATTTTATAAAAAAAATATAAAAAAAATAAAAAAATAAAAAAACAAGCACACACTAGCATTATCTTAGTTTAGTATTTAACACGTTTCGTGAAAATCTACATAATTTTATTGTCCCTGTTTTAGGGGGTAAGATATGTCGTGTGTCTGTCGTCTGTCTGTCCGTAACGCACGTATTGTGGCTAAACGGTACGTCGTAGGGGGTCGGCGATGGTATTATTGGATAGGGCCAAAAGTAACCACGTTTCTATCTGCAGCGGTTGGGCTGCAATTTTGAATGCAACATTGCTGCTTGCAGCCGTCACACACCGTATCGTATCCCTATGTTGATTCTAGCGTTCACTAAAACAGTGTCACCATGGCGTGAATAAGACTGTAGTCACTCTGAAAAATTGCTTTCTTTCCGCGACCTGACGTCGGACGGTGGCCTTCGGATATAAGGGAGAGCCTACGGTCGGCACACCCCAGCAACACCTGAGATTCTTGTTTTCAAAGACGCAGGTTGCATTCACGTACGACTACAAATATAGGATGGAGTAGACGCTTTTGAAGCGCTCTTGGTTTGTACTTCCTACTAACATTAAATATGTTAGTAAGCAGAAAAACATTTGATAAAAAATTATAAATAAACTCTCAAATAAATAAACTTTTTGTTGCACAACGAACAGTATTAAAGCACCAAAAATTAAGATCTGTTGCTGTTGTAGTATTGATAAATTAATTTAGGCTGATTAAATAATAGCGTGCTGATGTCACTGATTATTCATTTGACTCAGTAACGTAAATAAAGAAGAAAATGCAGAGTAAAAACGACAGTCAAGAAAATATTATAGAAACACAAAACATGTAAGTATTCAGTTTAATTAGCAGATGCGCCAGCATAATATCCATGGATATATCCACAGAACGGCCTAAATCTCATATCCACACATGGATATATATATCCATGGATATCCATATCCACGGCAAGCCTGTGAAGAGCGCATACGTATGCAACAGAATTTTAGCGTTTTTACTTTCTAAACATAATTTTTGGGTCATCAGCCGATCTTAATAACCCAAAAATTATATTTGGAAAGTATAAACGCTAAAATTCTGTTGCACGCGTATGCGCTGTTCATCAAACTGTCTAGTCACATGGCCAGCGAGCGGATGGATTTTCTGTCTGCTGTGTTTTTGTGCTTTTATTACACGCAGCTGGGCAGTAAACGTCCGTGTCGTCGGACAGCTTTGGCGAACAGTAATGAAACAGGCTTTCTCGTCAGCATGCAAAATGTAAGACAACAGCCGATGAAACTTATACCCCGTTTACACGATCAAGCAATCATCAAGCAAACATTCAGCAAACATAACGCAAATGTATTCAAAATACTTGTGCACGACGTGTGCTCTAATTGCTCGATATTTGCTCGACGTTTGCTGAATGTTTGCTATATATTTGCTTGATGATTGCTTGATGTTTGCTTGATCGTGTAAACGGGGTATTAGCCAAAAACCACTGAGATAATAATAACTAGGGCCTAGGACTAGCTCGGGGCTAAGCAAGGATGTTTTCTTGCACCAGCAGGTTCACTGTACAATGTGGAATCGATAGAAGCTTAGGCTACTTTGCTTAAGTAAAGCTGAAGATAAAAAATAAAAGGTCAATGAAAATCGAAACGTTGCGGTGAATGAATGATCTGGATCCGTCAGGAAAAACGTTTCAAAATATACGCGTAAAACGCTATATAGTCTGCGAAGTCTATTTCTGTCGCCGCTGCTCGTTGACGTGCATGACGTCGGTCTGTCAGACCACTGACTGTTACAATGGTCGGCGCAGTTGATGCGGCCAGCTCCTGTCTGCACGACGACCACAATGGCGACTTGACGCTGACGCCTTCCGAGCGGCGTTGCTGGCATCACCTCTGTGTCAAAGTGATACGTGGTCAACACTTGACATCGACCACCTGGCTCGGCTCTACGACGACAGCATCACTGCGGTACTCGACGATATTCTACCACAGCGGACGGTAGTCGTCCATCGGACCCATGGTTCGATGATGAATGTCGCCATGCCAAACGGCGTGTTCGTCGTTTTGAGCGTGCAGCTCGGACGGCCGCTTCAGCCGACGCTGCTGTTGCACACGCCGCCTGGACAGCTGAACGGCGCGCCAATCGCGACCTGCGGCGCCAGAAGCGTGAATTTTTCTGGACTGAGAAAGTGCGCAGCGAGAAATCGTGTCCATCTGAGCTGTGGCGGTCTGTTAATGTGCTCATGGACAAGCTTCAATCTTTGCAGAACGCCGCTACACGGCTGATCTTCAAAGCTTTCGCCAGGACCACATTCAGCCGTTACTGTGCAGATTACACTGGCTTCGGATGCCAGAACGCGTCTCGTTCCGGCTGGCAGTGCTAGTGTATCGCTGCCTCCACGGCTCTGCACCCGGCTACCTGGCTTCAGATCTTCAGCGCATGTCACACCTCAATGCACGTCGACGACTGCGCTCTTCGACTACATCAGCGCTGGTCGCTCCACGCACGGTGCGTTCTACCATTGGCGACCGCACCTTTCCAACGACTGCTGCATCGTCTGGAACAGTTTGCCGGAGTCAGTCCGGTCATCGCCGTCGTTGCAAGTTTTCCGCAGCAGACTGAAAACCGAACTTTTTGCTCGGTCTTATAGACATGATTAAAAACGTCTCATTGCGCTGACCACTATTACGTGACTTCACTGTTTAGGCATTTTGTTACGTGTCCTTGTAGTCTTAGGACTTGACGCCACGCTAAAGTTTATTCGTCCTTCATCATCATCATCATTATTTCAGCGTTTCAACTTGTTTGGCAATTTGCGGCCACCAAATTCCATGCTGTACGGTACGATACGACACGAGATTTACTCGGAAAAAATGAGAAGCATGCTGCCAGTTTAATCTAACACTTAAACTAAAACGAACTAAAACGTTTGGTTAAATTGAACTATAGGTCCGTTGGCAATAATCGCTGCTTTTGCAACTCAAAAACTGCAATTATGAGGAATTTACCTGCGGGACAGTGAAGATTTCCTTCGTTCTTTATATGCTGCTTATTCAGTATCTGCAGTTCGTCGATGAAGACCTTTCCAGCAACGGACGTATTGTTCAATTTTACCAAACGTTTAAATGAAAATGAGTTTTAACAAACCGAAATGGACGTACGCCTACTGTTACGTAAAGCAAAAAAAACAGACGGTTATGAGAAAGCTAAAAGCCTGAGATCGGAAAACCAAAATGGAAGAAAAACGACGACAACACTTACTGAAACTAAAAAAAAACTAAAAGAAAAAAATAAAACGGGACTGTGCAAATGTCAAGAATGATATACAGCAAGTATGGTGCCAATACGTACTATGAAACAGTTGTACAAGTTTGGTGCTAACGGCCACGGTGTTTTCGGCGACGACTGTGTACGTGCGAAAACTGGCGCGTGTTGCTACGCCGAGATATAGGCGCGTCTCCACCAGACTGTCGTAATCGTGCGCCTAGATACAGTGTACGTACATAAACACATGCACGTCCATATACTTGTTTCCGCAAGACTGCGAACTCGGGGACATCTTGGCCGACAGTGCGGACCTGAACACTTTACTAAAAATGTTTAAAGGCTCACGTCCTCACAAGAGTAATGGTGTTTTAATAGTTTTTTTTATAAGGATGTAGTCTCGGCCGCGCCACGGTCTCGATACATACTAACGTCTCGTCTCGGTCTCGTCTCGGACAAATTCTTCAACGTCTCGGTCTCGGACCTACGCGTCTCGGGTCTCGTCTCAGTCTCGTTCAGAAAGTCCCGTGCACATTCCTGCTTTTTAAATATCCACTGTAGTGTGCGTCAAGATGGCATTTTGTCGTCAATTTAATTAAATTCATTTAGGCCTATCGACAAGCCGTACTAAAAATGTGGCTTTGGCTGTCGTGTTTTAAACACTTTTGTAAAATGCGATGCGGACGAAATTCTCCGTTGGGACGGGTCGAGGTTTTTAATGAAATTTTCAATAAACGTTTTTTGAATAAGAAAACTTTTGAAAACATTAAAAACGTAAAAAACGTGACAGGAATGAAAACGTGAGAACACGTTTATTACATCTATACATTGACAGTAAGCCCATAATCATGACATGATTAGAACAGAGTGAAGACGCACGGTGACGGTGCTCCAGTAGTCGTTGGTGACGTCATCATCAGTGACAGTCGTACCGTTGATGTCGGCAATCCAGAACAATGACGTCACGCTGGGCCGGGCTCGTACCAGACAACGTAGATAAACATTGAACTCGTTGACCTCTGCCACCGTCGAGTCGCACTCGATTATAGGCCCGTCTACACGTCACAGCAACGCAAACAACAACAGGTTGGTTCGATCAACTTGGGTTCGATAAACGATTAACGCATTGCCGACCGTTCACGAACACGAATAAAAGAACTAAAAAACAAGCGATAAAGCTGAAAATACAAGGAAAATGCTGGAAAAACCAGGTAATCAGAAAAGGCAAACCAAATACCAGAAGTATATGTGGGAAAGATTTGTAAAAACTGATAAGTTCTGAGCCAGAAACGAAAGACTAAAAATGACCAAACCAAATTCAGTATTTCTTTACCAATAACGATAATTGACAAACCGCCACCGCATAGTGCAAAAAAACGACATGGGCCTATGAAAACGACTGTCCGATGACGTTACTAAATGACAGCAAAAAAGTTTTTTCTTTATTTCCAGCAAGCAAAGCACTCCAAGCCAACTGTTGACAGTCGCTGTTGTCCACTGAGTCTGTGAGTCGTGGCTTGCGTGCAGAGCAACAGTTGATTACTATAAGACCGTTTTACGGCGTTCGATGCACGATCGTAAACCGCGATTTTGTGCTGGTGCGATTGCCGCTACAGCACATAATCGCCGTACGTCAGGGGAGAATTTGACTCAGATAAAAAGTGGGGGCAACAAAATGCCGTATTAAACATCACCGCATGCAGTGCACAAATTTCAAATGTTTATTGGCCTATAGCTAGAACAAAAACAGACTCAAATTTAGGGGACCTGGGGTGATTTTCTTTTTTCCTTTAATTTTTTCCTTCTTTTTTGTCCCGCTTTTTTAAACTCAATTTTTTACCACGAGCTGGTGTCTCGCGATTTGTTGTAAGTTCTTTTCCTAGTTGGTGAATTTTATACAGCGCATTGCATGTATTATGCTAAAGGGGTGTGTGCTAAAACATTTAGTACTCAAAACAAAATAGGTATTGTTTCTTGCCTAAAAAAGAAATGGGGACAAAACACATTATAGAGGGTATTTCCTTACGTTCGACACCCATGACTATTGCACTATTATAACAGGCCTCTTCTCTCACCGGTACGACGCAAGCGTCGCAGTGAGTGAGTCGGAACTTCGCGTCTCGTCCACTGAGACGTCGCAGGCTCCGACATTTGCGACGCCCAGAGTCACAGTGGGCGGTATAGGTCGAGGCCGGCCGTTCGTATACGCGTAGGAATGTTTGTCTGGGGAAATAAGGAGTAAGACCACTACAGCCACCAGTGACAGGAGCCTTCAACGTCGTAGCCGGGGACAGAAAGACAACCGCATTATGCGTAGTCCAGACTATAGGGGCCAGTGTCGGTCGATACAGACGAAGATATCGTTTTGTCCACGCAGTTACGTCCAGAGATGGGCAAAAATTAACTAAAAAGTTACTAACTAAACGCTCAACTACATTGTCTTACTAAGACCACTAGTTTATAAAAAGTTTGAGTTAGGAAAACAGTTTAACTTTTAAAAAATTGTTACTAACTAAAAGCGTAACCTAATTATTTTAGTTAATTCGTCGCTGTCGTATGTACGATGAAACACTCATTCAGCATATCTTTCTCCAGACAAAGTTTAGTTTTGATAAATCATGATTTTATGATGTGACTGTCTACACACTGAGCTGTGGAAATGCGTTGCTGCTGTTGCACGATGATATGATAAATATAACTTCACCTGAAGTTTTACTGCTTTAAGCCTATAATACTCTTAGTAGATGCACAGAAAAATCAATAAACTCCGTAAAGTCAATCTTGTCAAAAACAAATTTAAAAAACTGAAAAAAAAGTTTTACTATGTTAAAGAAAAGTTTAGTTAAGCTTTTTAAGGTATTTAGAAAAATAGTTTAACTAAAAGTTTAACTACTATTTTCAGTTAAAAATAGTTAGTTTAACTAAAAATAAAACGTATTGCCCAACACTGGTTTCATCTTTAAATGTGTAGTATATGTATCATCGTTATCGATTACTTTTTTTGATCGCTGCCACGTTACGTTATCGGCGTCGGCAGATATCCACGTTTAACCCAGCAGCGGCAACAAATCTCCGGCCATTTGGAGTCTACAGGGGCCTATATCAGCCTTTACTCGCCGAAATATTTCGCTAGCCCACACTCGCAGACAGATAGACAGAGAACAGTGAAAAACAGTCGCTTTGGTAACGTCTCAGCCATGCCCAAAACTTCACTATACTGTCGTTGGCGAAAACACATTTGTGCAAGCAAATTTTCTTCTGACTTTTAAAGACATCATCAGCTATATGAGATAACAATTGTCCAGCAAAATAATACACAGTACCATAAGAAAATAAAAATAAATCCTAAAAAAGTAAAAAAGTAAGTAAGTAAGTAAGTTAGCAATCATTTATTGCTTTATTGCACAACGGTCAAACGCCATTGGGATAACAAAAATATAACGCAGCAGAATTGCAAATTAATGCACTGTTCACTGCACGTATTCTATCCGGGAGATTGCTGGGTAGGCGCATAGTGAACGATGTGGACTGTTGCTGCTAACGCGGGACTGCCAGCAGTGCGACGTTATTTGCACCTCATTAGGCGCCCTCTGATGCTGCATACAGTTGTCGCGCGTCGTCGTCGGCATGTGTTTATATATACGGCAATCCGCAAGAACGCATTGCACCACGCAGTAAAGAACGCTCGCACGTGACCAATAACTTGCATTTCAGGAACATCTCTACCTGTCTGACACATTCACGGCCACAGCATTCATACAAGTGGCACTGCGTCTGATACTATATAATTATATACATGTACCTTTCTGCTGCCGTGCTTTTATTAGGTACTACTGTTTTATGGCTCCGTTTTCTGAGTCTGGTTGCGGCTAACGTGAAGCGATGAAAAGTTTATCTCGAAGGCTACACGCAAACGGAGCCTTTTATTTTTTATTTTTGACGTCTGTCCAATCTGTTGTTTTCTCTGTTCTCAACTCGGTCTCAGTCCGCTGTTTAATCAGACGGCCAATTAGCGCGATCCAGCTGCGGTTGAGAAGACTTGCTGAATGACAGTTTGACACGGCAGCATAGACACACAGACAGTGGCATGGTCACAAGGGTACAGGGGACAATTAGGAAGGGAGGACGACTGGGGCAACTGTCTTTTTTAACCTCCCCCCCGAGGACAGTTAGGGGAGATTTAAAAAAACAGTTGCCCCAGTTGTCCTCCCTTTCCTCATTGTCTCCCGTACCCCTGTTACCACGCCACCGTCTGCGAAACCGCAAAAATTTCGGGAGGACAGTTGGGTGGGATTTTAAAAAAAGAACTACCCAACTGTCCTTCCCAAATTTTTGGGTTATCAGAAAACGAAAACGTCGAAAAATAATCTTCTTGTTCAAAAATTTTCATCTAAAAATGCAGAATTTTGGGCGGCCAAACCCTCCCCCATTTTAAAGAAATTTAACAGTAACTAAAATCTTATATACGTCCGTGATTTTCTTTGTCGAAAATTTGCAGTGTCTGTCGGAAAATGGCAAATTCGTACCGCGCCTACTTTTTGACGCACGACGCCGCTGTGACAAAACGTCGCGCGCGCGACTGACGGCGTCTGTGAATACTGTTAAGAGCGGACGACAATCTTAAGCCGCGTACACAGCGATGTAACTGAACTGAACTAAACTGACAAGGTTTAGTTTTTGACGAACTGACCAATGGGCAAGCAAAGCGAACTCATTAATCATTGGTTTACGCTCTGTACGCGCTCTCACGTTGGAGTAGCGGAAAAGTATCATAACACCGCCTACATCGGTCGGTATGCCGGGAATGCCGATATTACAATGTAGCCAGAGTATAATTAATCAATAAACGAGTCGCAGTATTTATGGTCAGTGGAGTCGCAAGTTAAAAAAGTAGTCGGGGTAAAAAGTTGTAGTTCTCCAACAGACACAGCAAAATTCCGGCAGAATTCCAACAAACGGTTTCGCAAATTTCAACAGAGGAGATTATGGGTGCTCAAAATTTTATTTCGTGCCACAAAATTTGCTTTAAATAAGTTTTCCACGTCCAAATTTTGCATTTTAAACGGAAATTTTCTGACAAAAAAATCTTCAGACAATTTTCGGACAGCCCAAAATTTTGGGGGCGGAGATAACATTGCCCCTATCCCCCCTCTGTGCCACTTACAGAGCGACGTAACGAAACTGAACTGTACCGAACTGACACGGTATAGTTTTTACGAACGTATCGGTCATTAGTTGACGCGTACGTGAGCATAGTCACGTAGGTCAACGATGCCGTAGACGGTGTATTATGTAGCTTACAGTGCACGTCGACGATGGTTTCGGTGATGTTGGCCGTTAGTCCGGCGACTGTTGCCACACATCGTAGTCGACTGGCGTCGTCTTCAACCGACAGCACGAGTCCACCGCTAGACCCGGCTCTTCTCTCGGTTCGCGTCATCAGAAGCCTCAGTCCCGGACGACCTGTAACATCAGCATATTACTAGTACGGTTATTAACCGAATTAAAAAATGTTAAAAATAACTTGTGCACAATGTTTATACTCCGTAGTCGGTGGCCAACAATTATAACAATCGTCGCTAGCAAA
>Ga0209367_1014262_pt1 | contig 10094 bp, 7 predicted proteins | sample WorMetLIZISLAND2_FD_187412 | JGI IMG/M metagenome (GOLD analysis project Ga0209367, IMG submission 187412) | Marine gutless worms symbiont microbial communities from Max Planck institute for Marine Microbiology, Germany - Olavius geniculatus... ...
CACCTCTTCAAAGTGCTCTTTCCACCTTAAGTTCTGCTTACTCTCTGTTAGAAGCAAACGTCCATCCTTTGCCATGATTGGTACATTAGTATTGTTTTTGGCACCCGTGAGCTGTCTTACTACGCCGTAAAGTGATCGGATGTCGTTCTGACTGGCTGCTTTCTGTGCTTCTGTACACTTGGATTCTATCCAGTCCTTTTTGTCCTGTTTGCAACTTTTCTTCACCTCCTTGTCAAGTTTTCTATATTGACAGCTTCAGTCTGTGCTCTTGCTCTTGTAAATGCCTGATCTTTTCTCTTCTTTGCCTCTTTCCTGTCACTGATAAGGTTCCAGGTTCTGTCTGATATCCAGCGCTCTCTGTTTGTGCCTCTTTTGCGTCCAATAACAGTTTCTGCACTGGTCTTCAAACTGGTGCTGAAGAGTTCCCATTTCTCTTCTATGGACAGGTGTTCCTGAAGTACTGTCAAATGGTTTGAGAGCTCCAACTCGTATCTGCGTGATGTTTGTGGGTCTTTCAGCTTTGCCACTGCATACGGACGAAATGGTTTCTTCTTGGCACTCCTTTTCAACTTGAGCCTGATCTTGCCCACCAGCAGATAGTGGTCTGTACTCACATCTGCACCACGAAATACTCGGACGTCTGACAGTGACGATCTCCATCTGTTGTTGATGCAGATGTAGTCAATTTCATTCCATGTATTGTTGTCGGGTAATAGTCAGGTTTTCTTGTGAATATCCTTGTGCTGGAAGAATGTATTTCCAATCTTCAGTCCATTGTTGACACATAGACTGGTCATTCTCTCGCCGTTTTTAGTGGTTTCCTTCGCTGTCCCATGTGGCCCGACAGCAACATTCTGGCCCCGTCGGTCACTGTCAGTCTGCGCGTTGAAGGCGCTTATCAACAGCTTTATGTCGTAGCTTGGGATCTCGTTTATAGTTAGTCTTGCAGTTGGCTGTAGAATTAATCTTTTTCGCTGTCTCTGTTGGTGCATATACTTGTATGACTGTCACTTTGGTCTGTTGCGTCTGCAATATAGCAGTGATGATGATGAGGTAAAATAACAGCATGGACCAACGGTGGATCAAAGACGCGCGATAATTGTACATCATAAAAGGACAGGACAAGTTGAACTGAGTGCTAGGCAACCAGCTTTCTCATAACAGAAATGAACTGAACCGAGCCTATACCGCTCGAGGTGAACTAAACGGCCAGTTCGTTCGATGTTTTCAGTCTGTACAACGCAACTGAGCTGGCGTTTTAAGATCAGTTTATTCCTGTCCCTTTGTTCGCGCCTTAAGGCTGTAATTTTTTTTCATATTAGTTACCAACTAATTCGCAGTATTGTTAGAACATGAGTTTATTGGTCGGCGCTATTGTTTGCAGGGCTTTCAGCTGGCTCATTCGCTAGGTGGCGGCACTGGCTCCGGCATGGGCACTCTGCTCATGGGCAAGATCCGTGAAGAGTACCCAGACCGTATCATGACCACCTTCTCAGTCGTCCCGTCGCCAAAGGTAGGCTGTCCCGCCAAACGTTGACATATGTCTGTCTGTGATACAGCGAATCGATTGTTCAAATGACGCTCGACAATTGTCACTTTAAATAGATTGTTCGTCATTATTTGTCCAACTGCAGCTATAGCATAGCAAGGGACAGATTATCAAATCACTTGCGTCTGTCTGTCATTCTGTCAGTCTGTCTCTAAACACTCCTACGGCTGCAATTTTGATTCGATTCTGATGAAATTTTGCACAGTGATTTGGGGCCCGAAAAGTAAGATCAAGTTTGTTTGGGATAAAAATCTGATAACTCCTTCCCCTATTTTACCCCGATTTTTAAAAACAATTTGCATTACGGCCTATGGAGACTTTAAAGCGGTATAACTCGGTCCCCATAAAAGATAATTGCGCGCTGTGTATACCTACCCCTCTGTTTTCGGGGATGGGCAATCTAACGGTGTTATTTAAATTTACTCCCTATCGACTCCTGTTGCTATAGCAACCATTCAAAAGTTGCAAAATTTTGCATTACAGCCAATGGAGATATCAAAACGGTATAACTCGATCCCCGTAAAAGATAATTGCGAGCTGTTTGCAAAAGTAGGGCCTACCCCGAAATAGGGGGTAGGCCCCCTATTTCGGGTTCGGGCTATCCGATGATGTCGTTAAAATTTCTCTCTTGCCGACCCCTGTTGCCATGGCAACAAATTTTGGGACAAAATTGACTAACTGGGCACCCGTGAAAGATAATTACTAGCTGTTTTCATCTACCCTACCACTTATTTTCGGGCCCGCACTATCCGATGGTGTCATTTGAATTTCTCCTCTGACGACACCTGTTGCCATGGCAACGAATTATTTTGGGACAAACGTTGACTACAACTCGGCCCTCGTGAAAAATATTGCGCGCTGTTTTCATCTACACTCCTATTTTCGGGCCCGGGCTATCTAATGGCGTCATTTAAATTTGTTCCCTGCCGACCTCCGTTGCTGTGGCAACGAATTTTGGGACAAAATTGACTATAACTCGGCTCCCGCAAAAGATAATTGCATGCTGTTTTCATCTACCCCCTATTTTCCCGCCCGGGCTGTGCAATGGTGTCATGTAAATTTTTCCCCTGAAGACCCCTGTTGTCATGGCAACCAACCGTTTTTATTCAAAGACAAAATTGACTGCAGGCTCACAAGAGCGTCAAACGCTGAAACACAGCTGCTAGACTATATAGCGTGGCAATGGGACAGATGCCTCGTTTCACAGAACGTATTTCTAGTTAATCTTAGTGAATTATGTTTTCGTGTTGAATTTCTGCAAAAATCGTGTAGATCTAAGCAGTATTTCTTAAGTTAGAAGCTATACGTCGTATAACAGAATGGCCTCGTTTGTTTTTGACCAACCTGCATGCTGCAGCTGTACAGTATGTAGTTGTTGGCGTGTGTCTAGGTCTCTGACACGGTGGTGGAACCGTACAATGCCACTCTGTCGGTCCACCAACTGGTTGAAAACACGGACGAGACATTCTGTATCGACAACGAGGCTCTGTATGACATCTGCTTCCGTACACTGAAACTACAGACGCCAACGTACGGCGACTTGAACCATCTGGTCTCCGTCACAATGTCTGGCGTTACAACCTGCCTTCGCTTTCCTGGACAGGTCTGTCTTATTGAATCTGTTTTTTTTCGCTTTCCAGAAAAGTGAAGTGATTTGTTGCGATCTGGACCTGGATTTTTCCGGAACGATAGCAAAAAAGAACGTCACTAAAGCCTAAAGCCTAATTTCCAGCATCACGTTCCACAACGCAACGCAATGTAGGGCCTAGCGTATCGTAACGCAATGTAAGCACGAACGGAAAAAATTACGCAAGCACTTTAGTGCTGGGTACTTTTTCTGTTAGCACCGCAACAGCGCCGTAACTTTTCGTTCGGAGGGAGGCGTCACAGCAAAGAACAGCAGAAAAAAAATTTGTTTTGTACTATTAAATTAAATCTGTATCGGTAGGCTCTCTTTCTTGCATCTATTTCGAATTTGTTGAAATTTCATCATTTTACCTTTGCGCGCATTTGTCAGCGTGTGCTGTAGCGGCCTACTGTTGTGGGCCTACGTAGCTACGGCTTCGCTGTGATTGGTTGACCGGCTTGCGGTCGTTGCAGAGTTTGCAGGAAAAATAGAAACTGGTTCTACCTCTTGCGGCTTGCGGCGCCGTTGCGGAGCTTACATTGCGGTACGGAACGTACTTTTTTCACGCATCTTCTTTTGCTTGCATAAAATCCTTGCGGAACGTTGCGTTCAGACTAATTTCCAGCATCACGTTCCGCAACGCAATGCAACGTTCCGCAAGGATTTTACGCAAGCAAAAGACGATGCGTGAAAAAGTACGTTCTGTACCGTTCCGTAAGCGCCGCAACGGTTCCGCAAGGTACCGAGTCGTTGCGGCAAAAATAGAAACAGCTTTTATTTTTCCCGTAAACTCTGCAACGACCGCAAGCCAGTGCACCAATCACAGAAGTCGTAGCTACGTATCCCGCAACGCGTAGGTCGCTACAGCACACGCTGACAATGGCGCACAAAGGTAAAATGACGAAATTTAAAATAGATGCAGATATAATGGGCCTACCGATACAGATTTAATTTAATAGCTTAAACAAAACAAATTTTTTTTGCATTTTCTGCTGTTCTTTGCTGCGATGCGCCGCCTCCGAACGGAAAGTTACGGCACCGTGCTTGCGTTGAGTTTACGGTACGGCACCGTTGCGTTGCATTGCGTTGCATTACGTTGCGGAACGTGATGCTGGAAATCAGGCTTAACTCCGAACAGATGTCGCCACGCCCACAAGCCGGCCTAACTGCATAATGCTTATAGCATGATTAAAGGACTGGACAAGACTTAGTGCTTTCTGCACTGCAATTTTTTTTCTTAATACACAAGTACTGGCTGACAAACCGATGAATGCTCATACCCGCACGATTATCTTTAGGCCTACACACAGTAAAACGCATAAAGCTAAATTATTTGGTACTTACAAGCACTACAAAACGCCAAAACGTTCAATTTGTAAACAGCGCGTGTGATTGGCTGACGCTACCCACTCCTCACGCCACGGCGGGTTTCCGCGCAATCGACCTTGAACGTTTTTGGATCAACACGGTCTTTTTCGGAACGATTAAAAAACGCGAAACTTTCGTTCCCGAAACAATAGAAAACACTTGTAACTGACTATACCTGGTCAGACCTGGTCAGCCTTTGAAAAAAAACGCAATTATTGTGTACAAACGTATCCCATACAGTCATTAACCCGGTGGTAGGCTATTACTTCCCACCAGGCCCGCGGTTACCTTCCCAGCCAGAGAACGTCACCGCCCCTTGACCGGTACCAAATTATACTGCTTGGTGAACGGATGTACATATGGGTGAACAACTTGCCTAAGGTCGTTACCTGGCAGTGCACAGGGCGAGATTCAAACCGGGTCCGGTCCGCTACCGATACACCACCAAGCCATACGTTTCTCATTGTGTAGTCGTTGTTTTTGTAGTTGTTGTAGTAGCTGTTGTAGTTACGGGGACCTAAACCGCGTAATCTGGGTCACAATGTCTGATGTGACGACTTGATTTTGCTTTCACGAACATAGATTTGTCTTCTTTGTAGTAGGCTAGCAGTAGTTGTTGTTGTTGTAGTAATACGCTAGTTAGACCGCCTGGAAACGATAATCTTCGGCGCGGACTTGCGTTTTACTGCAGATGTTCATTTCAACGCGAGATCTTCGAGCTCCGTTGGCTGAGCGCCGTGAAATTTTACACGATGATCAACAGTAGACTTGAGTTTCATAATGCCGGTCCAAATTTTAGGGGCCCTCCCAAAAAAATTTTAGGGGCCAAAGATATGCAAAATCTGGTGCAATTTCGGACGACTTTAAAATTCGTCGCCGGATGTTTCCGGAACGGATGAAGATATTCAATATCGGACAAGTAGGCCTACATGATCGACCGCGATTTCTTTCGCGTTCGGCGAAAAAAGTCTGGCGAACCTTGGCCCAGAAACTTCAGATATCTAAGGGTCAAATCATATGCACCCAAATTGACTTTTTCAAAGACTATATTTCGGCTCCTAGAAGGTACTGCGCCCCCAAATTTTTACACGCGCTAGAGAATGACCAAAATCTTGATAGCGCACCACCCATTTTAGATGTGGGTCCCCTACAATTTTTTTTCAAGGGGGGTCAAAATTTACCTTAGATTTTAGCGAATGCGCGTTTATAACTTTGGGTGTATAAGCAGTGCCACGAAACTTTGCCACGTGACGTACCCCTATGTGGGGGTGATAGCGGGTACAACTTTGGGGGTGGGATCGCTCCCTTAAAATTTGGGAGGACAAAAAACGTCCAATATTAAGCCAACTTTTGAGTTTGACTGCCAATATCTCTGAAACGGATAAAGATATCGACAAGCGGTCAATGGCGTTATCGAGCAGAATCCCTCAGGAGTTGAACTTTGGCCCACTAAGAAAAAAGTTATAGACGTGCATGTTAACCCATTTTAAGTCGACATTGAGCGTTCTGCGTACGCTAATGCATTTGAATTCGGGCCAAATGATTTTGCTACCGTGGAAATTTTACCCCCTCCCTTAATTTTTTCCCAGTCGGACTTACGGCGCCGGGCGCCGTAAGTCCGTTGGGTTTTGCTCTGAATTTCTAGTCGTAATTGTTGCAGTTGTTGTAGCAGTTAATGAAGTAGTTGTAATCAGTGTTCGATTTGTCAAAAATCAGTGTGGGGTCGCTGTCTGGCGAGCGCCGAAAGCGCGACAGTCGAGGCGCCGCAGGCGCCGAAGGGAGTGGACCGACTAAGTGGTCTGGGAGCATATTTTAGGAGCGTATTTGAGATTTGAAGGGACGTGGGGATCTGAAGGACGGACGTCCCGCAGTTGCATGGTCCAGGGGTTAAAGCTTTTGTAAATAATAAAATAGATATTTTTTTGCGTTGGCATAGCTAGGAAATTTTTCCTGGGGAGCAAATCCAGAGGGTCTTTCACTCTTCCAGGCCCGTCGAGAGCCAACGGGGAAACATTTTCGCGGAGCCACCAAACATTTTCACGGGGCCCTCCTGAGGAGAAAATTTTTCTTTTCAAAATGGTACATTCTACCGTACTTTATATTTTTGGCCGACGGCGGGGCCCTCAAACGTCGCGGGGCCCGGGGTAGCTAACCCCCCTACCCCACCCTCTCGATGGGTCTGCACTCTTCCGCTTTTCTTCCTTTCCGTTTTCTCCTCATTCATCCTTGGTCGTCATCCTCTCCCGTGTTTTTCTTTATTCCTTGTCTCCCTTTCCGTCTTCCCCGTTTCCTTTCCCTCTTCCCTGCTTTCTACATTCCAGCTCGGGGGTCTGCGAGAGCACCGTGAGCTCCCCAGTTGGGTCTGCGGCAGAACCCCAGCCGAAATCGAATTTGGTGCATTATACCCTTAAAATAAGATTTGGTGGCAATTATAAATTGTTGGCGATAATTATTTTCCAGAGAATCAACTGGCCAAATTTAGTGCAGTTGAAATAATAAAACTGAAAAGCAATAAGGGCGGCGCCACAAACTTAAACGTGGAAATACAAATAATCTGCGAGCGATGCGAGCAGAAAATTTTTTTTGTAGGCCCACTTTTTGTCCAGTTGCTCCTGGAACTCTTCTGACGGTCAAAGCCGACCCTTCAGACAAGTTCCAGTGGGGAGGTCGTCCTCATCCAGTTGGGGGGTTGAACCCTTCCAACCCCTCCGGCAAATCGAGCACTGGTTGTAGTACACGCCATGTAGTCTATGTCAACATTGTGTGGTGTGGCGACCTGCCTTCGCTTTCTTGGACAGGTCTGTGGCGTAGCAGTATCACATGTATTTGTAGTTGTTGTTGATGATGATGATGTTGTAGCTGAACGCTGATCTGCGCAAGCTAGCCGTTAACATGGTTCCATTCCCGCGTCTGCATTTCTTCATGCCCGGCTTCGCTCCACTGACATCTCGTGGCAGCCAGCAGTACCGTGCCCTCACTGTGCCCGAGCTCACCCAGCAGATGTTTGATGCTAAGAACATGATGGCGGCCTGCGATCCACGCCACGGACGATATCTCACCGTAAGACCCATTTTAGATGTGCAACAAAGTCGAGCAATTTTTATCGCGCACATGCCAACTTTTGATGAGTCACGCAACTAATTTTCAGAATAGAATGTCACATCTCTGTTTTTGGCGATTTCTTGCGCGACAAAGATAGGCGATAAAGTGGAGCGGTTTTATCGCTGGTCTGACGTGGGCTTTAGATGAATCGTTATACTCTGTTTACACGATGAAGCTGGCTTGACAAGCGCTCGTCCAGCACTCAATCAAGCACACAACAAGCGCTCATCAAGCGGGTTCAAGTGCATCAATTGCAGTGTCGTAGTTTATCGATCAAGCACTTATCAGGCACACGTCAAGCATACATCGAGCTGGCGTGATGAATGCTCGACGAGCGCTTGCTTCGTCATGTAAACGGAATATGAGACTAGGGCTTAGTTTGTGCCGGTACTATCCAGTACGGTGTAGCAGCACTTGTTTTGAAGGTGGTACCACAGTACATATATACGGCTTTGACACGTATATATGTACTGTGGTGGTACGCCCTACCGGGAGTAGTTGCTGTCACAATGGCGGTGCACTATGCAGCCTGTGCGGTTGATTTTGTGGAATGTTAGACGTTTATAACGATAACTCGAGCTACTGCGTCAAGTGCGTTCTGTCGGCACTAGTTGTCGTAGTATGTCCACTACTTACAGGTGGCGGCAATATTTCGCGGTCAGATGTCAATGCGTGAGGTGGACGAGCAGATGCTGAACGTGCAGAACAAGAACTCGAGCTACTTCGTCGAGTGGATTCCAAACAACGTCAAGACAGCAGTCTGCGACATCCCGCCCAGGTGAGTGACCTGTTCACGCTCAGGGTGTGTCGACGGTTAACGCGGGGGAAGTCTGAGTAGTTAACCTTGGTGTTAGTTATACATGTAGTAGTAGTAGTAGGCCTACACCGTAGTAGTATACAGCTTGTGTCGTTTTGTTTGGCTTGTTACTGTCAAATTATACGTTTTAATGCTAAATGCAAAAAATGTCAAAAAATGCCAAACTGGCAAACCACAACTTCACTGCTAAATTTCTTTGAAAAATGCCAGATTCAAGATCGCAAATCAGAAATTCACGAACGTACTTGTTAGGCTCTCATAAAAGTCACATGTCCCAGGGCCTCGTGTTGTTAAATCCGACGCAGACTAAAGAAATGTCGTGCAACAGCGAGCTTAATTTTACGCTGATTGCGTTGCCACTCCAAATCGTTCCTGTTTAACGCTCTATGATGTCATACATTGCATGATTACAATGACGTCATATCCGCTTTTTATCTTATACGTGTTCAGGAGAAACATACATATCAGTGTATAAATTTTGATAAGTTTTTCAGTCTAACATATCGACTTGCAAAACTTTTTTAACGCCCCTCGTAGGTCACGTTGTGTAACTTGATGTCGCTGTTATGTATTTGTGCAGGGGACTGAAAATGGCGGCGACGTTCATCGGTAACAGCACGGCCATACAGGAGCTGTTTAAACGCGTCTCAGAACAATTCCGTGCCATGTTCCGCCGCAAGGCTTTCCTCCACTGGTATGTAGTAACAGTTGTTGTTATTGTAGCAGCAGCAGCAGCAAGTTCTTGCAGTTGCATTGTGTTGTAACAGTTAGTTGTATTTGTAGTAGTTGCTGTACTATGCCTCGGTGTGTAGGTATACGTCGGGGCAGGGCAACATGAACGATCTTGTAGCTTACGTTGTACGAGGAATGTGCAGGATACTATCAGTGTAGCACGGTAGTACATAACACTGTTGTAAGGGCGACTATCAAAGTCAATGGGAAGCTCCAGATTTGGGGCACCCGTAGCCCCAAACCCCTGAATCAATCGACTTGAAATTTGACTTGGATGATTACGTCGGCAGTCTGACCATACCTGCCAAAATGGTACAAATCGGCCCAGCAGGGTAGGTGGGGCAAAGGGGTGAAATATAATGTTCAACTGGGTTATTTTTTCTTTCTTTTTTTACTTTTCTTGCCAAGCTCTGGAGAACACATTTTTGGGAGTATCGCAGCGTTTTTTGCACTGGATGATGTGTTTCGGTGGGGATTGATTTCCTAGGGGTCTCAACATATATTTTTTATATGTTCCCCTTGAATCCCCCCAAAACCGCAAATTTCAGGCCCATTCTCGGTCTTAGAAAAATTACGACTGAAAGTGCTACAATGGAGACGCTCATCTACAAACTACCCTTAATCGTCATCGTAGCCCCACCAAAGTGGCTAGGGAAAGGGTGGCAATGATATAAACAGATATATGGTAAACATGCAGCACTGACCAAAGGCATAGGACTGGCAGACTGAAGTATACACGTACTGTGAATAGGCAATGTGGCCTCGGGAATTTCAAATATGCGGTTATTTTGGACCCCCTGCTTACAGGTCACGTGATACGGCGCATGCGCAGTGAACTTTTGGCCTTTAACATGGGCAAATGCAAGTTTGAGGCTTTATATCTCCGTAACGGTGCAAGA
>Ga0209367_1014263_pt1 | contig 10093 bp, 8 predicted proteins | sample WorMetLIZISLAND2_FD_187412 | JGI IMG/M metagenome (GOLD analysis project Ga0209367, IMG submission 187412) | Marine gutless worms symbiont microbial communities from Max Planck institute for Marine Microbiology, Germany - Olavius geniculatus... ...
GTCATGTTCAGAAGTCTATAATTTCGTCGTTTTTCAACAGAATCATATTTCACTTAGCAGTTAGATGTAAAACGTTTCTATAAATAAACCTGTAAAATTCCATGTTAAAATTCCAAGCGGTTGCTAAGAAAACAGCAAAAAAAAACTTTAGGGGGCTACTTTTTTTGCCGCACCCTGTAGATCTGTGCTAATGAAAGATAACTTACCAGTTTCATCATCGTTCATATCAGACAGCTGAAGTTTGCGTGGTTGAACATTGGTCTTAGGGCAGATGCCGATGTGTGTGAAGTTATCATGACGCTTAAAATCACTGCAACACAATGATAATACTACTACAACAAGTACTACAACAACAACTACAACAACAACTGCTGCTGCTGCTGCTGCCAGTGCTACAGCTAAGTGCTGCGGCCACTAATGTTAATGCTATTAGTACTACAAGTACTAATATTTATAATTTTTTTACAGCTGACCTACTTTTTCCAGAGTTACTCCATAAAAAACCAATTTTCTAAGTGCTGCAGTTGCAATCTAGCCAAGCCATTCGGGTCAACTCAGCCTGGCCATCCCTCTGTGAGTAAGCGCAATGAGTACCAGCGAAAGCTGGGATCTAAACAGGCACACGACGCAATGCACTAGCCGTGGTCTTGCAGTGTAAACTGGTTTCTAGCTGAGAACTAAAAAAACGGTGATCAGCGCCACACTATAAGCCTTATGGCCTGGGAAGAACTTCACACGTTACGTTATGTTAGGTTACGTAACAGCATTGTCATAAACTGAAATGTAAAAAAGGCCTGCAGGCAAAAAGTTGTAATTAATTTTCCGACAGAGGAGATTATGAATGCTACAAACTTCAATTCAGGGCTCCCAGGAGCAAGAAGTGAAATTTCAGGACCCAATGTTTACAAAATTTCAGGACAATTTTAGAACATTTTTTGTCGGTTTCACGAGGCTCAAGACACAGAAAATGCACGTTTTTCTGTTCTCATAAATGTTATCCATTGAAGTAGACCAGTACTGCAGTCCTAAAAATGTTATTAAGACACTGTTATGAACATACTAAAGCATAACTGTAGTAAGTAAGTAAGTAAGCCAAAACTACTGATACAGTCCTGTTAACTACGTAAAGTACAAAATGAATGCAATGCCGTAATGACAGCATAACAAAGGTCCATATCAGGACATTCTGACCAAATGAGTAAAATTTCAGGACGATTGCTGATTTCAAGACAATTTCAATTTTGCCCCTACATTCTGCAAAATAGAGGATTAGCAGCACCAAATTAAGCATCTTTAAGAAAAATTTTCAAACCAGAAGAAAATTTTCCGACAATTTGCCGACGGCCAAAAATTAAGCGTGGGTAAATGCCCTTCCTTCCCCCGTGACCTCAACGTTACTGATAACAGTTGAAATGTGTTATACACTGACACGTCTGCGAGAGTTATTTGTCATTTTCTGCACATCAACAACTAATACAACTACTATTACAACTACTGTAACTACCACAACCTTAGCAACTACTACTACTACAACTACAACAACAACTAAACTGATGTGTGCAGCAGAGAGGCGTTCTTGTCATCGTTTTCTGCACATCAACTACTACTACTACTACTACTACAACAACTTGCACCTTGATTCTCTTGTGAAATTTTGGCGCTATATAAATTACTACTTACTTGCTCACTTACTAAACTGATGTACGTGGCAGAGAGATTTCCTTGTCGCTTTCTATGCATCAATTACTACTACAACAACCACTACAACAACTACTACTAGACTGACGTACATGGCAGACAGACGTCCTTGTCGTTTTCTGCGCATCAGTTCAATGAAGTCAATGTAGGTCTGTTTGTGCTGTTGTATCTGTCTTGCCTCCACGTCTGTGTACGAGTAGTCAGGGTCAATGTACGTGTGACGAGGTGCGCCCGTAAATATTGTCCTGAAATCAAATTCTACAGCCAGTCACATCACTAACTAATAGGCACAATCTCCGACAGTAACAACAATTTATAAAACTACATTTTTTTCCGTAAATGTGATGACTGTTTTGCATTGCTTGCTAACATAGTTCGTTATTCGACACTATGCAATGTACAAACTTACTCGCTTAGTTTTTCTTCTTCTTTCATTTTCTTCTGGCAAGAAAATAACGATGATGCTGCTATTAGACGTCTCCATTTATCATTTATTAAGAGTCCTACTTGCTTACAAAATATGCATTGCAGATTCCACAACCAACGTGCAACTTTGACTGGCGAATGACTGGTTCTAACAACAGCATTTTCTTAATGGTGAAGACAGGAAAAACAAATTGAGTAAACAAATTTAAAGTATATCACAATCACTCAGTCTGATAGCAATAACCGATATGTTAGTTGATTGGATGACTGATTCAATCATTGATAATTAATCGCAATCAACAAATATATCACATAAGGGCAGGCCCGTCGAGAGCCACAGTGGGGCCCGGGAAAACATTCTCGCGAGGCCCACCAAACATTTTTGCAGGGCCCCTCTGTGGAGAAAATTTTTGAATTTTTCTTTTCAAAATGATGCCTTCTGGTGTACTTTATATTCTGAGCAACGGTGGGGCCCCCCAAAAGTCGCGGGGCCTGGGGTAGCTTACCTCCCTACCCCACCCTCTCGACGGGCCTGCATAGAGGCCTACTCGTATTGTTCATCACGTGGTCCTGGTCGAATGCTTTGCTGTCGGTCATTAGGCACAGCCAGGCCTGTGGTATTGGCGTTGTTAGATATATTCTTTGCTGCGGTCCGAGTGCGTTGCCTGATTGCCGACACGCGGTGTGCGTTCACGCGAGTCTGTCTCGGCAACATAGCTACGTCATTGAAGTCAGACGGGACATACAGACCAATCTCGTTTGTTATAGCCGGCGTTATGCCTAGAAACAAACACACGTGCAGAGACACACACATACAAACACATACTCAGGGTAACTCAGCATAGCCATCCCTCCAGCCAGGGGCAGTGCCGCTAGGTCACTGAAGTCAGGCAATATGTACAAGCCGACTTCGTTTGTAAGTAAGTAAGTAAGTAAGTAAATTTAATTTATAAAGCGCACAATGTCAGCGACAAACTCACTGAATCTGAGGTGCTGAGGTAAGAAGTGAGGTGGGCCACTAAACATGGCTAGACAGACAATGAAAAATAGAATGTTTTGAGTTTACGACGGAAGGAAGCTAATGAACAGCTATTGCGGATGTTAAAAGGAAGAGAGTTCCAAATAGTAGGGGCAGCTGCAGAAAAACTTCTAGAGCCAAAACATGTACGGACACGAGGCACAGACAACAGATTAGTGTCAGATGAACGCAATGTACGAGATGGAATGTAATGTTCAAGAACAGAATTAATAGAATTGTTATAGCAGGCGTTATGCCTACATCATAAACACACAAAGCTTACATGCTGGTTTGTGCGAGACTGCTTTATTGCACATATAATTTTTACTGAGACAATTCAAAGCGTTCAGAAGATATTAGGGTCCTAATTTTCTTCACATCTCGTGCTGTATTTTAATCCTTCGACCTTTCACGTCTAATCTGTTTTGAACATACTTAACCGACACTGCACTCAGGTGGTCCCTGAAACAAGGTTCGTATTGAAACCACACCAAGGCTACAGATTATATCACTTTACCAGAAACCCATCTCAAAGCTACAGAGCATCACCTGCCATATCTGACCACACTGTGTTAGCTTCCACCCGACAACGATGAATGCACCCTGCCATAACACCAGCCAGACAGGCCGATATTTGATTTACTTACCCCGGAGGAATGGAAAGCTAAAAGGTGTCACACATACCACGGTTGAAGACCGGCTGCTTCTCGCCAAAACGTGCTGTAGTGCCACCAAGTGTAACTGTCTGGTCGCCCGACCTCTGGGTCGCTGTATGGGACGTGGCGGTAAACTTTACACTGATTGTATCAATCACTTCCAGACTCAACAGAAACGGGTTGGCGTCATCTGCCACTTGACCTATCACGTCTAGGTGCTGGTCCACACCGAATGCCCCTGCAACAACAACAACAGTGTTGTAGTTGTTTGTAGTAGTTGTTGTAGTTACCTCCACCAAGGAGGTAATGTTTTTGCCAGACTTTGTTTGTTTGTCTGTCTCTGTGTGTGTACAAAATAACTCAAAAAGTTATGGATGAATCTTTCTGAAATTTTGAGGGTATGTCCGGAATGGCACAAACTACCAGTGGTTCAATTTTGGGGGTGATCCGGAAGGAATCCTAAATTCTGGATCACTTTGAAATTTTCGTTACCATGGCGTTAAAGGGGGCATACGAGAACTGCTGCAAAACCGAGAATGGTGACGCCACCTGGCGAATAGCATTGCCTTGGCGGAGGTACCTGCGAGCTATGATTGCATTCTAGTTGTATTTCAATTGCTGCTACCACATGTAATCAGTCATTCGGGTCAATTCACTGTGCAACACCAGGTAAGCATTCACAAAAGCTGCCGAGCAGAGATACACCGTGCAACGCATTAGTACTGTACCTGTCCCAGAAAGCACACAGTGTACTGTCCGGAATATCATTACTGTTAAGATCAATCAGTCAAGAATTGATACTATTACTACAGCTGCTACAACAGAAACAACAACTACTACTACTACTACTACTAATACTACTACTACTACTACTACTACTGACCGATCTGTCGTGGAGCGAATTTCACTGTCACATCAATGGACTGTCCCGGCCGAAGACATTTGCGAGCGGGCTGGCAGGAGAAATGGGCGATGCGACGAAACTGAACTGTGGCTGGCAGATCGGTCGATCGATTGGTCAGCTTCAGTGTCAAGCTGGCGCTCGAACCCACGGCACACTCACTGAACTTCACTGAGGTAGGGTCACGAGCGTCGCGGTACTGAGGCGGAATATGGAGCTCTAAGTTGACTGGCAAAGCCACACCAGTGAGACCAACTTCGTGAGAGTCCTGCGAATCATCTATAGACAATAACAACAACAACTACCACTACTACTACTACTGTTACTACTACACGGTACTGGGGCAAGATGTCTAGGTCTGAATTAACAGGCAAAACCATACCAATCAGACCGACCTCCTGAGAGTCCTGCGAACCAACTACACAACAACAAGAACTTCTACTACTATTACACTTACAACAACTACTACTACAACAACTGCTATTACTACTACTACACGTTACTAGAGTGAGATGTGGCTAGATTAACAGGCATAACCACATTGATCAGATTGACCTCCTGGGAGTCCTGCAAGTCATCTAAACACCACCACCAGCAACAACAACAGTTGCTGCTGGTGCTGCTGCTGATACTATTACTACGACTACTACTACTATGTGAGAGTCCTGGAAATCACCTAAACAGACAAAGAGACAGACGGACAGACAGATGCTATAAGACGGTTTAGTAGTGTATCAGTTAAAACGTTGCACTTACGACCAAGAGGTCCTGGGTGCAACTCTCAGTAGGGTTGCTATCAAGTGGTTACTACTTGGGTGGCTGACTGTCTGCGGAATGCGGATGAGTAAACCATCTCGGTATATAACCGACACCAATGTCAACTCAGCCTTCCATCCCTCCAGAGTAGGAAAATCAAGTACCGGCCTGTCCGACTGGGACTAAGGCATGGCACATTCACCGACGACAGGCATTGGGTAACACAGCGTAATCACAGGCTGAACGGTAGTTCAAGCCATGTGTTAACGGCGACTTCTCTTTCCTATGGAAAGCCTAAAATTCGAACCCCCACAGAATCAAAACCCCTGATCTGATTGAGACAAAGTTTGGCATGGCTGATGACAGTGTTGTCACAAATTTTCCACAGACTGCGCTAATAAAGAATTGTAAAAACCAGTTGACAATTGGCAAAGATATAAACAAAAGTTTGGTGGAAGGTTTTTTGAGTCAATATACCAATACCACTACTACTGCTGCTGTTTCTTTTACTATTACTACAACAACTACTCAGTGATCATACCTGGCGGTGCGTTGTTGCTTTCTTTTTGGCAGGTGTCTGTCTTGCCAACTCGTGTAACATTCACAAACATGAGAAACTCGCGACATGGCGGCAACTTCTGGGTAGTCCTGTAGCCCTGGCTTGATCCTGACCAGCTGCGTGCAAGACATAAACAAACAGACGGCTGCAAATTTAAAACAGTCGAGAATAAAGATTATTGGTGCTCACAATGTCCATACATTTTCCCAAAATAGACAATTAACAGCCATATATTTGGCGTTTTGGAAAAAAAATGTCCAACAAGAAAGAGTTCCCAATCTCAACAGTCGAAAATTTCAGGGGGGAGAGGGAGGAGGCAGTTGTCAGTCATAACGTCACAGCCTAGTACTAACAGTATACACTCCCAATATGCAACACGCATGTCTATGATATCATTTCAGTTTTGTTATCTGGCCATTCTCATATAGCCTGCATTTTGGGGTTTGCCGCACCATTTGTTTGTCCATTCATCTGTCTGTCCCCTACGGGCTCCTAACTTAAAAAGGCGCAGAAAAATGAAAAAAAATGCCCAAACGTCTTCAGGGCAGGGGTAAACGTTGTGACAAACTGACAATATTTAGCTCCATAAGTCAAAAGTCAGGGTTATAGTTAGGGTCGCCCACAGTGCAGTGCATTTAGCTAAGCAGGCAGTCGCACATCATATGGACACAGGCCTGACACTTGGCTTCTTTTGCTGGCAAATTTTTTCAAGTTACTCCGAGATGAGCTTGGACCCACAAAGATAAAGTACAGAAAAATACCAGAACAAAAAACTTTCTAAAACGTACAGCATCAAACTGCTGAGAACAAAAAAAATAACAAAAAGTGAAATTGGTAGTAAAACTACACTGTAACCTAAGCGACACTGCAAGAGCCATTGTCCACCACAATAACTCATAGAAAACATCTGACCTTGCAATGACCTTGACTCTGACCATACGACCTTGGTAAAAATGTGTGCCATTGTGTGAAAATCCTGCAAGCTGATCAAGAGATAAGAGGTCCACGTTTTATACATACACAGTTTTGCAGCTACTGCGATCATTATGTCATGACCTTAAATAATCAAATCATCTTTGACTTAAACTATACGACATCCAGCAAAGTTTGCAAACTTTATGCAAATGCACGAACACTACAAACAGACTTGAGAGCAGCTGACCGTGGGCTGAAGCGAAAAAAGATGGGAATTTTCTCAAATGGCTGGAGAATTCCCTGGTTCGGCAAAACGCATATAATTGATGATGGGCTGACAGTCTTAGTCTGTTGTGTTGACAAGTCAGTCTGCAAACAACAGTATTGGTTTAAACACAATCTACAGTGTATTTTACAAGCATAGCGAGACGTGAATACACTGCAAACCATGTTGAAACGTACTTACATTTCACGACCATGATCGACAACAAGTTTTACCTGAAAATGGGTGCTGTACACAGACCTGTACTACGTTTCAGTCGTCATGCTTCAGTAGAATGAGATTATAGGGAGTTATAATTCTCTAGACATTGCAGTGAAAGATAGGCAAAGAAAGCAAATCATTAAATAACAGCAGTGAAAACTAGGGCCACAGTTTTCCGTGAGCCGCAAAATTTCGAGCCAAGCTGCAGAATTTTTCCTTTGCTGCAGAATTTTGATATTTTCGCAGAATTAAAAATATATCGGAAATTACTATGATTTTTGACTCGATGGCGTATTTTTATCACGGAGAAAATCAAGCCAAACTGCTAAAAGCTGTGGGCCCCATTAATAGCTCTCGCACAATCATAAATAAACGCAGCGCAACCTAACAGACTGCACTTTCAAAACAAAAAAAAATAAATAATTTTCTGTGTACACTGTTAGCATAACTCAGCAAAATGTCTCTATGCCAGCCGGCCCTTCAGAAACTAAAGTTTCTCAATAGGATAGAGCTTAGTTTACTTACAAATGGAAAACCACGCTGAGCAGCAGAATTTGGACGATTTTGCCGTGGTAAGCAATGGAATTTCGCAAACTGGCCTGCGGAATTTGGCAAAATTTTCCGCAGAAAACTGTGGGCCCTGGTGATAACAACAAAAAATCTCCGATAATCTGAGATTTGAAACCTCCGACCTTGCAATGTTGTTACATACCATGACGAATTTCATGGGCTGCAGCTGTTAGTATTAAATACCACACTGCTTGAGTGGGTAAGCAAAGACGACGCACTACTGGCTTATACCACCCCAGACAGTGCAGTATTGTAGCTACTTAAACCAGGCTCAGATTGTATAGACGATACCATCGTTTGCTTTATGACACGCGACTGCCGCCAAAATTTGTGAAGACAGTACCATTGTGAGCTAAGCATGGTTTAACTGTAGAGCAAGACTACTTCTAGCAATTAACTATGTTTGGGGAATGCCCTAAATCTGGTCTACTTGATTACTTCTATCCCTAACTCCCACCAGTAAAGAAACGTCATAACTTAGTCTGTAAATAGTAAATTCACTTAGCATCAAAACAAACCTCATCGCTTCCTGGCTGTTATTGTAAAAAAGTAAAATTTTTAGCAGATAATTTAACCCATAAATCTGGTATATTGGTTACTTTAACCCCATGTCTTTGCTACTTTAACCCCCTAACTTCAAGCAGCCACATTACCTGTGTATCTACCCCTGTCCTCCGATAGACAGCATTATGAGATTGATGACTGTCTGGAGGAAAACAGGGAAAATTATTAAAACTGCTTTTTTCGATACATATGCACAATATTATAATCGGCTGTTCTTACAATTTTAGGTTTGCGTCATTTTTTGTGTTTTGTGTTTCATAAAAATTAAATTTTTTGTAAAGATTAAACCTTTTGTTTTGTTATTATGTGTATGTGCAATCTTGCCTGCAAAGGCCATCCCCGAAATGACCTACTGTGTCGGGTGGGACGTAAAACCCTACTCACCCACCCACCTGTGTATCACCAGTAGTATCATTAAGCACCATGACGAATCTCATGGGTTCCGGGCCGTTGTTGAAAAGGACCGCTGATCGGACGACATCGGTACCGTAGTAGGTCTTGTCAAAACCGATGCAATTCAGCGGCACGTCAGCGTCATAGCGCAGCAGCTGTAACTTGCTGTCAACGACGACCCCCGTCACTCGCAGCACGCTTGGCTCCTCCCTCTCTAAGCTGACCCTACGCATAGCAGAATAATAACAGAACACTAACTAGAAAGCAGTCAGGGCCCGCACACCTCCGGCAAGGCAATGTTTTCCCTTATGCCCCACTGAAAGCAATGGTAACAAAAATTTCAAAGTGATCCAGAATCCAGGATTCCTTTCCGATCACCCCCAAAATTGAATCACTGGTAGTTTGTGCCATGCCTGACATACCCTCAAAATTTCAGAAATATCCGTCCATAACTTTCTGAGTGATCTTGCTAACAGACAGACAGACAAACAAAGTCTGGCAAAAACATTACCTCCTTGGTGGAGGTAATGAACAGTACATTTTCATCCGCATTGTTAATAAAGATGATAAATGAAAAATAAGGAAACAAGCATAACTTGTAGCAGCAGCATTGTGGGTTGAAAACGCTGAGGAAACGCAAAAAGTTGCAGCTTTCTGACAGAGCAGATAGAAGTGCTCAACATTTAAATTTTGTCCCTAAATGAGGATTTCCAGCCCATTTTCTGCATTTTTGCAAGCAAACTGTTGGAAACGCTAACATTTACGTAATGGGGCAATTTCCATGCTTTTCTGCCATAATACGACTGACCCGACGTATTACATCATTTCTGCGAGGGTTATTAACATATTTTAGCTACATAATCCAGCCATTGTAAACAAGTAAGTATGCAAGAACTTGCAATGGACATAAACAAATAAAAAATCACAGTCAGTGTTTAGTCCAGAATTCCAGTAACTGAAGGAACGTTTGCAATTTCTAACAAGAAATTTCAGCAAAGCTCACGAAACGCGCGAAAGCCTATAGCAGTTCCTGTTCGCAGGTAATCTTAGTCTATCTCCATCCATTTCGTCGTAATTCATCTTTGCAGCCAAAAATCGCCAAAAAATCACGTTAAATCAATATCTTTAGGGTTCAAGGTCATTCAAGGTTATC
>Ga0209367_1014264_pt1 | contig 10092 bp, 4 predicted proteins | sample WorMetLIZISLAND2_FD_187412 | JGI IMG/M metagenome (GOLD analysis project Ga0209367, IMG submission 187412) | Marine gutless worms symbiont microbial communities from Max Planck institute for Marine Microbiology, Germany - Olavius geniculatus... ...
TGGCCTCGTACACTCGGCCATCTCTGCCCTAGCTAAGTTCTTGTTACTGTGCCCTGCACTTCCCTGTAGTGCCCTGTCATGTGGGGGGCACCATGAAAAAGTAGAGGGGCACAGTAAAAAAATTTTTCCGGCGCTTTGCGCCGGAAATTGTGCCCCTCCACTTTCAAATTGCTTCCGGCGCCACTGCTTGTTAGCTACAATAAGCTGCACGTCTTTCACTTCTACACAGGGTTGATGCGATCACTGATTTAAATCAATTTAAATCGTGATTTAAATCAGCAATAAAAATCACGATTTAAATCACTGAATATAAAACTACAATTTTTTGTGTAAATTTGACAACTGTTTTCAGTTTGCAATCTTTTATTGGTATTTAGTGCACTGTAGTGCTTGCTAACTCAATCTATTTTGCTGACTACATTAATATTTGGCTATATCTGAGCTGGTAAGTTAGCTTAACCTGATACACTTTACCAAAGTTAACATAACCAATTACTTGGCCTTGGCTCTTGTTAATAGCTCATGTTGCTTTGGTAGTTACTTTCAGCAATCAGCATGCTAACAGGTATTAGAAATGTTATGGCCTTCATCGTTGTCGACTAAATGCCTTAAAAAGTCTGACAAATTGCAGCCCCATAAATATTCACAAACATTAGAATGCATCACCAGGTTGAAATTGTAAATAGTTTTTTGCCATGCTGCTGTAAAAAATAACAGGTGTAATTTTTTTTAAAAAGAAACACTAATCAAGGCCAATTACTGTCATCCACAAACTAGCAGATAAAGGGAACACATTGGTTATCACAGATGGCACAGAATGGTGCAAAAATCTAATAAAAATAAAAAAAATAAAAAAAATCGATTTAAAGCAAAAATCATCTGATTTAAATAAAAAAAATCGATGCTATCAATTTTTATTTAAAAAATCGTGATTTTTATCAACCCCGCTACACTGTGTCCGGTAAAAAACTAATTCCCTACACATCATGCAATAAAAATGTCAAATCTGAAGAAATTTGAATAAAGTGTTCCCAATAAATTTCAGAAGCGATTGCCAAATTTCATCGAAAAATATTACTTCTTAACAAAGTTCTTAAATGTTGAATATCGATAATAACATATCTTCGTTACCAATATGGCATTACGCAAGTAAACCCCTCTGTTACTTCACATTTTCGTAACTCTAAAAAACAACAGCTGATTTTAACAGTTTTACATCAACAATGCGTGATTTATTGGCAATCAAACTGCAAAATTTCAGTTAAATCTGCCTAAACAAACAATAGCTACAGCAGCTTCTGTGAGTTCACCCCAAAACACTTCAGTTTCAGGTCTTTGTGGATAACGTTAGACGCAAAAACTTGAAACTGAAGTGTTTTGCGGTGAACTTACACAAGCCGCTGTAGCTATTGTTTGCTTCAGTAGATTTTACTAAAATTTGGCACTTTTATTGCTAACAGATGATGCAATGTCGACGTAGAATGTTTGTTAGAGTCAGCTGCTGTTTGTTAGAGTTACGCAAATGTACATTAACAGAGGAGTTTATTGCGTAACGCCATATTGGTAACGGAGATATTTTGTTATCGATATTTTACATCCAATAACTCCGTTAAGAAATAATGTTTTTCAACAAAATTTGGCACTTACGTCAGGAATTTATTGAAGATTAAGTGTACAAAACCTTATTCAAATTCATTCAAATTTGACATTTTTCTTGCATGATATCTAAGGAATTAGTTTTTTTTACTGAACACAGTGTATAAAGTCCACAATAAACAAAATGTCTTTCACTCTGCAATTTAAGCTTTATAGCTGTATAGTTGTATTTAATCAAGCCAGCCAATACCTCTGGTTATTTGTTTTGTAGGCTTCTTACAGGCGACACAGCAGGCACCAAAACATTAATCAATAAATCAGCGAAAAATCTCTCAATAATTCAGTAAATATCTCAATCACTACAAATAGAAAAATAAGTTGATGCAGTGCTGACATATTATGTAGCTACCACCTTCTTGTTTTCAAGTTATGAGTCCATATGAGTCTGATAGACAGCATGTTTTTCTGTGCGACTGCAAGTGGTGCTTAATATGTCTTCGCTATCGTAGAGATGTCTGTCTGTCTGTCTATCCGTCTGTCACACCTTGCTGCCGTACCAAAACAGTGCAAGCTAGGAAAGACCTCTTAAAATAAGAAATAACGACAGCCACAATATACGCACATACGAGAAAGTAGAAATCATACAGTGACCAAATTCACAGCATTTCTTTACGTTGTTTGCGACACTAAGTGCACAAAATTTTGACCACATTTGACAAAGTTACAGTAAACAAGAAATTTGAGCTAATGCTCACGAGACGTGCAAAAGCCTATAGCAGTTTTTGTTCGCAAATTGTCTTAGTCTATTTCCAGCCATTTTGTTAAAACTCACTCTTGATGTGTGCACCTCAGCCAAAGATAGCAAAAAAACAATAAAACCCCTTATTTTGCGAATTTGGGGTATTTCAAAATCATGGATGTTGATATGACTAAATAGCTCATCACCAGTGCTTGTTTTGCGCCAAAATGGCCAACAGCGGTAAAATAACGACTTTTAGGGGTACTGCTCTTTGACGCCTTGGTGCACAAATTTCCTTGAACCTACCGGATAGACGGTTGAGAATTGGAACATTGAAATCTACGTTCAATGCTGAAAATTTCATATGCAGCTTGGCCTGGTCTATCTCTAGCGATTTTGGTGCAATTCGCTTTTGAAATGTGTCTCACAGCCAAAAATTGCCAAAAAATCCATAAAACCCCTATTTTGGTGTTCTAGGTCATTCAAGGTCATTGCTCTCAGTGCCAATCGAAAGCCCATGTATGACTTCTTATTAGTGAATAATAGTAACCTAGGCGCTATCTCACACCGTTACTGAGATACAGTGACTTATTGGCTAAAAATGGCAAATTTCGTCCACCCCCTTCTCATTCAGTGCCCTGGTTCGCGGTGACCCCCTTTGAATTTACGGAAAAGCTTTACGATTCCTGAAACTAGAGTCTTCCAGGGAGCCGACAGTAAAGATTTGGTGATCTTAGCTTGCAGCGTTTTTGACCGATCCACCCATGTGACGAACGGACGGACAGACAGAATTGCGATGGCTAAGACGCACAATAGCAGTACCTGCTTTGGCGCAGAAAAACTAAAAATACTGATAAACCCAAGTTCGCGGACCCGAAAACGACTGACGTCAGTCCTTGTTTTAAGAGATCTATGGCTGTCACAAAGATTCTATTTTTTCGTGACTTTGCGCCGATGGGGAGGGGATTCCCCTAGAACAGGGGCATCAAAGAAGGGTCTACTAAAGGTAAAAAAAAGTAAAGGTCGTCAATTTGTATAGCGCATCGTCGCAAACACGCCTCTAATGCACTTTCGTCACTAACCAGAGCCGCCTGCTGCACGGCCACCGTGTGCAGCCTGCAGACACAGGCTGGTGCAGCAGCCGGCTAGGCAACCCCAGTCAGCTGTACCAAGGTCCCCACCTTCCGTAACCTATATAAATGAGTTACTACTCATTTTACCATCCCACGGAGGGTAGAAGGCTGAGTCGACCTAGCTGGCAGGCTTCGCACTGAGATGGTTTACCTGTCTGCAGGCAGTCACCCATAGCAGTACTAACCGGGCCCGGCGTAGAGTAACTTCATTTCAGCTGAAAAGCATTACCAACTACGCCACGCCACCTACTACTACAACAACAACTACAGCTACTTACATCAACTTTTGTCTGTAGCATATCACATGCGGCCTGTTTGTCTGTCAATGCGAGTGTCAAAACCTCGCGCTTTTTGCACGCTTCCTGGAGTCTCTGCTTACTCTCCGATAACTTTATGCCACATGTCACAGGCAGCACAGATCAATGCATGATACGTGGAAATGCAATACACAATGAACATAAATCAATTGCTACTCCATTCCGATGAAGACGTTTTGACACGCAAAGTAAAACATCAACAGCAAAAGTCCTAAAAACACTCGTATAACTGAAAATAAAGAAAAATCCAAAAGACTAAAGATAAAATCCCAATAATGTGTTGGAAGAATGAAAAAAAAATTCATCTGAACTAAAAAACTGACATCACAAATACAACTACCACTACAACACATAAACAAATATTTATAACTAATAAAACTACAATTAAAACTTACTGCTCAAACTAATTTCCATCTACGCTTAACCAACCTAATTTTACAGATTTGTTCTAGATTATGCTCTACCTCTAAAAAATGACCTTCAACACTGAAATAGGGGTTATTGCAGATTTTTTGGTGATTTTGGGCTGCGAGACACATTTCAAGAGCGAATTGCGCCAAAATCACTACAGACAGACAAAGATAAGCTGCATATGAAATTTTCAGCATTAAATGTAGATTTCAACGATCCAAGTCTCGACCTTTTAGGTTCAAGGAAACCTGTGCAAGAGGGCATTAAAGAGCGGTACCCCCTAAAAGTCGTAATTTTAGCATTGTTGGCCATTCATACGTGAAAATGGTTGCAGATAGATCTGGATATGCTGCCTATCAACATCGATGACTTTCAAAGACCCTGAACTCCCAAAATAAAGAATATTATTGTTTTTTTTTGGAATCTTCAGCTGCATCGCACACTTCAAGAGTGAACTGTGATGAAATGGCCAGAGATAGACTAAGACAATTTGCAAACAGGAACTGCTATAACTTTCGTGCATCTCGTGAGCATTATCTTAAATTTCTTGTTGGTTTTTGCCATCTGATGTTTAGTGTGTAGTATACAAAACTGCCAAACAGAAGATTTCAAATTTGCATTGCTACCATCATCCACTGTAGCCATCCTTTACTCTGCATATGACATCAGAAATTACGCACACTACTTCATGTGCTGACTGCTGTAATGGACCAACTAATCGTCGATTGAAGCATTTCAAAAATAAGCCTAGAGAAAGCTACTTTGACTGACACGAAAAGCGTAAAAATCATCTAAAAACCGGCGGTTCTGTTTCGTAAAGACTGAATCGCAGAAACCGAGTTTTCTGTTTTCAAAATTCAACAATGGTTTGGTTCAGTTTTTTTCAAAAAACCAAAAACCGAAATTTTCAATGGATTCCGCACGCTCCTACTGTAGTAAGTGAGCAAACTGGAAGTCCAGTTAATTGCAGTTTATTTTCCCAACTAAATTAAGGGAGTTAAGTTCAAAATAGTTCATTTTTGTCACTTTGTACATGCATCAACGTTTAAAGCAAAGTCCTTCCAGCGCTGTAACATCCATAGAGTGGTGCTGATCACTGTTTCCTTAGCCCTCAACCAGACACCAGTTTACACTGCCAGACAATAGACACAGGGTTAGTAACTGTTTATGTGTCAGCTTTTCGCTGATACTCATGCACCTATCCACGGAGGGATGGCCAGGCTGAGTTGACCTGGGTGGCTGATAACATGTCGAGATAGTTTACCCGTCTGCCGACAGTCACTCATCTATATACTAACCGAGTCAGGCGTTGATTAACTTTGTTACTAACTGAGCCAAACAACAACCTCAAACTCGTTAAGATGAAGTATCTAAAGATGTTAATAAACAGATGAAAGTAGAGAGACTCACGGCTGATTGATGACGAGCTGATTCCTGTGACGAGGAGACTGACAGTGAATTCATCTGCACCAGTAATTCAAACACTTTCTCTCGCCACCTGACAACCAGCAATTATTTCATGGTTGGTTCTTTTTTCCCCGGCATAAACCTGTTTCTGCCAGAAAAATCCTGTTACTGCCACTCAAAAAGTCTGCCATTCATTATAGTATTATGCCTGGTCTGCTTTCCCCAGGTAGTGCAAAAGCAGACGTTGGGTGAGGTGGAAACTAAAACACTTATTTAATAGCGAGTTGTGTCAGAAATATTTCTGCCAAATATTATAAAATCTGCTAATCTTTAGTCAAGGTATGATCGATAATGTTGGGGATGTTTTTTTCAGGTTTTCTGTTTCTTCTAACGCATATTTTGCTTGATCTGCTTTCCATAGGTAGCGCAGAAGCATACATTGGGTGAGGTGGGAAACTGAATGGTCGTTTGATGGCAAGTTGTGTCAAAAATATTTGTACAAAAAATTATTAAAATCTGGAAATTGGTTTTCAAGTTACAGTCGAAAATGTTGGGGATGTTTTTTTTGAGACACAGTGTATAATGACTGTTGACTAATAATTATACAAAACACAAGAATGGTATTGTTTTGCATTTGTTTCGTCCGAAAATGCACAAAAAGTTAACAAAAAAGCTTTAAGCTGATAGAAACTAGCAAAAACCTGTTCCTGTCACAGCAGTTTTAACCAGTTTAAGCTGCAGTTTAAAATACAGAAACGTACCAACCCCGATTTTTGTGATTTATTTCCACTCCTTTCACTTGACAAAAAATTAAAAACATTTGCTACAGCGCTGTTGAAAAAAAAATCAAATTCACGTGCAAAATCACTTAAAATTCATGCGATACTTTGATGCCCAGGCACTGACATAAATGTTCCCATCTGCTACATTCCTACTCAAATATCTGACCTTGCAGTGACCTTAACTTTGACCATACCACCTCGAAAATCTAACCAAACCGTTCACCTGACTTGGTGTAGAATACATCGATGTCATCATACCGGTAGTCATCAACATAAAAATCAGATTATGCACAATTGTACATGAAACAAACTTTTCAATTTTTACCAATTTCCACGACTGAAACAATCCAAAACAATAATAGGGTCTTTGACTGAAACGGGATAGGGAGACCAAATAGCATTACAATGGCCGACTTCACTTTTTGACTTAGACTTTTGCTGAGCCCAAAGTTCGGTCTAAGTACCTACTTAAGTCAAAAAGTGAAGTGATTTCGCCGAGACTTTCGCTGAGCCTGAACTTACCTACTTAGACCGAAGTTTAGACTCAGCGAAAGTCTCAGCGATTCGCTGAGTCCAAAAGTACCTACTCAGACCAAAGTTGAGCCGAACTAACCTGGCTAAAGTCGGTTCGATTTGCATGGAAGAGATAGCTTTAGCCCTTAGGGCTTAACTTTCGCTGAGCCTGAATCCACTTCAACTTTTGACTTTAGTTGAGCGAAAACATGGCGACTATTTAGAGTCCTATGCATACGGATAGTTTAGTAAACTAAAGCAGTCTGGTACCAAAAATAAACACTGTAATGAATATGCAATGACGTCAGATGTTACGTAATTACATTTACATGCGTGGCGCAATTAAATAAGCAAGTCCAAGCGTAAATGGTTGATTTATTTTCTGTTAGGTTTACCTGTTTTTCCGCCATTTTTAATCGTTTTGGTCTAAGTCAGTAGACTTAGACCAAAGTTTAGTTGAACTGTGGCCTAAGTACAGACTTTAGCGTTCAGCTTTAGCTCTCGCTCAGCGAAAAGGCTCAGCGAAAGTCTAAGTCAAAAAGTGAAGTGGCCCGATGTAACGTGTAATGTAATGTAATGCACTCACTCACTCACATCTAGCTCGAATATGGCATAGAGAGCTGAAAAATAACAGAATAAACCAACAAACTGACCTTGTCAGAAGACATCTTCGAGCGACTTTACTGTCATCGGAATGCTATAGATATCGCAAAACAATTACACACAAATACACAAATAATATCACTGAACCATGCTGAACGTTGGTGGCATGGTGTAGTTGGTAGCGCGTTTCGGATGAAATGAACTTACTCTACGCCAGGCCCGGTTAGTACCGCGATGGGTGACTGACTGCCTGCAGGCAGGTAAACCATCTTAATGCAAAGCCTGCCAGCTAGGTCGACTCAGCCTTCTACCCTCCGTGGGATGGTAAAATGAGCAGTAACTCATTTATATGGGTTACGGAAGGTGGTGACCTTAGTACAGCTGACTGGCCGGCCGCTGCGTTAGCCTGTGTCTGCAGGCTGCACGTGGTGGCCGTGCGGCTGGTGGCTCGGGTTAGTGACAAAAAGCACATTAGAGGCGTTGTACGCGAGATGCGCTATACAAATTGACAACTTTACCTTTTTACCTTTACTGTCATTTCAGTCAGATCATTACTTGATGCTATATGCACAATGAGAAAAGCCAAAGTTTAGCTACGATGAAAAACTGATCACAAAACTTCCATAAAATAATTTATAACTACAAGCAACCATTGCCTTACCTAGTTTAGTTTAGTTTAGTAGCAAAGGTTATAGTGCCCTCCCTACCCGAGTCCAAATCGGGAGTGCATTACTGGTGTCACAATATAACAACTAAAAATTAAAAATCATTAAAACAGCCAAAGAAGTAGTAAGCTTTCAGTTTGCGCTTGAACGAGCTAACAGTGTTTGCTTCACAAATTGCTGCAGGAATAACACTGTTCCATATGACTGGCCCGGCCACAGAGAAGGCTCCGCTGCCAAATTTCATTCTTGTTCATGGAACAGAGTAGTTGGTGTTGGTCGCTGAGTGGAGACGAATCCAAGCTGTACAAGTTGCTGAGGTAGTCTTAGGACAAAAGAAGACTTTGCAAAACACTAAACAGACCCCACTGTGGTCAGCCACCTTGTCGTGGTGGTGGGGCTTTGAACCGATGACCCGAAAGATTTCTAAAATCTGGAGGTGAGGAGCTAACTAAGAGCTGACCAAACCTGTGAGAGCAGATTTGCTGCACGTTACCAGTGCTTTTGTGCTGGTTTTGGCTTCACAGCCGACTACGGCTTTACAGCCGTCTATTTACGGCTTCACAGCCGTCTATGGCTTTATAGCCGCTACCTGTAACCTCGTAGTTACATTCGGGGATGTGCATTGGGTCAAACTGATACGGCCTCAGCGCTGGGCAGGTGTATGAGCCTGCCCACCCCGGAGGTAACACTAAACAGCAAGCTGAGTGAAAGTCAGTGTGAAAGGAAGCTCATCCCCTTAGAGACACTTTAAGCTGGTCAGGTGAGAGTAAAACCAATTATTGTTAATCCAGCATACAACCCAAGTCAGCCAACTGGCTAGCTCTATTAACAGCCAGTGCCATTAACCGACTAAGTCAGTATGCCACCAGTCTTAGTAACAATCCCTATTATTATGCAAAACTCAGTGTTGCTTCCCTAGCAATGGCCGTAACTAATCGCCTTAGACTAAGAGCTTGCAGTGAGGCCAAAGGTGGCCACTTTGAGCTCAAACTTTAAATGCTAGTTCAGAATGATTGTCCCCACGAATGTTTCAAATTTTGTAACAATCTGTCAGGTAATAACAATTTTACTCTAACATATCTATAGGGGTGCCGCTAATTTTGGGACACAGTGTATATATTTATGTGCAAGTTGCATACAAACATTAAACTTAGTGCTGAAAAAAATAACCTTGCTGCCAATATGAGTACACCTGAAACAGAGAATTATTGTTAAATTTGTCGTCCACGTTAAAATACTGAGTACTAAACTACCGCTACAATAATGACACATCATTCATCATCATCATCATCATTTCTGGCAAGCACCACTAAAAGTGCGTAGCGCCGAACGTCGACATCAATCTCCAGAGCGGACGGTTCTCAGCCAGGTCAACTGCATCGTCCATATTGAGGTCGCTGGATTTCAGATCCTGCTGATTGGTTTTCATCCGTGTAGTACGATGACACACAAACTAAAAAAATCTGTTTATTGTCACAGCTTAAAACCAAGCTTACTCAAAAAAATTCCCAATGTCCGCCTGCAACAGAAAGGAAATGTTCACTTGACGGACCTGGCTGAGATAAAGTTCTTGAGTTTTCAAAATGTCCGTCAGTGCATTAAGTCTTGGCACGAGTTGTTTGTTCTCCACGCAGACTTCAGTTCTCTCCTTCTCCAAAGCCTGACAGTACAATAACTATAACTGTGTATAATAACAAAGTTAAAGTTAAGTTAAAAATGAACTTATAAAGCGCCATAAAACTAAACGACTAAGGGCGCGTTGCACCAACGTCGTTCAACTTTGAACCCGGGTCAAATCTGAATTTGAACCTAGTTCAGCCGTAAATTGCGTTGCACCAAAGCGGTTCAAGCGTTGATCTCCGTTCAATTCTGAACTGCCATCTGACCACCGATCAAATTTTGATCTTGGTTCAACTCGCGGTTACG
>Ga0209367_1014266_pt1 | contig 10090 bp, 5 predicted proteins | sample WorMetLIZISLAND2_FD_187412 | JGI IMG/M metagenome (GOLD analysis project Ga0209367, IMG submission 187412) | Marine gutless worms symbiont microbial communities from Max Planck institute for Marine Microbiology, Germany - Olavius geniculatus... ...
GTTCAAAGGTGGTGTGGCTGCGCATGCGCGAAATTCGCCGTTAGGCGTCTATTTTTTTCGTTACGCACGGCTACAGACCAGCCCGTTGGACCGACCGACGCCGCTAATGGCTCAAATGAAGCGTCCTGACGCCGGACACATTCCTTACATGTTTTCGATTAAAATTTTAAAAATTTACCCCTTTTTATGCCCCATTTTTTTAAAATTTGCATTACGGCCTATGGGGACTTCAAAGCGGTATAACTCGGTCCCCGTAAAAGATAATTGCGCGCTGTTTGCACCTACCCCCTATTTTCGGGGTCAGGCAATCGAATGGCGTCAGTTAAATGTACCCCCTAACGATCCCTGTTGCCATAGCAATTAGCAACCATTCAAAAGTTGCAAAATTTTGCATTACAGGCAATGGATATTTCAGAGCGGTATAACTCGGTCCCCGTAAGAGATAATTGCGCACTGTTTGCACCTACCCCCTATTTTTGAACCCAGGCTATCCGTTGGTGTCACTAAAATTTCTCCCCTGCCGACCCCCGTTGCCACGACAACTAACCGCTCTTATTCAAAGACAAAATTGGCTGCAGCAGACATTGTTACATCACACATAATTTTTTCCTTGCACCAACTTCCTTTACCCGCCTGGAGGTATTCTGAAAACAGTAAATAAACTTATTGTCATAAAATCAAATACCCAAAGTTTGGACAAAATTAGACTAAAACAGCAAAAATCAGAGCAAAAAACTTCGACAGTTTACAAAGCTACGTAAGGGCGATATGAGTCAAAACTCGAAAAACTCGAAAACAGCAAAAATGGTTTTGGGGCAATATTATCGCATGTTGAATTCCAGACTGGCCCTTACAAGACTAGCCATTCTAAATACTTGAAATAAAAATACAAAAACAGAAGTGGCAAGCCGTTGGCACGTTGCCAGCGTTGCAGCTGGTGACGTCACAGGCAATGCATAAACTGCTGCTGGCCTACTGACGTCATAGTCACTATGACGTCACGCCACTGCGTGCACACGCAGACAGAACGATAGACTAAAATTCAGACATGCCTGGACGTGTCTTTCTACTATGGGCATCAGCATTCACTGCAATATACGTGGTGTCAGCACAGACTGGTGTACTACATTGTTTTGGCTTGCAACTTCTGTTTTTGTATTTTTATTTAAAGTATTTAGAATGGCTAGTCTTGTAAGGGCCAGTCTGGAATTCAACACGCGATAATATCGCCCCAAAACCATTTTTTGCTGTTTTCGAGTTTTGACTCATATCACCCTTACGTAGCTTTGTAAACTGTTGAAGTTTTTTGCTGTGATGTGTTTAAAAGGTTGGGGTATGAAGTTGCAAATTTCTGACAACAAGCAATATGGTAGTTCAATTTTCAATGGCAGCCAGAGTTTTCACAAAACGGGAGAGTTCTATCCACAAATTTTGTATTCTTGGAAGAAAATCTCCCAATAAGCTAAAATTCAAGCATGTGGGGCAGTTCCTGCCCAGTGCAAAATGCTGCTGTCTCGAGCCCAACACTCAGTGGAAACTGTACACTAGTCCATGCAAATGACAGCATAACACAACCAGAATTCAAGCCAAATTTTTCACATACATGGCTGGCTTCCTAAAATCTACAGCAGCTTTTTGGAAAGCTGCAAGACTGCAGAAAGCTACCATGTAGTTCACTGTTGAAAATTCTCGCAGTTTACCAAATTTATTGCTAAAACAGTCTTTAAGGCAGAGATCATAATTTTTTATGCAGCACACTACTGTCGTGTATATAAAATCAACTGTCACAGTACCAGAAGTGTAGCATTCAAAAATTAGGGCATTTAAAAGGATGTTCTCCTGATGTTTTTTTCAGTTAGCCATAAAATCTGTAACAGTTTTACGGCTACTGCTGTAAAAATTCAGTTCAACTGCTAAATTCTGCAGCTAGTGGTCTATACAGAACAGAAGCTTATTATAGGAGGATAACAGCTTACACTAACTATGCCATATTTGCAGACATGCCATGGAATAAAACTACACTGTGAGGCATAAAAAACAGACCAAAAAGTACATCGGTCATAACTTAAAGCTGAATTATCAGATTTTAATAACTTTTGGTACAAATATTCCGGACACAACTGGCCATTAAACGACCATTGTAAGTCACCACCTCACCAAGCATGTGTTTCTGCACTACATGGGGAAATCAGTACACATGAAATAAGACATTAAAATAAACAAAAATGCCAAAAAAACATTTGACACATCATCGATTGTAACTTGGAGAAAAATAATAAGATTAAAATATTTTTGGAACAAATATTTTTGACACAACTCGCCATCAAATGGCCATCAGAGTTCCCAGCTCACCTCACACCGGTTTCTGCACTACCTGGAGAAAACAGAACAAATGTAACATAAGCTAAAATGAACAAAAAAATCAGTAAATTTCATCTCTCCTGATATGTAGCCCCTGACATCCCTGATCTCAGTTCATTCGACAATGTTTGCAGCATTATGCAGCAGCGAGTCTATTGAACACTGTTTAGAAATGTTAATGAATTCAAAAAGCAACTGGTTGACGTCTGAAGCAGAACATTATCAACACTGCTATCAATGAATGAAGAATGCATCTGCATGCTTGTGTTTACAGAAATGGCCTATTTACTGTCAGCAGTTGCACAACTGACAATTGGATAAACTGTCAGCATAAGAGTTAGAAATTTGGACAAATGGTGCTAAATGTGTGTTATTTTTATCAAATAATCATACTGAATTGAATAAAAATGTAAAACTTTGCTTGTTCCTTTTTCCCCAGGTAGTGCAGAAACAGACGTTTAGTAAGATAGGAACATAACTGGTCATTAGATGGCTAGTTGTGTCTGGAATATTTGTATCAAACATTATTAATTCTGACAGTCCATCTCCAAGTTATGATCGATAAATTTTGGTGTGTTTTTTTCCTCACAGTGTAATATAACAGCTGGACCAAAGCACAACTTCTGCTTAATAACAGCCATCAACTTGAAATTATATATTACATATGATGCTTGGCACAGTCCCCTCTTCCACATACTATGTACTGGTTTGAATTATTGCCAAAAAGGTGTGACACTGTGCCGAGATAAACACACCAGGAAAACTGTCACAAACTCGAGAAACTAAGCTAAACTTGCACATGATCAAATTAACTAAAAGAACCGACAATATTGATACAAAATGGTGTTGAGATCAACCTCAGTCAATGGACCATCAAACTGCAAGTACTCTTTCACGATACGTGGCAACTCAAGTTGCTCAGCCATTTGCTCAAGTGCCGGAAGCATAGTCTTGAAACGAGCGGCAACTGACAACTGTTGTCTGATGACAACACGACACTGACGTTGTAGACTTGGTACTTGTTCTCTGACCTCATTCAGCCAAATTAGCAGCCGCAATATCAGATCACGAAACATGTAATTGCTTCGTCCATCAGCTTCTGTCTGTAGATTGTCAAGTTCTCGAGTACTGGGTTTGTACCCTGCTAAGACAGCTGCCTGGCACAGAGGAATAGCATTTCTGTTCCAAAATGATGTTTCTAGAGAATTGCAGCAATGTGCTAGAAGGTGAAATCTGGCTCCAGCCCGAAACATGTCAATTACGAACTTGCATCTGCCATTAAAAGTAGCCAGAGCCGACAATACGTTTAGATCTTCTGGCGAAGAAGAATCAACACCAGGATCAAGGTCTTGCAGCTCAGCACCATATTTCACCATCAGCTGCAGCAGTTCATCGATGTAACATTCACTGTGACAAAGCGCATTGACTGCTACTTTCAGAGGTGTCATGCCATTATGCATCAGTGTGTTAACGTTAGCTCCATGCTCTAACAGTGAACGTATGATCGATAACTTCGTTTCAATATACGAATGGTGACAGTCATAATCACGAAGCGCGTGGGTCAGTTTTTTGATAGCATCATGTAGTGGAGTGCACCAGCCAATGTCTACTTTGGCACCATGTTTCAGCAGCAACTCAACAATTGCTCTCTTGTTACCGGTGGCTGCCACACACAGCGGATAAGAACCATACATGCCATCATTGGAATCATCATCATCATCATACGAAGATGAGACTTCTCGTAAATTAACACTGGCGCCGTTTGTCAGCAACAGCTTTACCACGGAAACATGTCCATTCCTGCATGCTGCATTCAGTGGTAGAAACTCAGCACTGTTTCCATTCACCTTTGCACCATATTGTAACATCTCCTTAGCTACTGACTCCAGACCCTTACAGCAGGCAATGTAAAAAGGAGTTTCTTTATCAGATTCATCAGTGTAACTGTAACACTGATACTGGAACACGTAATCTGGATCATCAGGATCATCACATACTGCCTTCAAATTAACATCAGCACCACTGGCCAGCAACTGATGGATCACTGGCAGATGTCCATTCAGGCAGGCAATACTCAATGCTACTTTCTTGTAACTTCTTGCATTTACCTTTGCACTGCATGCTAACATCTTTTGAACTACAGATTCCAGACCCTTTGAGCAGGCAATGTAGAAAGGAGTCTCACCTTCATCAGATGCCTCATTCACGTTGGCGCCTCGGGCAAGCAGTAGTTCAATCAGCTCAGCTTGTTTCTGACGAGATTTTACACACTGTAGCACATAATGCAGAACAGTTTTGCCTGTGCTATCAACAACAGCTACATCAGCATTGTAGTTCAACAGCAGTTTTGCAATATCGTAATGATGACCTTTGCATGCTGCAAGTATTGGATAAGTGTCACTTCTCATATCAGGGTTAGCACCACGGCTCAGCAGCAGTTTCGCAAACTCAGTTTCACCTTTGTCACATGCCAAGTACAATGCAGAAGCACCTTTTCTGTCCACTTGGTTGATGTCAGCGCCAGCTGACAGAAGTATTTCAGCCACTGACATGTAACGTTTCGCAATTTCCTGGTGTTTGTCTGCAGACTGCTCAAAGTACTTTTCTGATACACAAGCCTTAATGACAACATGCAAAAAACTTTCACTGCAGTTGCATTTCGTATCTGCTCCTGCTTCTAACAGCAGATTTAACATCTTTGTGCTACCATGACAGCAAGCTACAGTCAGAGGCCTGTTGGATGTCAGATTCATATCTGCACCAGCTTCTAGCATGGTCTTAACCACTGCCAGCTGCTGACGTTCACAGGCACGATACAGAGCTGTGTCTCCATCGCTTGAGACAGCATTTATATCAACTCCTTGCTGCAGTAACAGTCTGACTAATGGTCCGACAACTGCAGTCTTCCAGTGACAAAAATAACGAGATAGAGAAGCAATTGCCATAAGACACGTTTCATTGTATCTTGTTCTGCATTTCACATCTGCTCCTGCCTTAACAAGCAAATTGATAAATTCAGCACTGCCAGCTTCACAAGCAGCGATGAGAGGAAAAAGCTTCTCTGATGTCAGATTGATATCAGCTCCTGCATCTAGCAAGATCTGGACAACCTCCAGCTCCCGACTTTTACAGGCTCGATACAGTGCTGTGTCGCCTTTATCGGAAATAGCGTTCACATTGACTCCTTGCTGCAGCAGCAGTCTGATTACTGCATGTTCCAACGATCTTCTTTCTGCACTCTTCCACTTATAGGCATCATTAGAAGCATTAGTGCAAACAATGTGCAGCAAAGGCTCTCCAGGTGGATTCAAAGATGCACCCCTTTTCAGCAGCATGTTAATGATTGTTGAATTTGCACGATAAACAGCAACATGAAGTGGAAATGTGAGATCTCGCGAGTGTGTAGATTCAGCTGAATCATTCTGAATATTTGGATCGGCACCATTATCGAGCAATAGCCTCACAATGGATTCATGTCCTTCTTCACATGCAATGTACAGTGGAGTTTTACAGCAAGTTAATGCATTGATATCAACTCTCTCCTCTAACAGTTTTGACAGAACATCGGGCCAGTTGTGTTTTGCACTGTAGTAAGCACCTTTAGTGCTAAGTTGTTTAATTCCAGAATAACTGTAATTCATCATCAGTTTTTCTGCCAGCTCCTTTGCACCATGTGTGAATGCATAGTCAAATGCTGCCAGATATGTGCTTTCAGATTTCAAACTTATCAAGCTTTCGTCGATCAGCCTCTGAACTGCTTTTTCATGGTCATCCTCAGCATTCATCAACAACTCACATGATATGTCCTTCAGTGATGGTAGTACTGTAGCACCATACTCCAATAGCAACAGAATTAATTTCATTTTACGTTGATGGGCATGGGCATGACTCCTTTGCGAATAAGAATCCCTGTACGAACAATAAGAATCTTGCATGGCAGTCTGCATATTTTGAATGGCAATCTGCATTGACGACTTACCCTCTGAGTCAGTGCAGTTAACATTGGCGTCATGCTCCAACAGAAGTTCGACACAATCATAGTGGTTCTTCCTGACTGCAACAATGAGAGCATTCTCTCCCACGTTGACAGAGGCACCATTATCAAGCAGGCATTCCACCACTTCATCATGCCCATTTTCACACGCAATATACAAAGGGGTCTGTTGATGGCTGTTCATTATATCAACAAAAGCACCATTAACGAGCAGGCATTGCACCACTCCAAAGCATCCTTTTTGACATGCAATGTGCAAAGCTGTCTCATCATTAAACATCATTGTATTGACATCAACACCTGACTTCTCAGTCAACTTCTTTACACTGTCCAGATCACTGGCAATAATGGCTTGCCTAAAGAGTTTGGTGTTCCGTTCAGCAACAGTTTGTTTCGCCAGTTGGACATAATAGTCAGGAATAATAGCTTGTTTTGCCATGCCACTGAGTGCAGACAACACATTAAACCTACAAAATGACAACAACACCTCACATGTAAACAACCACATATACACTGTGTCCCCCCAAAACAAGCAAAATTGTTTTTGTTAGAACTTCGTCAAATCACCAATTGCCACATTTGATAATCTTTATGTCAAAAAAGGCCCAAAACAATAAGGTGCACTCAATGTCCACCTCACTTAATTCATGTCAACACAATACTGTGTTAAATGTAGGTGCTGCAAACTGTTGCATAACGCTAAGTTGTTGTCTTGAGTAAACGTTTTAGCAACTACGGGGTGGGCCAAAAAATGTGCCACTTTACTTTTGTCCATATCATCATCATCATCATCATCATTAGACGCGAAGCATCAGCCGAAGCGTCCCGCTATTGCGATCGTTTGCCAGAATGGTTTATCCTTCCAGGGCCTCCGTCACTGTAACACCCATGTCATGGCAGATCTGGTGGATCCAGGTGGTGGGTGGACGACTGCTGGCATGTCTCCACTCCTGCAAAGGCCGGTCACCGTCCCTCGTCTTGGTACAAATTCGGAGGATCTGGTTTGCCGTTGCGTCACTTCGAAGTCTGGCATGTGACCAAAGAGACCCAGTCTTCATTTACGGATGATGTAGGAGATGCCGAACAGGCCAGAACGATGCAAAACCTCATCGTTAGACACAAAATCGTACAAGCTGATGTGCAGGATGCGTCGTTGGCACCGTAGATGAAAGGAATCCAATCTTTTCCAATCAGCTTGTGTGAGAGTCCAGGTATTTGACCCGTAAAGTAGTAGAGATAACACGCACGTGGAGTATATTCTGAGCTTTGTGACAATACTGAGCTTGCTCTGACTCCAGATACAGTAGAGTCTTTTCATTGCACTAGCCGCAAGTCCAATGCACCAAATGTTTTCTGGTCCGGAGTTGCTGGAACTTGACTGTATGTTGCCCAAGCATGTGAACTCTTCTACTGAATCAACAGTGTTGCCATCAACTATTATTGGCAATGGCGTCGATCCCGAACCAGGATTCTGGAGCTTTGTCTTGGTCCAAGAGACCCGAAGACCGAACTTGGAAGCTTCTTCATCCATTGCTGCGAGAGCGGTGCGGAAGCTTTCCTCCTTGTCAAGAAAAGCGTGACGTCGTCAGCATAGTCAATGTCCGTGAAAGTGAGCTGGCCAACTTGGATGCCAACTTTACGACTGACGTGATCCATAATATAGTCCATCACTCGGCAAAACAGGGCAGGAGCCAAGACGCATCCCTGCCTTACACCAGAGGTCGTCGTGAATGGCTCGTAGAGGCGACCTGCTAGGCGCACTCTGGCGGACGTTGCAGTATGCAGGTCGATGATCAGGTTCATGAGTACCGAGGGAACACCGACCCCATGCATGGCCTTCTAGAGCGCGTTCCTGTCTACGGAATCAAACACCGCTTTTGAATCCACAAATGCGACATGCAGCAGCTGTTGGAACTCTCTGTGGATTTCCACCAACAAACACAATGCCAAGATTGCATCCAGTGTGGAACAACAATGGGTAAATCCAGATTGGTGAGGTTGACGATGCTTCTGAAGCAGGGGTCAAGTCTGGCGAGGAGGACATGTGCAAATACTTTGCCTGGGACTGACAGAAGGGTGATTGGTCTGTATATTGCATGTGAAAATGGACATGATGTGACAAAAAAGTGGACAGGAAAGGTGGAATGCGTGCTTGATAATTGGTCTGTAACTGCTACCGTGATCCTTTTCCCTTGTATAGTGACAGCACATAACCTTCCTTCCACTCTGCCAGCACCTTCCCTAACTTCCTTTCACGCGCGATGGCTCGAACAACGTGGCCTCACGCAAGAGTCAAACCTTTTCGGGAACCGAAATTCGAAGTTAATATATAACCCCTAAAATATCCCCCCAAGTCGAAAATTGAGCCCAAAAACGGACTTAGAAATTTTCAGGCAAAAACGCTCCTGTATAAAAATTTCACCTATAAATGGCCGCTAATCGTCATCATAGGCCCATAAAAGTTGTATAGTGAATAGGCAATATGACCTCGGGAATTCCAAATATGTGGTCATTTTGGACCCCCTACCCACAGGTCACGTGACATGGGGCAAGCGCAGTCAACGTTTTGGCCTTTAAAACATGCCTATGTATAACGGTGCAAGATAGACGCATGGTCATCATTGACCACCAATAAAAAAGTGCCCACGCCGAGTCCGATGGTCATGTGACCGATGATGTCACGTGACCCCAAAAGGTCAAACTTGTGACCCCAAAATCTTTGAAGTCCCGTATCTCCGCACCTGTGCAAGATAGGTGCATGGTCATCATTGACCACCAATAGGAAAGTGCCTACGCCGAGTCCGATGGTCACGAGGTTGATGACGTCACATGACCCCAAAAGATCAAGGTCGTGACCCAAATATCTTCGGGGGCCCATATCTCAGTAATGGTGCAAGATAGATGCATGGTTACAATGGACCGCCAATCCAATAGGAAACCACATATGCCGAGTCCAATGGTCACATGACTGATGACGTCACGTGACTCCAAAAGGTCAAACTCGTGACCCCAAAATTTTTGAAGCCCCATATCTCCGTATCCGTGCAAGATAGATGCATGGTCATCATTGACCACCAATACGAAAGTGCTCTTGCTGAGTCCGATGATCATGTTCCGACGTCACATGACCCCTAAAGATCAAAATCGTGACCCCAAAATATTTAAGGTTCAGTGTCTTCATGGGCGCGGAAAGCAGATGGTTTATAATTGACCATCAACATAAAAACTTTGTTATTGTAATAAAACAGCAAATATAAATGTACAAGACATCAGTTTATACACTTGTTAACAGTTAGACCATCAACATAAAAACTTTGTTATTGTAATAAAACAGCAAATATAAATGTACAAGACATCAGTTTATACACTTGTTAACAGTTAGACGATGTGATGGTGAGTGATATCACCTTTCTCTGATTTTTGCTGTTTTCGATGTGTCACTCATTGCATGTTGCCATTAACAAGTGTATAAACTGATGTTTTGTACATTTATATGTATTAATGATGTCCCAAAGTGTAAATTTCCGCTTCTACCGGTATACACTATTAGTGATTGCAATCCCGGGATTGAATTCTCAATCTCAGATCCCGGGATAAGAATTCAATCCCGTGCGAGGCCGCCTGCATTGTGTAGAACTGCGGCGCACAATGGCTGCAAGCGACGGCGTGCTTTGATCTAATCTGTAGCGGCGACGACCGTTAATTGACGTTGACAGGTGATGTAACTCAGCGTGG
>Ga0209367_1014267_pt1 | contig 10090 bp, 4 predicted proteins | sample WorMetLIZISLAND2_FD_187412 | JGI IMG/M metagenome (GOLD analysis project Ga0209367, IMG submission 187412) | Marine gutless worms symbiont microbial communities from Max Planck institute for Marine Microbiology, Germany - Olavius geniculatus... ...
TACCATTACCGCCTACCGATTTTTCAGTATTCAAAAATGTGCAAGCTACAGCACCAATCCAATAACATCGTTGAAACAACACAGTTAACTAATGATCAGATGCCAGAATTTCACTGTAAATGTGAATGTTTGAAGTGTTCACCACCAGCTCCAAGCTGCAACGCAAGCTTCAGTCGCTTACTTTAATAAGTCTTTCACAGCCTTGTCGATCGGTCCTTGTGGCAGGTTGCTCTAGATAACCTGAAGCGCTTCCTTGACTTCACTTCGGCGGTTGTGTTCGGCTTTGTTTTAAGCTTGCAGTAAGCCTCCAACATTGCACCCCGCACGCGATAGTCCATTGGCCTCCAAATTCGGCGAATTTGGAGGCCACTGGTCTTTTGTGATAAGATCTGGACAGTTGGCCCGTTCCATGCGCTGCGCGCTGTGTGTGCTGGCACGCTGTCCTGCTGGAAGATGAAGCCGGTGGACAGCCGGCGCTTGGTTTAATGAAGAACGATAAAAGTAATGATTTATAAACAAAATAAATGACTGCTTATAAAACGTTATTGTGATGTCATTGGCAATAATGTGGTAACCGGTTTTTAAAAATTAAATAGCATTTTTAACCTGAACATTTTTATTGCTGAAAAATCGGTAGGCGGCCATGTTAAAAAGTGTATAACTTCGTCGTTTTTCAACTAAATCATATTTTACTTGACAATTATATGTAAAAGGTTTTACTAAATATAGCTGTAAAATTTTGCACTAAAAACTTAAACGGTTTCTGAGAAAACAGCGAAACTTTTGGGTGCTACTTCTTTTGCCGCACCCTGTAGATAGCTCTCTCCCATCATGCAGCCAGTGCCACAACCGCTGCTAGCAGGCACAGAAACCTGAAGTAAATTTGCAGCGCACAGGCGAAACTCCGCCCGGACGAATTCTGTGAATGCGGTGTATATTTCGGCGACATAATCTTATACATACCTTTGGAGCATGAAATGAAAATGTCAGACTTTACGGGCATAATAAGAAACTTCGAAAATGCATTTTACCCTAAAGTTGGCTAGTTATAATTTCTGAGACAATCAAATATTGTAATAAAATGTGGTGGATATGTAGCATGAATCTTTATGTGCTTATACAGTGTAAATATGGTAAAAATATTCTACAGTTGCAAAAATATAGCCTGATTTTTCCCAAGAGATTGTTTGTATTGGCGCTCTAAAATCGTCCGGACAACGGAGTGCGTCTTCTACGCCTGACTGGCAACGTCCTCACGAGCAAAACAGAAAAAATGATTAAAAATCGTCTACCACCGGGTAGCCACAGCACCAGGCTGACTGGCTGTCACTATAATGACGATTGCGAGCAAAACTATAAGCCGTTCTGAATGCTGTCTATGCAAGACATATTATTATTGTTGTTGTATGCCTGTGTCTGGCGCCATCGTCTTTAACGAAAAAAAATAAAAGTCGTCTGGCGGCAGAGCCCATACAATGTCATGCAGTGCTGTAATTAACGGTAAAACTGTGAGTACAAAGAGCAGACTACAACAGAAGATTTACACCCATAACGATACAATACAGCTTAATTACATGTGAAAAATAACTTTTGCTTTTGTTAATACTTACTGACTTAAAATACGTTGACAACGTGAATAAAACAAAAGAAGTCACAGTCTTTAGTAATTATTTGCCATTCGTTGCGAAATTTCGTTTTTTACGTTGCGAAAACTTTAAAAGTGCTTCATGTTTGGATTGTTGACGCATGCCGACGTTTTTACTAATAAAGTCCGTTTTCTAGTGAAATACGTTAATAACATAACAAAGCGTTAAGGTATTAAGTATATCAAAATCCTTACAACGTTCACAATGCGGTTTTTTTTCTACAAAATTAACACAGCTCTTGTAATGAGAGCACAACGTTTCGAAACAACTGCGGCAGGTTCGTCGCTCAATGCCGCCCGACACGTTCCAAACGCTTAGTGCTAACGCGTCTGAATTACGGCGACAGCGTATTTGCCAGTCTTTTGGTCTACCTGGCCTGTCGACTCCAGTCGGTGCTAAATAAGGCTGTGCGACTGACGTATCATCTGCATCGATCGGACCACATCACCGACGCGCCTCCATTGGCTGCGCGTGCCGAAGCGAGTCCAGCACAAGAATGCCGTTCTAATGTACAAAGTCTTGCATGGACTCGCGACACCGGCATACCTTGATCCACTCAACTACTTCGCCGACCTACCTGGCCGACGACTGCTCTATTCAGCTACCATCAACCGTCTGGCAGTGCCTCTGGTCAAGTTGACAACTGTCTCCAACCGACTGCCGGTCCACGGACATGGAACGATTTGCCAGACGACGTGGAGTCGAGTCGTTGTCCATCTTCCGCCAGCGTCTCACAGTTCACCTTTTCACCAAATCATTTCCTAGACTGTGCTTTAACTAATCTCTCTAGTGGACCTAACATTAGTTCGCGTTACTTGGGCACTTTATAAATTCCAGATTGGATTAATTTAATGATTGATTGGCTTTGTTTTTATACAATTTGTCTGTATGTTATATGCACTGAAACGACATCGTTTAGTGTCAACGTTATTTCCCATTCTAAAGTTTGTTTTTCTACGGTTTTTTTTCCGTAAAGATCCAGCAACAGAAGTAACTAACATTCACAAATTTAGCTTCGTATGACCATAAAAATTTGCGTTAATGTGAAAGAAATACGTCCGTATTTTTTTATTATTAGCTCCAGTGTTTGTGGTCAAACACTTCAAAGCGGTCGTGAACACAGAGCACTTGTAGTGGCACGCGACAGTGACAGGTGGTAGCTTAGGTATAGGTACAGGTCAGACTCAGATATTATACGGACCTCCAGCTCGACCAGTTAGCGGGTCGCAATAATTTCACAGATGACTGGAGATTGAAGTTATTCCTGCTGCGACAAAAATCAAGGGTCCGGCTCAGGAGCTACAGAATTTGACTTCAAAGCCCGTGCAATGTGCATATATAATGAGATTTATGCATCAGTAAAAGCAGCAGCAGCAGCGTATCAGCGGGCGGGCAAGCGCGTGTTTTCAGACAGTGAATAATTACATACGACGCTACAATGACTATAAAGTAGAGATATATTATACATACTGTAGCAAGTAGCAATGGGAGGACGGCTGGTGGGTTGGAAGTCAGTGATTATGATGGCGTGGTTTAGACTAATACATTATGCGTTGGCGACGCCACCTGCCGCTAAATCGGCATTAGTCAATAATATTCTAACATCAATTCTACATTGCATAGCGTGTGGTGCCTCACGGCAGTGGTATCGAGGCGCCGATTTGTAGTTAAGTTACTGAAAGGGCGATCTCGCTTTCCACTTTCTTCTTTCCATTTATTTTTTTACTTTGTCTCTCTTTCTTTTTACCATTTAAATGCAACTGTTAGGTTTGAAAGATTGCTATAAAAGATTTTATTGCCAAGTAAAAAATACACAATTACACGTGTAATGTGACAAAAACTGCGCAATTTTAATTTCAAGCAATACCAAAAAATCCTTCGGTAGTCGTCCCGACTGACAAACGATTCTCGGCACATTTTGGAATTAAAATGCACTTTTTGTTAAATCTTTGTTTTTTTACTGATTTAATCTACTCTTCACTTTAAACTTTTACAGTTACGACTTGCATTGAAGTTGAAAGCATAGAAATATAAACATAAAAATATGATTAAATTAGATGACAAGATGCAGATAAAATTGACTTATTCTACAGTTGCAAAAAATCTCCAGGAATCAAGCGCCTGTGTGGCAGCTTCTACAAGCTTTTGGTCGACGAAGGCGATCGCTCGGTGTGCATGAAGTTTGTGGCGTCTGTGTAAGTAGTGACTGGCTACGGCTGAAGTGGCGGCGACAGTGAACGCAGCCAATCGGCGAGTGACTGGGTGCTGCTGCTCCGAATGTTCGCTAACGAGCTTTTGACACACACTGAGCTCACGCTACAGCGCGGTGCAGCAGAGCGTCGCGGAGCAATCGTCTGCAAAACTCTGCGTCCGAAGACACTTCTGTCTGCATCATTCGTCGGAGAAACACACTTCTACTGCACGTATCTACTGTATCAAGATGGCGACGTCTGTCGTCTGCTACTCACTGGTGATGCTGACTGTGATGATTACATCATCCAGTGACGTTATCGTTTCCACACGTGGTTCCGGTGGTTCTAATCACAGCAGCAGCAGCAGCAGAAGCAGCAGCCACGACGAGGATGCTGATGACGTCAGACGGTCACGTGACACCCTGCACAACTTGCTCGCTCGCGACAACGGTCAGTATCACTGCGCTGAGTATTTATTTTATTTTATTTATTTATTCATTATTTGCTCTGCTTGACGTCAGATACAGAACAGTAGCATGGCAAGAAGGCTGAGTGAGTGAGTAAGGCTTTACGTCCCGCCCGACAAAATATAGGTCATTTTGGGGACGGTCTTTCCAGGCAATGCACGTACACATAATAGCGCAACAAAAAGTTCAACTTTTATGAAACACAAAACCTAAAATGAACCTAAACCTAAAATTGTAACAGCTGCTAATTCTAAGTGTGCATGTGTTATTAACAGTAACGACAGTTTTAGTAATCATCCCTCTTATCTTTCAGACAGTCATCAATGTCAGAATGCTGTCTATTGGAGGACGAGGGGTTAAAGCAGGCTCAGCCGAACAGCAAGACTTTACAAAAACACTGGCAGCCAACCTTAAACACAAAACAATAAACAGGTGAAAAATAAAATACAGGTTAAAAATCAACACAAAAAAACTAGATCGATTGATCAATTCCTGATTACCCGTAGCAATCGTACTGAGAACGTGTCTTGATGATAAAAAATAGACGTATAATAATTAACAGCAGAAACGATAAAAATACTGAGAGTTAATTAGTCAATCGGAAAATCTAGATTTGAATTTGCAAAAAAATGTTAAAGCAAAGTCAACATATTGTTTGTCAGTGTCGATTGTATATCTATGTGTAAAACGCCGGTGTTAATGTAATTACTAATGGTGGAAGTAAGCATAACTAACGATAGATCGTTTGATAAGATCTTTGTTATGAGCATTCTCCAGATGTTGTGTGGTCAAGCAATAAATCAGTAAAAAGTTTTTTTTCTACTTTTAAGTGCACGCCCTTAAGGTCAGGTTTAGGGTTATGGATAGAGTTAGGGTTAGCGTATTTCAAAGATTTATGCAACGACAATGAACACACAAACTAAGCGTATAATATTGGTGATGAATTCAACACTGCTGCGTGCAAATACAGAACTTGCCGACTGGCGATCCATGATTTCCTACTTGCTACAGGGTTGAGGTCGTCAGTTGCCTGGCTGCCGCCGTGTTTTTGCGGCGGTACGACGAGCACAGGTGGGTGCTCGTAGATACCGACTAAGACCGTCCAAGTCGGCGGCCGGATAAATAGCCGGTCCGGGTAGCACTGGATAATATCCGATTGCCATATCAATATCAATATCCTGTGCTTTTAAAAAATAGGGGTTTATTTTGTAAACAGGAAGTTTGCAATGAAGCGACTGTTCGGATAACATAAGACGCGTCGCTGTGCATCGCTTTCAAATGATGTCAAAACAAGAAGCTCACATATCGCTAGGAAAAGCCGACCGTACCGCCTACGTCCGAAGCCCAGCCTCCGATTCCCAGTCACGGAGAGAATGCGATTTGTCAGAGGCGAGACAGTTCCATGCACACTATGTTAACGAAACGCTGTCTCGACAGCTATACATTAAACTCTATTATAACATACATCGCACGTTGTCATTTCGCCAAACTAGTGCGTTTTTTGCGCCTGTGGAATCGCTTGATGGCACGTACAGTCGCCAGAATTCTAAACAAGTAATTTGAGCAAAACTCATGAGACGCGCGACAGCCTAGCAGTTTCTGTTCGCAGGTTTCTTGGTCTATCTCTACCCATTTCGTCGCAATTCGCTTTTGAAATCTGCATGCGCAGCAGTCACAAAATGCACAAAAAAACACTAAAACCACCTATTTTGGGGGTTCAGGGTCATCGATTTAATACCACTAAGAAGCGCATCACCAGTGCTTGTTACGTTAAGCAGCATGTCTGTGCCTATCTGCAATTGTTTTCACGCTACACCAGCCAATAGTGGTAAAATGACCACTTTTTAGCGGGGTAGCCGTCTTTGACGCAAATCGGTGCAGGCCTCCTTGAACCTAATGGGTTGGGGCTTGGACAGCTAGAATCCATGTTCGATGCTGAAAATTGCATACGCAAGTTGTCTTGGTCTATCTCCAGCCATTTCGTCGCAATTCATTGTTAAAATGTGCGCTGCAGCCAAAAATTGCGAAAGATTCAACAAAACCTCTCTTTTGGGCGTTCAAGGTCGTTTAAGGTCATCGATGTTAACCAAACTAAAAAGCCCGTCTTCACTGCTTGTTATGATATGCAACAAGTCCGTACCTATATGCAATCGTTTTCACATTATAAAACCCAATAGCTGCAAAATAACGTCTTTTTAGAGGGGTACCCCTCTTTGACGCCCTCGTTCGAGGGAAAACCCTTCACCCATGCAGACGAAATTTTGCCACGATAAACAAGATTTCTTGGGGCAGCCAACAGTGCATATCTCGTGATCCTAGCTTGCGTCATTTTGACACAATACCGCAGTGTGATGAACGGAGAGACGAACGGACGTCTCGATGATGGCTAAGACGCGCTTAGCACTACGAGCTGTCGCGCGTAAATACTGCAAGCACCAACAGTACTGCAATCTCACAGAGAATTTGGGTATTTTGTACACATAAGCTTTTGTTTTTTAAACTTGAAAAAATCAATTTAAACATTTTTGAAATGCGAGTAATTATCACTAAAAAAATCTTGATTTTGTTCTTGGTCTTGAAAAAAATTTGGTCTTTGTTTTGGTACTAAAAAGTTTTGGTTCTGGTTTTCACTAAAAAGTCTTTAGAATTTCAAGATTTTTTGATGGCGATTACTATTAAGTATTAAGTACTCAGTACTAAAACCTTTTTATTCTATTTAAATTTAAATGAAGTGGATTAATTAGCCTACAACAAAACGTTTTAGCTTTGAGCATTGCTGTTTTAGCTTGGAAGTTTTATGCAAAAAATCCCATTTTTGTTCAGGGATGCTTATTTGCCTCGTTATTATTATAATTAATACTCGAAGTTTAGCAGCTGTGATAAAGTTTAGCCGCACAAGCCTGATTCGTGGCGTGATTCGTTAATACACGTATCAGTTTACACCGCGATGACCTCGTCCACGCAGTTAGTCAGTGCAATATATTCTTCACACGTCCAGTCCATTGCACTGCCCATGCAGTGTCCGTCTGTCCCATTGTTCCTCCGTCGTTCACAACGTGTCGCTGCCGATGTTTATTGGTCGTCTTTTGACGAGCTTCGCTGCACTCGCCAGCTCTAATGTTAACCTCACCGACAACCGACAGACGGACAGACTGAAAGACAGAGAGAGTATTAGAAGTGCGAAAGTGGGCTGCGTTGAGGCGACACCCCCATGCACTGGCCACACAGCGCAGAGGACCAAGGGATTGGCAGGAAACGAGAGAGCTATCTGAACGACAAATGCACAGATGATGATGACGACTGACTCTGGGTGGGTTTATAATAGAGTACTGACAGCGACTGGCGAGTTGTAAGTGTCCCGCTGAGCAACAATGAAAGACTGAATGAATGAAGGAAGGAAGGAATGAATTGCCCAACTTACTAACGAGCACTTGAGACCACACACAGACAGCTAGCTACCAATTGTAATGTAGGTACATCTCCACTTCATTGTCGTTGTCACTGCACTGACACTCTGTTATACACTGGAGTGACACATTCAAGCCGTCGCTCATGCACCGGTAAATTAACTTGTCTGCATCAGTGTCATGTGAACAACTTAAAACTTCGTCGCGCTTAGGCCGAAAGCACATTATTTTGATTTGTTCTGGACTTGCTATTTGGACAAGTCATAGGCCTACGCTAAGCATCTTGATATGTCAGAATTTGTTTATTTTTTCGATTTTGTTATGAATTGTCGCACTCGTAATATCTAGGCCCTATAAGAGCAAAGGTAAAGTCCGGTACTTGCTATGGTGCTTCTTGCATTAGTACATGCATCAGTACTTCGTGGCCAGAAACGCTTTACAATCTTATGCAATTGGCAGCTAATTGGCAGGAGCTAATGATCCCGCGGCTCGCAAGCGGATCGCGCAACAAAAAGTTCATGCAAGTTGATGTGTAAATTTAATCCGACATTGGATGTGAGAAAATAACAGAAACAGCGCGGCTTGTGGAGTTGTTAAACGAAACAGTTCGTATTCTTCCATAGATAGCTTTCAAGTCGTTACCAGCTATATCTTCTGCGTCGTGACGCGTGACATAATATGTAACATCAGCTGCAGGTGTGTTCGACAACTTTTCTGCGAATTATTCTAGACTATAGCGCACACGTAAGCTTGGGGCCTATATCAGCTTGCGAGTCTGTGACAATGCCACAAGCCGCAGCTCGTGCACTCTTGCGACCGACCACCCGCAAGTGTTGTTGTTTTGACTACCACGACGTGACATGCGTTTCGCTCGCATGCTCGCCCCATAGTTCACCGGTTCCAGGTTGCCAGTGCCAGTTACGCATAAGTCAGTGTGTAGTACGGTAACGTACGTAGCCTATAGAATTATCAATTATGTCCTCGGCGGCAGGGCGGCATGTAAGCTGACACTGATTGTCGGTGTTTAAACTGTAATTACAGAGCCGCGGCGCGCATTGTTGCGACTGAGTTCCATTGGAGTCGACTGGCTCGGTATTACACTGCGACGGTAGGCCTACTGCTCTAGCCTTTAGTGGTTTGACAGTTAGGCCTATAAGAATGAAATCGTCGCCGGCGGCTGACGCCTGGAGGCAGGCAATGCAGTAAGCCGCGGTCACCTGTGAGTAAGCTTACCTTACATGCACGAGTTCGCAGGAACGCTGGCGAGCTATATTTTGTGCAAGACAGCAAAATCGTCAACAGCTCTGAGCAGTATATCACATTTGTCCAACTTTACCATTTTACTCTAAACACTCGCTTAACGTTTGGCCCAGAAAAAAACCCATCGAATTCTTTTTTGTTTGATATTTTAGCCCTCTCTAGCCTCACCGTATTGTGGTGAATATAGATATACATAAAAACCGCATAATTGTAACAAATATTGACAAGCCCTGACGCTCAGCGTAAAATTTTGCCATCACCCTGCTAAGGCTCCGGTTAATTTCCGTCCGTCCCGAGAAAAACTGCTTCCTTAAAATTATTATTAAACCCTCAAATATATTAATGCGGTTTTTAGTTTATTTTTTGACAAAAAATTATTCACATTTAGTTTGCAATGCTGCAGTATCTATTTTGGTTGTTATGGGTACCACTTAGCGTGTCAATTTGTTTTTATAAGTTCTTTTGCGTAGTATTACATGATATAAAATTTAAAAATAAATAAAAAATGAACAACTTTCGTTCCCCGTCTTTATTTTTCTGCCGGCTGTAACGGGAAGCACATTATTTTTAAGCCCAGTGACCCACAGCAATGCTAAGCAAGTTGTTCAGAGCGCGTGTAAAACGCCAGACAAGTTTGGCTTCATTGTCATCAATCCAGTCACATGAGCACCAACATTGAAGCAGTGAAAACGTGGCTTGCGTCTGTTCTGCTTTTGCTTCACGATTAAAACTTTATCGTTTGTATTTATTACACGAACCTTTTCTCTAGCGCAACCGATTTTGTCTACAGCTACATATTTCTCCCTAGCGTGGTCCGTCGTCTGTCTGTCTGTCGTGTGCCATATTCGTGCATCCGCCTCAAACCGTTCGATGCGTTTACATTACCATTTGGCAAGTACACTAATTCCGGTCACACACTGTGTTAGATGGGGGTTCCTCTCTGCCCCCAGGGGAACAGAAGATTTGGGGGTTGAACCTTTATGCCAAAACTTGCAAGGCGTAATTATGATTCACCAGGGGGCAGGGGCGGCGCCAGGGATGGCCCCGACAGGGGGGCAACATTCCCCGACGGGGGGCCCGTGGTTGAGACAAGTACATACCATCTTATATTTACATGG
>Ga0209367_1014268_pt1 | contig 10090 bp, 3 predicted proteins | sample WorMetLIZISLAND2_FD_187412 | JGI IMG/M metagenome (GOLD analysis project Ga0209367, IMG submission 187412) | Marine gutless worms symbiont microbial communities from Max Planck institute for Marine Microbiology, Germany - Olavius geniculatus... ...
TTTATACACTTGTTAACGGCAACATTTAAGGACTTGCACATCGAAAACAGCAAAAATTACAAAAGGTGATATTATTCAGCAGCACATTGACACACAGTCAGTGTGATGCAGGCAATATCATCTTTTGGCAATATCACCTTTTGTAATTTTTGCTGTTTTCGATGTGCAAGTCCTTAAATGTTGCCGTTAACAAGTGTGTAAACTAATGTTTTGTACATTTATTAATAGTAACGTTAGCCCTATCTTTCGCCGTTTCTGAGATAAGGCCAGTTTTCCATTGAAAAACGCACATTTTTCTACCCTCTCCATTCAATCCCAAATTTGAGAAAGTTTTCTTTGCACTACATCCCCCAAATTTTGTACACAGAGCGCCGCAACAAAAGCAACCTAGGCTCTATTTCACACCGTTTAGCCACAATATATTTTTGACAGATTCAGACAGAAGATGACGACAGACAAACAGACGACACATTATATGCAGCCATAGACGCCCTACAGCATAGCTGTAGCGCGTCAAAAATCGAAATAGGCCTATAATTATGCGGCTACTCTACAAACTATCAGCCTTCGTCACTATTAGTCTGTTACCAAAACAGACATTATTTTGCGAATAGGGCGAAAATTATAGAGCAAAGTAAAGAGACTGCTGACTGCAAAATTTTCTGTACGGCAGCGTAGCCCAATTCGTTTGCCAGCAGCGCAAGCGGGCGCACATTGTGATCGAACTTAATTGATTCGGCAGATGGCGTCACTGTGCTCAAGTGTTCAGAACTGTTAATAATTTACACAGTAAATTATGAACTAACTTTTAACAATTAAGCTATTATAACGCAATCAAATTTTAGCTGTTTGAAGCTTTTAGAAGTTACCGTGTACTGATATCAGGTAAGTCCTCGTCTGAGTACAAACACCGATATAAAACGCCACAAAATTAATAGAAGTATCAGTTGATAAAAATCGAGAACTAGCTTTGCGCAGTGGCAGTACCATAGCCAATGAGGTTTATCCGAGGCGTGGTTATTGCTAGTTGAAAACTATACCCAATACCCCGCGCCGTCTCCCTGAAAAATGGGAGGCTGCGCAATTTTTGCACGCCCTTACGAGGGCAACGCATTTCGAACAAAAGTAATCACAATCAGCTACGAAAAGCGATAGTATGTGCTATCGTCATATTTTAGTTATCAAGACTCGTCGTGGTAGGCGTGAAATAGACCGTCACGCAGATTCTGTAAATAGAAACTGTCGGACGAAATATTAACCGTTAGCCGTTTTTGTCAAGTCATTGTTGCATTGCAAACAAATCCTCGTCCATTCACCAACTCCAGACTGTTTACAAACTGCTGTTGGTCGATTATTCAACGACGACGACGAGATTAATGAATATTCCTGTCTCGTTGCACGGTGGTGAATGTGCGCCATGCGCTGCATGGGATGCGGATTTTATAGGCTAGTATGTCGTTATTTGCTGCAGCGTCGCTCAGGCAGTGGCAACGGCCATAGAGCGTCTTGTGTTTCTGCAGGTATAATGTGTCATCGCATCGCACACAAACAGAGACGTTCAGACAGACAGACAGGCACTGACACACAGATAAAATAATTATTGCTTCCATCAGGCTAGCGTGTATACTCGTAAGCCTATATTTATTTAGGACAGCATGTATTTTGCATGATGTCGTTAATCAACAGCTTGGTCAACGTTATAATGCTCAATGACTTAAAATTCCGTGACTCGCGTGCAGTTGCAAGCCTATATTTTGGGTGGGTGCCACAGAAAACAAAAAAAATGAGCTAATGCTCACGAGACGAGCGAAAGCCTATAGCGGTTCCTGTTCGCAAACATATCTCAAGCCATTTCGTCGCAGTTCATTCTTAGACTGCGCGCTGCAGCCGAAGATCGCAAAAAATCAATTTTAAAAACCCTTATTGTCGAAGTTCAGAGTCTTTCAAAGTCATCGATGTTGATACGACTGAAAAGTTCGTCACTAGTGCTTGTTGTGATAGGCAGCATGCCCATGCCTATCTGCAACCGTTTTCACGAAAGACTGGCCAACAACGGTAAAATAACGACTTTTACGGGGTACCGCTCTTTGTTGCCCTCGTGCGCAGGTTTCCTTGAACATAGAAAAGCGAGACTTAATTGAACCATCGAAATCTACGTTCAGTGCTGAAAATACGCAGCTTCTCCATGTCTATCTCAATTGATTTCGGCGCATTTCGTTCTTGAAATGTGTCTCGCAGCCCGAAATCGCCAAAAAAATCTATAGAAATCCCTATTTTGGCGTTCAAGGTAATCCAAGATCATTAAAGTCGGTGGCAATTGAGAGCCAGTGTACGACTTCCTGCTAGTGATTAATAGTAAGTTTTTAGTAACCTAGGCTCTATCTCGCACCGTTATTGAGATACAGCGACTTATTGTCTAAAAATCGCAAATGTTTCCTACCACCTCTCATTTAGCGCCCTCGTTCTGGGTGACCCCTTCCGAATTGATGGACAATCTTTACGGTTCCTGAAACTAGAGTCTTCCAGGCAGCCGTCGGTGAAGATTTGGTGATCCTAGCTTGCACCGTTTTTGACTGATCCACCCGTGTGACAGACGGACAGACGGACGGACAGACAGACAGAATTGCATGGCTAAGACGCGCTAAATCGGGGCGACTGAAATCGCGGGAGTGGACATTGAGGGAGTAGCGAAACAGCAATAAGCAGCGATCAAAACCTCCAGCCGGTTCGCTACCAAGTAACAACTACGAACAAGTTGTTTACACCTACGTACGTGCCTGTGTAGGTCTAATAATTGTGGTTGATAGTGACTGATTCTCACCACGACTCATAATGCATTTACGTGTATGATACGAGCATGGAACAAGAGCATAGGCAGATAAAGAATGGTCACGGTTTCGTGTACGCAAGCGGCAACATGTTATATCGACGTGTGAAGACAGATGGAAACATAAAGTACCTGAAATGTGTCGTAGTTGGCTGCAACGGCTCGGCGAAACTCGTATGCGTATTTTTTTATTGCATTTGACTTGTTCAGTATTTAGTAGCATCATAAATATCCAAAAATCTCCACTATTCACATTCTTTGAGTTGACATGTCCAAAAAACATAGCGTTCCGTTTCATGGTTATAGGCTACATGAGAGCTTTCTACTACCAATCACTCCCGCAATGTCCACTCCCGCGATTTCAGCGCCCCCGCTAAAGCATACTGCTTAAGTGACGAGTGCTATTGAATGCTGATTAAATAGCGACTTTTTGTGCCATGATTTGCTAATATCAATCGACCCAGGATTGTTGGTGTTATTTGAAAATGTAAGTGTCCGGCTTTTAGACGCAGTGTGTACATAACTGAGCATGCGTTTCGAGTCTTGAGGGTCAATGCTAAGTCATCGCAGTGTAGAGCAGAAAACTGCCATTTAACGAAATAATGCGCTAGACAAATGCACATTTTACTTACTTACTTAGGCCTACTTGCTTCCTTGCTGCGTTGACACAGTCACGTACTATATTAAGTAGTAAACCCGTGTGTGCATTGCCTATGATCAGCTCACAGGTCACGGTGTATCTATCGTCTGTGCAGTGAAGACGGACACCAGTCAGTCACTCGGACTGAGACTGTGTCGACGCTGAGCTTTATTACAATGGCGCGAATGATTGATCTGCAGCGCACCGCCAATAATAAACCGTCAAGCTCGCTCGCTGGTAGCCTACCTTCGTCGCTCCCCGTGAAATCACCGCCACCGCCGGCGTGAAATAAAACTCGCCGCTAATATCTCTGCCTGCATGCAATAAGCGCCCGTATCAGTGCTTATATTCAGCTTATAACATGGAGTTGTGGTTGTTGTTGTTGCTGCTGCTGTCGTTGTTGTAATATCCATGGTCGATCATGACGGTATGCTATGCAGCATTAGGCCTTTATAGGCCCCTAGTACTGCATCATGTCTATAGACTACTGGGCTACTTTGTAGACCAGCAACTGTAAGAGGTAAAGGTTGCGTGAACTCGGTTCAACTTTTGATCTACTTTCAGCTGAACCGAGATCATGAACGACGTTGGTGCAACGCGCCCTAAGCCGGCGTAGACGCAGCTAAGCGTTCTTAGATATGAAAACCGTCCCTCAAAAAGGAGCGGAAGACAGCGAAGAGCTGGCCCCCGCGCTTACGCACAGCTGCTGGCTAAACTCCCTAGATTATTTCGGTTCTAGGCACTCTGCTGCATTCCTATACCTTTGCTCGCACAGCTGTCCAGCTAAACCTACTGTAGCTAAGTTTCTTAAGCTAAAGTCTTCTCTTTTTACAGTCCTATCTTCGACTGCTGCTAGCCAACCACACCCAAGCAACACCTTCTATCTATGCTATAACTCATACACACCTACTCAGCTCTGCTCTATTTGTTTTACGGCTTCTAACTTTAGACGTAAGTTATTCATCAGATCGGTACCAAATTGGCACAAATTAACGTCGTTTCATTCTTAACGCTCAATCGTAATTTATTTAAATCAACTTTTAAAAAACAAAGAGGCACCATCTAGCAAATGAAAGTGTGGTCATAATAGGTTAAGTGACGAATTTTTTAACGGTTCTTATTAATTTTGTTCAGACTAGAAAGATCAGTACAGACGAATAAACGATCGCGCGATAATTTGGGTTTAATACTAGGAGAAAAACTGAAGCTCAAATATAGCCACGGCGACGAGACACGATAAAAACTTTATTGCAACAGGACAACAAAAACTTGGATAGCGTAAAACTGCAGCCCGAAAAATGTTCGATGTAAAATGATGGCAGAAGCGCGTTGTATACAATGACAGCAGGATCGCGGAACACGCAGACTGAGCTGACTGTTCGTGACGGAGCGCACAAAGTATATCAGCAGAGTGCAGCAGCAGCATCAACAGTCCAATCAATCAGTGTAGCTCTTATTCGCTATCAGAGACAACGATCGACGAAGTCGAGAGATGATGATGCTGCTGATGCGAGTGAGTGGTGTGGAGATTTGTACGCGACTCGAGTGCTATCGACTGTCTGGAGTCGCGGAAGTGAGTGTTCCAGACAGACAGACGGCCGCTGCACTGCAGCATAGCACTGGCGGGCAGTGACGCAGAGAATGACAGACGTCTGCAGTGAGCGTATGAATGTACCGCTACTTGTTATACTGCGGCATCCAACTAGTGTACTGCCAGCTCATCGCCCTGCGTCTCTCCCGCTCCGCCACCCGCGGATCCTGTCTTACTTCCTTCCCTGTCCCGTTATAGCGCGCTCGCGCACCGGCACGCAGGTTGGATGACGTCACACGGCGGGGATGATCATCTAGGCCAGACGACAGCAGCAGCAGCAGCAGACTGCGGCATGCGTGTGTCACAGGCTGAGTCAGACTGCTGAGTGACCCACCGACCCACCGACCCGTCAGTTTGATGCTCCCTGCTGTGCTTTGCTGCTGCTGCTGCTGCTACTGCAGTGCGCAGTCGTCGCTAAAGATGCGCCGCTGGCGCCTCCGTTTGTTGACCGCTACTGCCGCATCACGACAACTAACTTCTCATTCGTGAGTAATTACTTTTCTGTCGCATTTATTACAGATTGATTAGTTTTTACCTATGTGAGTGGGAAAACGTGGCACCAAATCTTTGGCAATATCTTTGCTAAACACCGATCGATTTGCAAAATTCTTTCACTGTCGCTGTCGCACTCCGCGGACAATTTGCGATAAAATTGTCGCCAAAGATCCTATAACCCGTTAACCCGTCGTTACTCTACTTTGTGAAATACACATTTTCAAAAGTCGCACTTATCTATAAGCACAGCATAACTTGTCCCCATCCGCCAGAAAGTCTGTGTTTCCTTTCCTGCAAGATGTTTAAATAACGTGTTATTTCGATGTCTTATCTGTCGAAAGCAGTAGACTAAATGAAAAAAAATAATACAGAGTACTTTTTGTGTGTATTTTGTACGCAGAAAATCGATTTTATTGACTACGGCTGCAAAAGGAAAAGAAATCAATAAAATATAGAAGAATCTCGATGGACTGTTTGTGCGACAGTTCCCGGAGGATTGCGTGAGCAATGTTCGAAGCAATCTCTTCGTGTTTAATTATGTAATGCTGACATACACTGCGTGCCGTAGATTGCATATCGCAAGGGAGCTCGATTCTGCTTGTAAGCAGTAACTGCTTGTTATATAAGCCTACCGACTGCATTGTCTTGCAACCTGCGAACCTGACTAAACGCTGCTGCGTATCACTTGCTATAGTCACTGATCATTACGCACTCTGCATAATGCTGCCGTCACTTCTGCTTATCTCTTTGGCCGTTTTTGTCGACGTTTTTATCAATGAATTCTTGCAGACATTATGTGACCGTTTAGGCCTACATCTTTATCGTATGAGACGCATTGAAACGGTGCCATGTAATATAAGCTGCAGCACATTCAACAATCTTTCCAGGCTTTCATATCAAACTCCTGAAAAGTTTCTGATTTAGCTATTTGTATCCGTGGGCCAATTTGCGCAGGTGAAATTGCTCGGAACTTTGGATGCTCAAGCTAACCAATACTATGAAGACGCTAACATATACTCGTTGCTGTTCATCAAATAAACTGGATAAACTCTTGCATTGATTGTGCGGCGATAAAAAGCGCCACAAACACGTCGTATCTAATACAAGAAAACTTATTACTATAATTTCATCAAATATTAAGCCTACGTTCATGGGTAACAGTGGTAAAATGGGGCAAACATGACGACACCAATTCTGTGTTCGATCAGCGATCGTTCCACCAATTCACCAGGTAGAGGAACCTGGTGTAAAATCGTTACAGGTTGACTCGAACGCTAGGTTCCTAGAAGGCGGATTAGCTTACAAAGCAGCAGCGCAGTGGATGAGTCGGCGCGCTGACACTCATAGATCACAGTCTGTTGTGACACAGTCACACGCGCCTACGATCAGTTGATGCTCCAGTGGCGTCGGCGGGGCGGGGGAGGGGTACACCGGGTGCACTGCAGGTACCCTTGGGTCACGGCTTAGGACAATGTCTTTAGATGCATCTACGTTATGCATTTTTGCGGATATTAAACGACATTTGCAGCTAGGCCTATTAGAAACGTTTCTGGGGGTACTTGATGCGTTTAAAGTGCATTTGCGGCCGGGCTTGGACCCAAATCCTACTGGGGTGCTTACAACACTCCTCCAGACTTAGATGGTAACGGGGAGGCTTGCTACCCCTTTCCAGGAACCCTTCCTCGATCTCGGCCGTTAGTTTTAAATTTCGATCTTTTAGGCTTCAGGAGTTCACGCCAGAGAAATTCCTGGCTCCGTCACTGTGACGCCGCTGCTGCTAATATGTTGGCTTAGTTAATAATGCACGGCCACATATAAACCTGGGCCGATATGTCATCCTAATGACACTATCGTAATGCATAAAAGCCTACTCATACCGTTATTTCGTAGATCATAAGTCAGGTCGGTCCTAGCAGCTCACCAGTCATAATCAGCGGTGTCGTGGACTAAAACAGTTGGGGGCAAGAAGTTGTAATTTTCCCACAGAGAGCTGCAAATTTCCGACATAGTTGATGTGGCTGCTCACAATTTTAATTTTGCTCCCAAATCCTGTAAAATTTTTTAGCCCAAAAATTTTTGAAAGAAAATTTTCTTACAGGCTATATTTGGGGGTCATTTGGCCCCCGCCATGACCTCCATTCGTCTTGGCCAACTGTGTCCGGGTGTTAGGTTCGATGATCGGCGACCAGTTGACTTTCTGGCTTCGTGACCACTCCATCGCCACGTCATCACTCCATGATCATGTCGCCCACGCAGTCGACATGTTTGTACTGTTATGATGTTATCGATTGTTGTTTCGCTTTCGCAGGCAAAGCACGTGCTGGCGCATGCGCAGTCATGCAAGCAGCTGCAGTCCTGCACGCCGTGCACATGTCATCGAGGCAAACACAAACCGGAAATGCTTTCTCGATAGTCTCGGAATCTTCTCTGTTTTCGTGGATCTTATTCTTACGCATGACGCAAATTCGAATTCATCACTAGGGCCTACAAACCTTCTAGTTTAAACATTAAAAATGTTATTTTAGAAACAAAACAAACGAAAAAAAATAAATTTAGGTATCCCATTTATATAAATGTAAACCTATTACATGCACGCCAGCCGTTGCATTTATTTTCGCTAGTAAGGCCTATACGAAGATGCGACGCGTGTTGTGTCGTCAGGGTGATGCCTCCAGTGTAAACCAATCAACTCAAGTGGTAGACACATCAAACTTGTGTGTTTTGCCAAATAAACACTATGTTTTATGTTTTAACTTGTTATTACAAAAAAACACTTAACATAGCACTAAATCTATCGTTTTGTAAAAAAAATATATGCTTTTTAGACTATCATTAAAGATTTTGAAAAAAATGTTTTTACTTTTGATTAGGGGTTGAAGTTTTGGCACACTCTGCAGTACTTAGACTCGTTGAAATATAGCATTACGCTCTTCTGTTTCAGATAATAAGCTTAAAGCTAGGGTTGGAAGCAACACTATTACTAAGTTGTACAAATATAAACTTACTATTTTTACCATCATTATTTCCACAGTGTTTAACATCTTTCTGCTAAGAATTGATCAGAGCCAAAATGCTGGACATTACACATAGCTGCAATCAGCAGGCAGTACTATGATTTTCATTCTAAAGTCTTTCGCTGCACCGGGCGTGGCATTAATGGCTGCAATGCTGCGATGCTTTCCCCTGGGGACCATGGCTGACGTCGCTCTAATCATCGACTGCACTACGACAGAATAGTCATTGTCACGTGACCGGAAGTAATTATTGTTTCTCGCATGTCGCTGTCGGCCTGGACTAGACGATGTCGCCCGTGCGCGCCGCTGATGGGATTAATCGCCATACAAAGTGGGTCGGGTCGGGTCCGATCGACTAGGTCATTTTGAGCCAAAGTAGCATGTTATACGCTGACAAAATCATAGATTACTTTTGTTTTAGTGAATAAGACTGACCGCAGGTGGACTTCGCCACTTATACGATAGGCCTATAGCCTACCCACGGTGTTCTGCCTGTTTGTTTTTGTTTTCGGCCTAAGAACAAAACAAATCACACATGCACCGTATGTTAACATTGTGTAGATTGGGTATCAATATTTAAATTCGAATTCCGACTTTGTGGCCTTGAGCTTTCGATGTCAAAAGCTTGACGTGTTCTGGGTATGTGCCAATTTGCGTATACAATAATAGTTAGAAGCCTACGCGTAACTTGACGTAAGTGATGCATCTCAGTAGATGGATCAAGTTCGCAAAGTGCTAGGCCTATGTGTCAGAGCTCTGATCCGAGCAATGCTGTTTCAATCGTCTCGACTGTCACCGGATGACAGGCAAGCAGACGGCTCCGCGTCGTTCTGAAACGATGACGGAGAGGGGTAGACTGAGTTCGTACGGAGTCTTGGATATTGAACTAAACGCGAGATCAATGAGTTGACGACCGACGCGTGGCTAGCGATCGCACGTATCAATCTGATGGATCATCGGCCGCAGAGCTTAGATAACTGTCAGTGGAAAAGTACGGATATCTGTTGCACTGTAGGCCTAGCTGTAGGCTGAAGAAAAATGTAAAGTCCATCGAAAGCTGCTTCCGTTGACGCATTAGGCCTATTCATAACATTTTTACTACAGTACAAAACTATCAGACGGGGTAGCTAATGTGAGAATTTGCCATAAACTCAAACTTAGGCCGTAATCGATTTAGAAAAGCCGAAACCAGTTTCGCTTTTGGGTTTTGCTGTGTAAATCGATTGCACCAAACCGTTTCCGTAGGACGGTAGGATTGTAAACAAGCAACGTGGCGAGCAATGTACCACGCAACTTCATCGTAAATATTTGTCTGCACGAAGTGTTATTTACTGCTGAAAAAAAATAAATTCATCTTACAGTTGAAGCTTTATTCCTGTACGTGATATCAACTCAACTACAAGTAAACAAAACAGCAACAAGCAAACGGCTTCCGGTTTCGCCAGCGAAACCTGCTCCAGAGTCGGTTTCAAAAATTAACCCCGGTTTCGCGAAACCGGCTTAATCGATTGCAGAAAACTCTA
>Ga0209367_1014270_pt1 | contig 10088 bp, 5 predicted proteins | sample WorMetLIZISLAND2_FD_187412 | JGI IMG/M metagenome (GOLD analysis project Ga0209367, IMG submission 187412) | Marine gutless worms symbiont microbial communities from Max Planck institute for Marine Microbiology, Germany - Olavius geniculatus... ...
CTTTTCAGTTTTTTTCTTGTTTTAGTTGTCTTTACTTCATTCATTTTTCGAATTTTTGTCAGTTTTACATTTAGGACTATTTCTATTCTCAGTATCTCTCATTTCATTTTTCTTTTAAACATTTCAGTTCTTTCTAGTTCATGTGCTAGATTAAACTGACAGTGTGTTTGTCAGTTTTTGAGTGCAAATTTTCCATTGTATTGTATTGTATTGTATAATAGCTAGCTAGATTACACACTAGCATGCGGCTTGCGGCTTAGAGAATCTACGGCGGCTCATGTCGGCTTACGGCGGCGGCTTTGGGGTTTATCAGAAAAGAAAGACGTCTGAACAATTTTGAGTTTGACTATCAGGCGGAACTAGGAAGTCGCTAGTACGCATAGGTAGTTCATCAAACATTTTACTTACTAATAATACGGTATATTATTTTCAGTCACGTGACGGCAATGACGAATGAATCTTAGCCAAATTAGGTCGGGTCATGCATTGTAGCTGGTTTTCGTATGTTTTTGTTGTAAATGAATGAAATAATTGTTATATGTTTAGTTTTGCCATTGTTGAAGTGATTTTAATAATGTGTGAATATAGATCAATATTTGGCGTGTATTCCAGCCGACTCTTATTCGCATCTGTTCTATATTAACCGAGTAACTGTGCTTCTAATAGGACTACTCTGATTCTGGCGTGGTTTTTGCTGGCGGAACGTTTGACCTATTTCTTTCTCGGCAGCAGTTTATTGCTCAGCGTAGTAGATCGTTACGGGGAAAAAAAGCTACTATTTTGACGGTATTCTAATGAATTCTGGACGTATTTTGGTGACTGTTAACGTCGATGACGTATAAACTGATCGTCGGCAGTTTCGGAGCCCGAAAGTGGCGCGAGTTACGGAAAGATTGGCTGCCCAAGTGATTTCGATATTGTGCGTCATTTTGCTCTTTTGCTAACAACGACATGCCGCTGCTTCGAAGACAACGTTTCGTTCGTGTCCGCCCTCCGCCAGATATCCGCCCAAACGATGACGTCTTCTACTGCAAAGTTTCTAGCGAAGTTTTCACCGACTACGAGTAAGACCGTGCTAGAGCTGGCTCTCATGTTTACATTGAGATTTAATTTGTGAAACAATAATTCTAGCGGTAGATTGGCGATCTACTGTTAGCACTGGAAAATTGCTAGAGGTAGATCGGGTAAATATATTATTGGGAAGATGGTAGAATTTATATGCCTGGAAGACGTAGAAGATTTACAAACCATGCCACGACACTGTCACGTATTTAAATCAGGCTTATTCAGTGTTATATCAGAGTCCATCTCGAGCCAAAGCTGTTTTTTTTTGTAACACGGACTTAGAACTATAGTGCTTTTGAATGAATTTTATTTAAAGCTTGGTAATTGATAACATTTCAGTTCTAACCACAGTCTTAGCAATGCAGTGAAGAAGAAATGTGGCTGCATTCTTACATTAACAACGAGATAAATGTAATTAGGTAAATGGCGATCTACCGTTAGTAATTTTCTGCTCTCTAGTGCGAGATCGCTGATCTACCGCTAGCACTGACCTTTGTGAAAAGAGTAATTTGTGCAGTTGATGATTGGTTTTGGTAGCTAATGTTACTACTAGCTGTCAGCAGAAATTATGAATTTTTCAGTACCTTTCCAGTGGTGTTTGGAATTTGGGTGTAATAGTACTTCACTGTTTTGCCAGTTTGTCATTCAATTTGTCTGGGGTTCGATGAAACACAGTACCATACCGCACCGGACCCAAAAATATCAGAGGACGGCTTTCCTGAGGGTCCAGAGCATACACTTGTGCGGACACATTCTCACAGAAGGTTATGGACCTTCATTTTGGACCTGTGCTAGCTATGTAGCCTTGGGCAAAAAACAATTTTCACCCCTAACCCCAACCCGGTGCGGTCATTTTCAGTGGTTTGGGGGTCAGGTGCGGTAGGGTAAAAATTTCATTTTCCCCTATCTTTTGCTGGTGTGGTCCAGTGAGGAGAGGTGTTTCATTGGACCATTTTATCTGCACACCTGGACATTTCACTTTTGGACAATTTGTGTATGGGTAGTTTGCTGTCAAGATGTTGTTTACCTAAAATTTATGATTTTGTATAGGGTTGTCGGTTAAGCAATAAACAGTATATATATATATATACATATTATATTGATGGTCATCTGTTGCCTTATTGTGTGCATAATCTGGCTACATGAGCACTACTTAAGGACATGGAAGTCATCTGTAACATTTTAGATTCAATTTTTTCATAGAGCCATCTGTGGTTTAAAATTTTGTGTTAGCATTTTGTTTGGTATTGCATATTCAATGTGATCTGTGAAAGATTCATTGAGCATTGGCTCTGTGTTTTATTCTAAATTGTAGGAAATTCTTTGAGCGAATCATTCTCTGTAACAGCTTGGTGTGGACATGCGCATACACCGGTCGTTCTGGTCTGACATTCGAAGAGGCGCTTGACTCGGAGAAGAAGGCGAAGGAACAGTTAGAGAATTTTCCACAATACCTGCAGCGTCCGCTGCTGTGTGTTGCCACGTTGACGCACCGAAGTCGTCTGATTGATATGAACGATGATGTTTTTCTCTTCACGAAGGATCGATATTTCGTGGACGAAGCAGTTGAAGTTGTCGTCAGCAGCCAGAGGTGAATTAATTATTTATTATAATGTAACAGTTTTGCTAGCAACCCTGTACAGTTTTGTCAGTAACTCTATGCAGTTTATTGTCCTGTGTGTTTAATTAATGCATTTTACTGTTTGCTATAAAGTGAATGAACTGAGCTTTTATTTTTCAAAAAATTTCTTGACTACCGGTACCTGTACGTTGCTATTTTGAACTCAGCAGTGGTTGGCCAGCATTGATGGGTGTGTGCCTTTCTGGCCACTCTCTTCTGATCTCTTAAGTAATGCTTGTTATGTAAAAAAAACAGAAAGTAGGGTTGCCATCTGTTCTCAGTTGAACTGGACAGTCTGGTATTTTGGTGATGTTCTTGTGATTCCACGAGTTGCATCATGTTGTGGGTTAGTCATTTAGGCACAGTCCTTGGTTGATGTGAGGTGTGCGCTATTTTTTGCACACGTACGATGTTACAACCCTAGCAGAAAGTTGCCTATATTATGGCTGATGTGCTTCTGTTCTAGTTTTATTATGTTATGTAATAATTCGGTGGTATAGCAATGCTTTTAGTCTGATCAGTGCATTTTTGTTTGTACAGAAAAAGTGCAACTGTTGTCAAAGTATTGGCACCTGTGCAAGACACAGCTGAAAGGTTAGTTGTATTCAGAAATGTGTGCTGCATACTGGGTAATATCATATTGAATTGAATAGTACCGTATGGGACTACAGGATGAAAAGCATAATTACTGGACTTTGCACTATGGGCAATAAGAAGGAAAGTAAGAAGCCTGGTTAACAATTTTCGTAGTTTAATTTTTGGTTTAATTTTTGGTATATGACCCATTTTCGAGAAAGAAACTGGAATGCACTTAAATGCAACTAAAACCCAGATCGGCTGTTAGGTCAACTCAAGGACTGTGTCGACTTAATAAAGCTGCTCTGGCATATCTACACTGTGGGCCATAAAAACGTGCCACTTTATTTTTGTCCATATCTTCGCCAATTATTGACCAATTTTCAAAATTTTTTCACTGACACACTCTGCAGACAATTTGCAATAATGTGATTATTATATATCTCATCACACAGTAAATGCGTTTCTACATTACCTTGTGGAATATAAATGTAAGCAAAAACTAACGATAATAACAAAAATTTAGGTTAATGAAAGAAACGCTTCAGACCAACATTGCAATGAATGGTTCGTATGACACTAGACTGTGTTATACCCACACAGTCTAGTGTCATACAGACCATTCACTGCAATGTTGATCTGAAGTGTTTTTTTTCAATTTTACCAAAATATTTGTTTGTTATTATCGTTATGTATGCATATTTCATTGATATTTCACAAGGTAGTGTAGGGACGCATTTACAGTATGGTGGGATCTATAATAATCACATCATCGCATATTGTCTGCAGAGTGTCAGTGAAAGAATTTTGAAAATCGGTCAATAATTGGCGAAGATATGGACAAAAGTAAAGTGGCACGTTTTTTGGCTTACCCCGTACGTATGTCTGTTAGTAAGTAAGTAAGTAAGTTGTCTGCATTTGTAACGCGCCGTATGTCAAAACAGAAGTTTGAAGCTGTACGTTCACAAAAATGCAAAAGGTTTTTTGGTTGCTTGCCCGATTTGAGTGAAATTTGGTATATAGGTAGCGGACTAGAGGTTGATATTACGCCTTGCAACCTGATCCAAGGTCATATTTATAAGGCCTTTAGAGTTAGAAATTCTCCCATTTTCAAAGTTTGTCTCCACCATATAGGAGTGAGCAAATGGCTAGCGTCACATGACTTTGAACTTCACTGGTATACGACATTGTGAAACCACTACCAGTACAGAAGAATTGACTACAGTCTTGTACGGCGCTGTGCACATTTATAGTAGCGCTGTCCAAAGCAACAGCTTCTATAAGTTAAGTTGAATATTAATTAGAGCTGTCAAGGCATTAAATTTTTTAATGCATTAACGCAGTGCGTTAATTTTTTAATGCATTAATTAACGCGTAAATTAACACACCCAGTCGAGGGAGAGTAGGGGGATAAGTTATCACAGGCCTCGCGACATTTGAGGGGCCCTGCCTGTCTAATATAGAAAGTTAGAAACACATTTTTAAACGTATAATCAACAATAACTGACGTCATAGGTAGCATAGAAATCTATTAGCATGTCATCGAAAATCGAAATAATTATTTATTTACAGTAGTGATGGAACGAGAACTACAGTTTAGTTACTCGAATTTATTCGATTGTCAAATAACTGCAGTTTAACGGAATATTTCAACTTTTGCTTCACAAAATTTAATAAAATTAACATAAATTTGCTCATGTGCGTTAATTTTTTTAAAGCGCGTTAATTTATTAATGCATTAACACGTTAGTTAACGCATCAATTGTGACAGCTCTAGAAATAAGGCATTGCTAAGCTGACACATCGCAAGCTGGTATTTGCATTTTATGTGCAATCCTTGCATTATGCACCATAGCAATTTAGCAATCTCCTTTTCTTCAAAATGCTGCTTAATGAGGATATGTTTAGTTTTATTGTGTTATGTCTGTTTGTTTTTCAAACCGCGCACAGTTTCTTTTGCATTTTCAGATCCGATTATTTCGGTTCGCATCGGGCAAGATCACAAAAGTTTTTGACGAGTCACTTCAGCATTACTCCGAGCTGCAACAGGTTTGTCTCTTTTTTATTTGCTTTATATCAGACAAGATGACATTACCTCCACCTAATGTTTGAAGTGAGGGGGTTGTTGTTGTTGTTATTTTGGTTTCTATGTGGGGGAAGGTGGAGGACAGATGCCTTGAATAGATGAGGAATTTTACCAGATTATCATGAAGAAGATTTACCTTTTCACAGACAGTCACCAATGCAAGTATCGAGTAGTAACAACTTGATAGCAAGCTGCCCATTAGTCAAACTGACAGGCTCTTAATAGTAAGTACAACGTTATAACAGTTTAGTGAAGATAGCAAAGTGATCAGCTGGGGAACAGTGAGACACAGAGAGAGATGGTGCAAGAGAAGTGTACAAAGAGGTAATAACAAGGTCAAGAATGTGATTGTGATTATGAGTGGGAAAAATTACATGTTGCCTGAGATTGAAGGAGGAGAGGAGTAAGTAAAGGTCCGAATATAGCTCTTAATGAGCGAACTCATCTCAGAGCTACAGAGCGTCACTTGTCATATGGGATCACACAGTGTTACCTGCCACCCGACAGAGGTGAACGTGCCCCGCCTTAACCCCAGCCAGATAAACCGGTACTCGATTTACCTACCCCGGAGGGATGGAAGGCTGAGTTGACCTAGGTGGTTGGTTACATCCCGAGATGGTTTCCTGCCCACAGGCAGTCACCCATCGCAGTATTAACCGGGCCCGGCGTACAGTAACCACTGATCGGATCAGACGCGTTACCACTACACCACGCCTACCGCGTAGTAAGAGGAGTAAGTCCAACGTCTTAACCGTTAGACCACCAAGCCACCTAACTGATTTTCTAGCACCTGTGATCAGTTCTGGCCCCAACCCTCCGGTTCACCAGAGGATTACTCTGCATATAAATGCATATATATTGTATGTTATTCTCAGATGAAGCAGCAAATATCCAATATGGAGTTTGGCAGGCGTTTAGCGACCGAACGCGATCTCGAGAAGTCAGACGTTTTTCATTTGTGTAATATTGGTATGCGCATTGTTTCACTGTTTTGTATATTTCGATGTATAATTTCCATTGCAATTAAATGAATTTGGTTACCTTTGTTTATTTTTAGTAATCTGTAATGTTTAGGCAACTGTATGGCAGTCATATTAGTTTCTGGTCTTGGACTTGTGGTCTTGCCCTTGGCCTTGCAATAGGTAGCCCTTGGCCATGGCCCTACCAGCATAGCCTTAGCCTTGACCTTAGAGGTTTGGCATTGGCCAATAAGTCCAGACTAAAATATTGGCAGACTGGCTTGTAGTAGACATAGTTCACACCTTTTACTTCTGAGTTTAAAAATGTTTGCCAATAACTTAACAGATTCCGTACTGGTACTTATATCATGTTGTCAATCGTGTTAGTACTTTAGTGTCTTGAGGTCAGAGGCGCAAGCGAAATTGTGCAGTGCATGTCCATTAGTCCATTTGAAACATTTCTTTATTGTGCAACGCCCCCCCCCCCGGTCTTTGCACTATGGCCATTTTTGCTGTTTGGTCATTTGGTCTTGACCTCAAGTCTTCTGACTTGTTAATATCTTTGCTATGCCACTGTTTATTGTTTATGCTGTTTATTGTGTGTGAAATTTTGTATTTGTGCCAGTGTGTTGATTTATTTATACTTCACAGAAAGTTGTTTCATTTGTAGCGTTTGACCAGAGCGGCAACTTTGTAATCTATGCAACGATGCTTGGAATTAAAGGTATCGTTATCAGTTAAATCTGTTTCTGAGAATTTTACTGTTATACATTGTGGCTTGTGGCTTCCAACAGATGTTGAAAAATCTGCATTGAATGTTTCACTATTTAGCCAGTTTTACATAGTTACCGTAAGTAATGTCATTTGAATCAGGCACTACAACTATAAGGTTTTTGCAACATTTTCATGCTTCACACAAATATTTCGCTAGTGTGGTGGTGTTTTATTAAACCAATTTTGCACTTATGAAAGTTTACTTGTTCGGTGATTAACTATTAATTTGTGCAGCTACGAGCTCTATTGTTATGATATTTTTAGCAGGCTTATGTAACTGGTATGCTTATTGCTTAAGGGCCAATTTATTCATGTCCAAGTTAACTTCTAGGTTACCTAACCGCGGTTATCTTGGTCACAAGGTTAAGTCCAGAGGTTAACCTTTGTCGCATTTATTTGCGGAAAAACTAACCAGAGTTTGCTAATCCACCAGTTAAACCTCATCCATATAACCACACCATGAATCAAGCATTTCGATTGCCTGTAGTAGTCACGTGGCTGTTCATTTACAGCCCACTAAAGGCTTATGGACTAAATGGCGTGTCTATGGGTAGTAAAAAATATTTAAATGGCAGTTAATGTACATGATGCAATAAATGCAAATGCAATACAACACATTGCAGCAACTGTGAAAATTACAATTTCAACACATAATCGCAATTACGATTATTACAAGAATTTTTAATATTGTCAGCATTACTGCGTATCGCTCCTATGTAAAAGTCGACTGTTCTGCGTGAGGCACGGAGCGATGTCAAGGTCACTGGCGCAGACGAGCCGCAGACGACATTTTCATTCACAGCATCATGGCGAATTGCGCACGTAAAAAAAGTGCAATCACATTACGATAATTTCGCTGAAAAACATTGTCCCGGTTCTTTGTCCTCTGATTCATCGATTTACGACTGTGAAAGGTTTGCAGATGTTGTTATTTACACGTTTCAGCTCCGATCTTGCACTAATTGCAGGTTAACCTCGCAAAATTGGGAGGTTAACTGTGCGAGTTATGTCTGAGATAACCGAGTGAGTTAACCTACTGATGTGTCATGAAGCAACCCAACAATGTTATGGCCGACTTTAACCTATAGGTTTTCTTTAACCTGGATGTGAATCAATCTGCCTTAAGATATCTGACCTGTTTATGAAGGAGTGTAGTCATTTACTAGCTGTTTTTGTCTTACAATCTGCGACCATGGCTTTGTTTCTGTCTTTAGTTGTGAATGTCAAAACTAACCTATGAGTTTGTGTGAAGAAAATGGATGGCCTTGTTTTGGTCTTTAGATTTCTTACCACTGGTTTTGTTAAAGTATGGACAACAGATATTTATTTATTTTTATCATTCATTTGTTATTGTTTGCGTTCTACAGTTGTCAATGTGAAAACAAACCGATGTGCCCGCATCCTTGGCAAGGGAGAGAATGCTCGGTTTCTTCAAGTTTCCTTGTTTCAGGGCACCGCCAATCGGCCGAAAGCTGCACTGACGATAGACATGGAGGCTTCGGACAATCCGATACTGAAAGGCGTCAAATTTGATCCAATCCTGTTCTGCTCAGCTGTCAAAAAGAACCGCTTTTACCTGTTTACAACCAGAGAGCCCAGCGACACAGACGGGTAATGTGTTGTCGAGGACAGAATGACAGGGCAGTTCATTAGTCCAAGCAGTGCAAGGGTTAGCAATAGGGTTAGGGTTAGGGTTGGGGTTAGTTATATGGTCAGGAATAGAGATAAATGGTATCTTTGGCTTTGCAGTAGTTGATCTACCAGTTTAAAGCTCAAAATGTTGAAGATCATGGTGATTGTTAAGGTTTTGCAGCTGTAGGCAGATGGCTGCATAATTCAGCACTGGTGTCTTGCATCATGTTTATTTTGAGTGTATTTATTCTGATGCCTGGGCAACTGGAAGTGTAATACAGTCTATAGTCTGTATCCATAGGCATATTTTTGGAGAACTACCCAACGTGGATTAACCATGGAGGATATTGGCCAGTTTGATGATAACCAAGTTAGAAAATTGTGTGGCTCGGTAGTCTAATGGTAACGTGCCGGACTTGTAATCCTGAGGTAACTCAGAGGCACAGGTTCGACTCCGCACCAGGACACTGCTGGGTAACGACCTTAGGCAAATTGTTCACACACATGCCTCTGTCACCAAGCAGTTTAATTTGGTACCGGTCAAAGGGCGGTGATGCCGCGACTGGAAAGGTAACCGTAGGTCTGTCGTCGCACTGGCCATGCGTCACGGACTCAGTGGTTTATCCACCTACGGGCTCAAAGGCCTAAGGAAGGGAGATGAGCACCCTGCCTATGCCCCAGTTGGAGTAAAGGCACCTTTACCTTTACCTAAGTTAGAAAATTGAAGTAGTGCTATGTGCTGGTAGGTGTTTATGTAAACACGTCGGCAAACTGTTGTGCTGTGTGAAAATTTGCAGCCTTCATAGCTAATGCACTAGTAATATGATCAGACCCTTTGAATAACTCATCAGTTGGAATGGTAACTGATAAGTTATATAAATTCATAAAAATATAGCTTTTGTTGACATTTCGACAACCGCTGCTGCTTTCTTCAGAAAAACTGTCCACCAGTAAACAGTCATAGATATAATACCATTGTATTTTGATGAGTTTATGAAGTTATTTGATGTGAGTGGTGTTCTGCACTGATTTGTGGTCACTGATTTCAGTGGTGACAATGACCGGGATGTTTTCAATGAGAAGCCGTCCAAAGAAGAACTGATCTCCGCAACTCAGGTCAGTCAGTCATTGGTCATTAGTTGTAGCACCTCTCAATTTCGACTGCAGTACCATTGTCAGAGTTTGTTTGAGAAGCAGAAATTGGATTTTGCTCAGAGTCACAGACAGGACTGAAAAATGGGGCTTTTAACCTCCTTAGCGGTAATCCCGAGCGTTATTCGGGGCGGTTGTTATGTACTAAAAACGGTAACCCCGACTGAGACTCGGAGCGCAGCTATAGCAGTCTCCCTGCCATCTGTGCTGCGAGGTGCCGGGG
>Ga0209367_1014271_pt1 | contig 10086 bp, 5 predicted proteins | sample WorMetLIZISLAND2_FD_187412 | JGI IMG/M metagenome (GOLD analysis project Ga0209367, IMG submission 187412) | Marine gutless worms symbiont microbial communities from Max Planck institute for Marine Microbiology, Germany - Olavius geniculatus... ...
ACTCCCGGGGGTCGACTTCCTATCCGCGGTCCATGGTGACCATGCGTCTATCTGGCACCGTTACGGAGATATGGCGCCTCAAAGATAATGGGGTCACAAGTTTGACCTTTTGGGGTCATGTGACGTCATCGGTCACGTGACCATTCGACTCCCGGGAACCGACTTTTTATGGGTGGTCCATAAAGACAGGTCGTCTGACGAAGCTGTTTACTTCCGGTCGTGGGCGCCATTTTGTTTCTAATATTGAATTGAGTGGTTGTACTAACGTCTACCGTAAAATATTTAATTTTAGCAAAGAATATTAAATTTTTTAAACCCCATTTTTTAAAGGAAAGAATTTCGAGGTAGGCGGTAGTAAGGGGGCATGTTTTGGAATTTTTGAGCTCCGATGCACCGTTTTCGAGATATTTCCAAAAATATGTTTCTGATTCAGCAAATATTCACATGTAAACTATGACACGCCCACCCTCTGTGGTGACTTGGGAAACAATAGCTGTGTTTTGGATGCACCTAACAAGTTAGGTGTACCATAGATAAATATATTATAAATATTAATATATAAATATAAAAATTCAAATCTTCCGTCTGTCATGCTGTCAAACAGAAATTAAAACTATTAGCTAAAAATATTAAAACTATTAAAAGTATTATTATCATTAGAAAATTTATAATAGGCTATATATAATATAATATATTTATCCGTGACGCACTAAACTTGTTCATGGTTGTTAGGCCATCCAAAACGCAGTTAATATGGCGCCCATAGGCCCGATTCCCAGCTGTCTAATCCGAGATGATTTACGCAAAGCGGGTCTATTAGCATGTTGGTGCAGATTTTTCTTGGTCGGGTCCGAACGCGCGGGTCAAACTAGGCAATAAGCCTAACTGCACTAAAAAAAGTTGAAGTATAGGCCTACTGTTGTTCAGTGACTTCGGCTCAAACTAAACAGAATTCTCCAGTGTTTGTCTTTGAATAGTCGCACAGGTTCAAACGATAACGTTCCGAAGAAGGGAGCAGCGGTTGCCGAAACGTCAACAAGTATCCAAATAAAAGCTATCTTTTGATGAATTTACGTAACTTATTATCTCCGGTGTTTTGTTGTTTGAGGTTACTGCTGCGGATGTATTAATTGAATCAGGTAAAGACGGGCCTTGTGGGTTGTGTTAATACAGGAAGATAAGAATGACCCGTGCCCGTCAACTGCAGCGGCGTTGTGCATGATTTTTTAAAAAAAAATATGAAAGACAGAAAGTTGCATATTGCTTACAGAGGACATTCTCAAACTCAATCTCGAACAGTGTAAAATTTTGAGTACTGAGAATTTTTATTTTGCCCGGAGAATTATCAAAAAAATGGGAAAAAAATGTTAGCTCTAAATTGTGTATTTTGTAAACAAATTTCGGACAAGAAACAATTTCCGAAAGACTACATTTCACGAAAGCGTCCCTGATCCAGGTCACGACGCCAACGGTGAGCGCTGCTAGTGACATTTGAGCCACATGCTGGACGCCTGCAGCGACTGCCCACCGGACAACAGATTCCAGCCGAAGATGCCACGCCCGCCGTCCGTGTTCACGTCGCAGTGGGCGCAGTTCTTGTACCAGAACCCGGCGCCGTTGAGCACGGCGCAGTTGCCCTGGTGGTTGCTGCTGATCCAGGCGTCGTTGTCTTGGTCGAACGTCGTGAACATGGTGCCATCGTGGTAGCTGAAAGCGTCGCCGCCGGCGTTGCCCGAGTAGCCGGCCACCTGCAGTCGGTAGTTGTGCGTCTCGCTCATGACGCGGAACGTGCTGTACTCGGCGTAGTACCAGCCGCGACCGCGCCCCTGCAGGTCGAACCTGTAAATAATAATTATTTCACATTTACTTATTTACCATCGCAACAACTGAAGTATACAGCAGGGTCATACAACAAAAATACTATTACATTTGCTAAAAGAGCAGCATTAGACAATTGCCTTGAGAAAAATATATACGCTCGAATAACTTAAACCATTTAAAATAAATGGCATTAAAACGTTTAGTTGCCGAAAACTTTGCATTTAGAAAATTGAAACATCGAACGCATCATTGATATCGTAACCGCAAACGAGTAGTTTGTTCTTGGGTCCATAGGCCTAATCTCCGTATACAGGGTGTGCCAAAAATGACCCAACTTGTTTTTGTCAGAACTTTATCAAATTTCAACCAAATTTGATAATTTTTGGCAAACAGATAGCGAAGACGATAGAATTATGTAAAGTGCACTCACTGTCCAACTCACAGTTCATGTCAACGCACTATCGTGTAAGACGCAAATGCTCAAAATTGTTGCATAATGCTCAGTTGTTGTCTCCGTAACAGTTTAAACAACTTAATTAATAATAAACTAAAATGTGATTTATTTGGCTAAATTCTAAGTTTGTGTAACAACTTGCTTTTAAATTATCAGAAATTATGCTCAAAGTGTATACAATGGCTGACAGCAGCATTAACGATCAACTGATCAAAATCAAGTCCGTCGATAGCCAACGGGGCCCGGGGAAACATTCGTGCGGGGCCCCTCTGGAGAGAAAATTCTTGATTTTTTCTTTTCAAAATGGTGCACTACAGTGTACTTTATATTTTTGTGCGACGACAGGCCCCCAAATGTCGCGGGCCCGGGGTAGCTTACTCCCTCCTACCCCACCCTCTCGACGAGACTGATCAAAACGCACAGTACTCATTCATGGATAAAGTGTGTTTTAAGCTCATCAATCAGTTATTTTGTTGTCTGATATTTTCAACGTAAAATATTCAATACCACAAAATTATTACACTCTCTGTCAAATTGATAATAAAAAAGTGAGCAATCTGATACTGATAATCACCGTGTAATGTAACAATTTGGAGCATCTGCGTTTTACATGGTAGTGCATTGACATAAACTGTGTGAGGTACACAGTGAGTGTACCTTACATCTTTCTATCGTCTTGGCTATCTGTGTGCCAAAAATTATCAAATTTGGTGGAGATTTGACGAAGTTCTAACAAAAACAAGTTGGGTTATTTTTTGACACACCCTGTATATTGTAAAGGTCTATTTCCACTACGGCTGCGCATTGCGTTGCGTTGCGTTTGAACGCGTTTAAACGCGCCGCAACGCGCTGCAACGCGCGTTGAAGCGCGTTGTAGCGCGTTAAAAAGGGCGGAGACATTTTTTGTAAAAAAAATATTAATGAGTTAATATGGCTGACAAATACGAAAATTTATTGCTGTTGGGAGCAGCAGCTTGTTGCACATGTGTTGCGCAGAAAAAGAAAACGCAGGCCTAGATTTTGGATTCACCTCGCGTCATCGCCAACCAGAATGACCAGGGCGAATATCAGCATCTGATACAGTAGCTACGCTCCGACCCAGCTCTGTTCCAGCGATACTTTCAGCTATCTGTCGAGCAGTTTGATGACCTCCTCGGGCTATAGTTGAGAGTTCTCATTGGTCAACGCAATTACTATCGTTCGGAGAGTAAACAAAAAAATAGAAACACTATCAACGTTTCTATTTTAAACGCAACGCATCGCAACGCAACGCAACGTAGTGGAAATGCTCTTTAAGTTACAGTATAACTTGAGACAATGCTTTCCGGTAGAAACACCACACACGGTTGTAATGTTAAATAATGCGGTTGATAAAAGTCTGGTAAAAACCATTATCTTTTAACCTGAGCTTGTAGCGGCCGTTCATTGTGAGCTGACTGAGTAGGTCGTTGCCAAGCCAGTAGTTGCCACTTGAGTCGTTAAATCCAACTTTGAAGTCAGCCCATGAACGGTTAAAGAAGTTGGATCCGTCGATGTTTTGCTGGATCAACAACGGGACGCAGTTATCTGCAGAAAAATCAAGCTTTAAACTGTTTTATTCAGTGTTCGCGGCATTGTATAGCCTATTTGCGTCGATGGCCAACTCCGTATTTCAACTAGACCCTCACTCAGTGGCGTATTTAGGATTTGGCAAAGGGGGGGGCATGGCGAGCGCGCAGAGCGCGAGCTTATAACGGAGGTCTGGGGGCGAGGCCCCCAGCGGAATCCAGGGGCAGAGCCCCTGGTCGGGGGTCAGGGGGCGAAGCCCCCTGAAGCTGAAACATTTTTTGCTTTTGAACGTTCAATAGAAGACGCAAATTTGCCCATTTTTTTCTGAAATTTGAAAACTCAGAAAATCACAGCGTCATATCAGATGCAATCTCACATGACGATTTTAATCGCATATTGTATCGGTATGAAAAAAGACCGTCAAACATTGTTGAATTTTGCAATTTTTGCTGGAAAACGGCAAAAAAACGCACTTTTTTTATAAAAGTCGCCAGTAAAAACATTTCATGGTTGGGCCAAGGGGGGCATCGCACCGTGCCCCCCCTAAATACGCCGCTGCCCTCACTGTCGTAAGCCTACACTCTAAATCCCATGGCCATGGCTAATAGTTTTTTGGTTGCTAGCTAGCCACAATAACTGTAGGCTACTTGCTAAATTATGGTTGATTCAATAGCTAGAAACGGCTAAACGTAACAGCCGAATAAGTAGCATCGGCCACCTAAGGATCCATCTTCATGTCTCAGCCGTGTGCCATAATGCAACGTTACCGGATGACTGAAACTGAATTAACACGTAACCAACAGCTGCAGCAACGTCGTCGTCGGCTAAAAAGTAGGCGGGACGGAAAGTTGCAATTTTCTGTCGGACACTCAAAATTTCCGACAGAAGAGATTATGAGTGTCCATTGCTAAAACATTCAATCATGCCCTAAATTTGTGGCCCTTCTGTTGCCTTCCCGGCTACGACGCCACCGCCGATGTCGCCATTTGTTTATCGGCAGCATTCATATAGTGTCGAGTCAGTTTACTGTCACACGACGTAGCACATCACAATTTACTTACGGACCAGCGCCGAGACGAGTGCCTGTTTCGATGACTCGACCTTGCTGCCGAGCTGGCTCGTCGAGACAAGGTTCTTCAGGTCTCGGAACCCTTCCCTGATGATGCTGGCGACCTCGTCCAAGGCACACGACGAGCTGCTGCAGCATGACGACTGCAGCGATGCTGATTTCCCACCGCACTCAACCTCAGACTCCGCGCCAGAAAACATTATCAGCGTCAGCACAAACACTACTGCAGTCGTCGACACCGCTAGCCGAACGGTCACCATCATGAGTTACTGTAGGCTAGTTAACTTATATAATAACTTCTATAACTTATAAATTAGTTAAAATGCAATCTCCGTCGACTAGTTTTTCGACTCTGCGATTCGAAGACGGGCAGCAATGATTGCCGAAACGTCAACTAATAACACAAGGGTTATAATTTGACGAATTTTATAGCTTATTAGATACTTGTACAACCTATGTGTTTATTCAGAAGCGTAGTTGTCTGTCTGCCACTTTGGCTGCACAGTATCTGAAGCATGTCTGCGTACCTGTCAGACAACGTCACTGCAGTGTACAATAAATTACCGCACCATCAAAGGCAATGCCGTGTCAGTGTCACAGCATAAGCCTGCGACAACAGTAGGCCTATATTGCCCGTTGTCAATTCGATCATTTATGTGCTGTGCAATATGATAAATTCGGATAGTCGATCACTATTATGAAACCCACTAGTACCTTAATATAAAAGATCTCATTCTATTACGAGTTGCACGTCAGGCGTCTGAATGTCTGTCACCTGTCTGTTGATGCTAAAATTATGCTGCGGCAATGACCAATATTGATACCATGTTTTACAAAATAATCATCACTACCTGCGTATAACTAAAAAACTCATAAACCTGCAAAAAAATTCAAGAATAGCGAAAATGTCACCGAAGTATCAAAATGCAAAAGAATAAGGCCGTCATGTGGTATGATGTTATTTATAATGGATTGGTTTGTACAGTCTGTCTGTCTGTCTAACGTCAACCACCGCTTTTGATGAAGTAGGTTGAAGGTCATTATTAGGCTTACGTGTGATTCCATCCTACAGAATGCAATGTTTCATAGTATTCAAAAAGGTTTAAGTTTAGTTCAAACGATTATGCATCAAGTGTGCGCCATTGCTCAAACGTCTTTTACTGAATAATCACCCGTTGACGTTTGCTAGGCATAGTGTGTCGTCTTTCTGCACCAAACTGGCAGTGGTTTTTTGACGTTTAGGCCTATTGTTTACGGCACATTTCTTGTACCGCAGCGCCTAATAGTACGTGTTGGAACAATATTATCAGCGTTGGTTGCCACCCTCCGACAGCAGTGCATGAGTACGCCTATTTGTTGTGTACTGTCTGTCTCTCTATCTGAGAGTGAACGCATAATTATTTTTGCTGAACAAAAATCTCCAAAAGTAGGCCTACACCACCGCATTAAAAAATTTCGATCAACACTGGTTATACTTAAGTCCGTGTGTGACTACCATATTGCTACAGAGACAACGTTGAAGTTGACACCGTAATCTTGAAAAATATTTTGTCTACGCATGCCTACTTTTTTTAGATAATATTCCCTGAATCCCTTTTGTATTCTTTGCAGCGCGACTCCTCATTTCAGCTGTATTATCATAATGCACGTATCTACGACTAAAGTCTGTAATTAATCACGGTGCCGCCTATCAGCTATGAGGATAAAGCATGGCATTAGTTTATGTACGTATAAATGTATAAAACATCATACACTGGTTAACGGCGACATGCAATGAGTGACACATCGAATCAGCAAAAATCATAAAAAGGTGATATCACTCACCATCACGTCGTCTGTTTTCGATGTGTCACTCATTGCATGTCGCCGTTAAAAAGTGTATAAACTGATGTTTTGTACATTTATATTTGCTGTTTTATTACAATAACAAAGTTTTTATGTTGATGGTCAATTATAAACCATCTGCTTTCCACGGCCATAAAGACACTAAATATTGACTATTTTGGGGTCACGATTTTGATCTTTAGGAATCACGTGACGTCATCGGAACGTGACCATCGGACTCGGCGACGGCATTTTCCTATTGGTGGTCAACGATGACCATGCGTCTATCTTGCACGGATACGGAGATATGGGGCTTCAAAGATTTTGGGGTCACGAGTTTGACCTTTTTGGGGTCACGTGACGTCATCGGTCACGTGACCATTGGACTCGGCATATGTAGATTGATATTACTGGTCCATTGTAACCACGCACCTACCTTGCACCGTTACGGAGATATTGGGCCCCAAAGATATTGGGGTCACGACCTTAACCTTTTGGGGCCACGTGACGTTATCGATCACGTGACCATCAGACTCGGCATGGGCACTTTCCTATTGGTGGTCAATGATGACCATGCGTCTATCTTGCACGGATACGGAGATACGGGGCTTCAAAGATTTTGGGGTCACGAGTTTGACCTTTTGGGGCCACGTGACGTCATCGGTCACGTGACCATTGGACTCGGCACATGTGGTTTCCTATTGGTGGTCCATTGGAACCAAGCGTCTATCTTGCACCTTTACGGAGATATAAAGCCTCAAATTTTCATTTGCCCATGTTAGAGACCAAAAGTTTAATGCGCATGGTCCGTGTCACGTGACCTGTAGGCAGGGTGTCCAAAATGACAACATATTTGAAATTCCCGAGGCCATATTGCCTATTTACTATACAACTTTTATGGGCTTACGATGACGATTAGGGGCCGTTTATAGGTGAAATTTTTATACAAGAGCGTTTTTGGCCGAAAATTTCCAAGTCCGTTTTTGGGCCCAATTTTCGACTTTGGGGGATTTTTTAAGGGTTAGATATTAACTTCGAATTTTGGTTCCCGAAAAGGTTTGACCCTTGCGTGAGGCCGCGTGTCCGGGTCATTGCGCGTGAAAATTCGCCGGGCGGTCTGACCTGACCGCACTCAACGGACACAAACACACAGACGCACTTTAAGCGCCACTGCCAATGTGGTAATATGTCATCGTCATTCTAGACAGGTATGATATATTAGCTCTACCTGTAGTGTTTGAACACGCAGACATCACAAAAATTGAGCGTCTAACATCAAGCCTGGAGTGGTACCACAGCTGTTACAGTGTAACTATAAATCACAGGCGCGCGGTAGCGCAGCCCTGTGTTAATGGCGACCGGCTAAGTCAATAGAGAATGACAAAATTCGACCCCTCGCAGATCCGAAACCCCTCAACCGATCGATACAAAATTTGAAACAGGTAATTACGTCCGCGAGACGACTCACTGTGCAAAATTTCGTGCAAATTCGTCCATTGGGGGCTAAGATAAAACGATTAAATAAAAGCAAAATGTTCGAAAAACAATTCTTAATTTTTACTGTCAGCATTGTCGGAAGCAGAAACCTTGCAAGACCGACAGAAAAACGAGATATAAAGGTTTACGATGAAATGATGCCAGTGATAATAATGACAGTAGCGACGTCGCTAGGTAACGAGTTTCAAAACCGAGCGTCAATTACACAAGCCTGTTCTGCCTGTAACGTAATTTACGTAAAATATTAATGATTGATGACTTTATTGGGTTTTTTAAAATGTATATCTAGCTGCGAAAAATATGAAAATCGTTTAACACATGTAAGGGTTATGTCATTTTTAGACAGAGCGCATATCAACGCTGAGTATCGCAAGTTAGGCCTAATGTTGTCATCTTGTTAAACAAGAAATTTGCATAGGCCTATAGTTAGCATCAGCAGCAAAGCCAGCGAAGTGATCTAGCACATCAGCCACATGCGGGATGATTGCAGAGTGAGACTGGCGGTTGCTCCACCGTTCCAGCTGAAATCATCTGCTCGGCCACGGGCAGTGTTCACATTTGCAAGGGCGCACTTGGAGTACCAGAATCCACCGTATCTGCTCCCTGCACAGCTTCCGAGCAGCTGGTCGTAATCGCGGTCATAAGTGCTGAACTTATTTCCGTCATGGTAAGAGAATGCGTCTCCAGCGTTACCGGAGTACCCAGATACCGTTATAGTGTATCTCAGTGACTCACTGGATACGACAAAGGAACTGTACTCGGCGTAGTACCAGCTGCCGTTGTCACGTGCTTGCAGGTCAAACCTGAGCCTGTAGCGACGGCTTGTTGTCAGCTGATGAAGCAGGTCGTTGCCGAGCCAGAAGTTGCCTCTCGAATCGTTAAATCCAACTTTAAACTCTTTCCACGGACGATTAAAAAAGTCGGATCCGTCGACATTTTGTTGAACCAGCAACGGAACGCAGTTGGCTGCACAAAACAACTAAGTACTCTGTGATTTTTATGAACACTTTTATTTTCGGGTTTCGACGAAAAGCAAAAGATAAGTTTTCTTCAAAAAATGAACGATGTCGACGAATCAGCTGAAAATGCAATACAATCACTTTAACCAACAAATGCAAAAAAAATCCAGTTGAAAGTCAGCTAATAATTAAGCCACAGACCGCTGAAAGTAAACGCTTAAATTATAAACAAACGGAAGCATGTCTTTGTCTAACGCTACAAAATAAAAAATTATAAAAGCATAGCAACTCAGACGCAAGTTAGATGTGATCCGTCAAACAACATCAATATCGTCTTCTAAGTACGATTAACGTTAGAAAGCAAACGTTGTGGAATCGAAACAGAAAGCACAGATAAACATACAGACTATGATAAATGTACAAAACATCAGTTTATGCACTTGGTAACGGCGACATGCAATGAGTGACACATCGAAAAAAGCAAAAAATCATAAAAAGTGATATTACTCACCATTACATCGTCTAACTGTCAATGTGCTGTTGAATAATATCCATTGGAACCATGCGTTTATCTTGCACCGTTACGGAGATATAAAGCCTAAAAGTTGCGTTTGCCGATGTTAAAGGCCAAAAGTTCACTGCGCATGCTCCGTGTCACGTGACCTGCAGGCAGGGGGTCCAAAATGACCACATATTGGAATTCATCATCGTCATCATCATCGACAACCGTGGGTTCAACACCTGTTGGTGTCTGACGCCATTGTTACTATCGCTGCCCACCGCTGCCTATCTAGGGCAGCGTGGCTTATTGGAATATTGGAATTCCCGAGGCCATATTGCCTATTCACTATACAACTTTTATGGGCCTACGATGACGATTAGTGGCCGTTTATAGGTGAAATTTTTATACAGGA
>Ga0209367_1014272_pt1 | contig 10085 bp, 4 predicted proteins | sample WorMetLIZISLAND2_FD_187412 | JGI IMG/M metagenome (GOLD analysis project Ga0209367, IMG submission 187412) | Marine gutless worms symbiont microbial communities from Max Planck institute for Marine Microbiology, Germany - Olavius geniculatus... ...
GGGTGGGGTATGGGGTAAGCTACCCGGGCCCCCGCGACGATTGGGGACCCAGCCGTTACTCTGAAATATAAAATACAACCAAAATGCATCATTTTGAAAATAAAAATCTTTGAAAATTTCTCCCCAGAGGGGCCTCGCGAAAATGTTTGGGGCCCCGCCGGAATGTTTCCCCGGGCCCCGCTGTGGCTCTCGACGGGCCTGGGTTTGTCGATTTTTGCGATCTTCGGCTGCAGCGCACATTCTAAGAATGAACTGCGACGAAATGGCTGGAGATAGACTGACGGTTTGCGAACAGGAACTGCTATCGGCTTTTGCGCGTCTCGTGAGCATTAGCTCAATTTTTTTGTTTTAGCTATATGGCGTGCTGAATGGTATGTTATGTTTGTGTTTGTTGGGGGGGGTCCGCAAGAATGTTTCCCCGGGCCCTGCTGTGGCTTTCGACGGCCATGCCTGGGGCAGCAGATTTTGTGACTATATATAGGCCTAGGAGTCGCCAAAAACATAAAGGGGAAGCAAAGTCTGGGGAGTCGTAACTCCCCAGCAGCAGCGAGGTCTGGGAGGACAAACCCCCCCAGCCGATAGGCAAATTTTATGCAATTCTCTATAGGGCACTGCAGCAAATAGTCCGCTAAGATAATGCTAATTAGACATGCAGACCAACCAATATTCTTGTTATTGTTGTAGATCTGACGTACATGCTTACAATGCTGACGCTCGGTGCATTTTTATTTTTTTCACTTTTGCTGAAAGTCGAGCCAGCATTTTGCTATTGACCGCTAGCGCGATCCGACAACTCTGCAATTACTGTTCCTGATAGGCCTAGAGGTTTCGCTGCCCATGATGCTTTTTTACGCGCGAGAGCTAGCTAGCATATAGCTATAGCGCGCGTATTAGCTACAGTAATTCTCTCTGTCTGTCCGTCTGTCACAGCCCGGTATCGGTTAGAGCTCACATGAGGTAGAGACTTCTGGTTTTGCCATATGATAGCCCAGAGTCTCTAGTATTTTATGACAATATTTTATGCAGCTGGGTGAGGGGCATCCTCTTGAACAAGGGGCGGAAAGAGGGGAACCCCCTGAAAAAAGTTATTTTGCAGGTATTGGCTGCTCTAGTGTGAAAATGGTTGCAGACAGGCACAGACGTACTGCTTATCTTAACAAGCACTGGCTACGAGATTCTTAAGAATGTTAACACTGATGACCTTGAATGACCTTGAACTCAAAAATAGAGGTTTTTGTGATTTTTGGCGTTTTCTGCTGTAAAAAAAGTGAATTGTGACAAAATGGATGAAGATAAACCAAGATTACCTGAGAACAGGAACTGCTATAGGTTCTCGCGCGTCTCATGAGCATTAGTTCAGGTTTCTTGTTCGTGATCTTACTTTCCGATGTCTACCACGTGTGGCTGTATGATGTGGTGCATTGTCTAACTTCTAACAAAAGAACGATCAAGCAAGGCATTTGATTTCGAACCTCTGTGCCTCTGTTAGCATAGTGATCTCGCTATTGATTAAGCTTTTGCTAAATCGCTGAAAATAATAACTAAATGCGAAGCATCGTAGCCTACTTAGGATAATTTGGTAAGTTAGTTTGAGGAAATATATATAACCTATACCGCATTTTACGTTAAACGTCTGATTCTAATGTTTTGTTGTAAGCTCGTGAACATTGTTGTCTGCGACTTGTACGATAACAGCTGTTGTAGTTTTTATTATTTTCTGCTTGAGGACTGTTTTTGATCTCAAGGACAGCTCAAGGACAAAAAAGTTTCCTTGGCCTCGACGCCTTGCCTTTTGGTCACTCGTGTTTTGAATAACTTATAAAGACGATAGTCCTTACATATGTATACTGTACGTCGTGGTCATGTACAGGTCAGCGAGGTTACCCCGCAGCGACTACGTGGTTGAGAGAAGTACTCAGCAACAACTCGCGTGTAGGAGCCTATCCAAATTACGTTACGTCAGGTACTCGCACACTACTTGTAGTCTGTGTTCTTTACCACAATCACAGCATTCTTTTCTCATTATAACGTCAATACGTCATTGTTTCATAATCGTCGTCATCACTTTTCTAAGACGGACGAACAGACGGACGGGCAAGGTCTGTAATGCGGCCTGTCAGGATGGCCGCGTAATAAGTTTTAGTAACGTGTGCAATATTTTAACATAATATATTGGTGTTGAACTGATCTCAGCGACGTGGAGTTCGTACCAGTCGTCTCTGGTGTGGAAGAACATATCAATGGTACAAAGGTCAGAGGACCTGGTTGACGCCATCTGGACCGACCGAGACCGCCCTCCGATATCAAACAATCCTCTCATCGTTTATCCCATAGAGTTTGCAGGTATTTGCTGACGTTGTACCACCGCATAGCAGTTAAATATTTTGTTAGTACTCGACCATTATATGGGGATGTCGAAATTTAACTAGGTCCATACAACATCATAAAAACGCTTGTAAAATTATGATCTTCAGACTTTTTGTTAGTGCTCATCCCAAACGGAAATACTGGATTATTCACTGTTCTGTAATAACTGTTATGTAATACTGTTACATTAACATAAAGATAAAGGTAAAGGGTTTATACTGCGCAAGGCTGATGGCCACAGTATAGAGGAGCTCATCCCTTTGTGATATCCTTGAGCCAAGGAGTGCAACTCGAGATTGCATACATCTCTGTTGGGTGGATTAGTCCTTAACAGAGACTCCCTGTTACCTCCGTACGTTGTGCTACTTATTTTATCGACCACGATGGATGAAGGGCTGAGTCGACGCTGACGGGATTTGAACCCGGGACTTTTCGATCCAAGGCTCAGCGCTCTACCGACTGATATCTATAGTAAAGTAAACGTGAACACTTCTGCATTTCTGATTCTGTGTTCTAATTTATTGATTGGATTTCGTCTATTTATTAAATGGTACAGAAACTGACAATCTGATTGAATATATCATATACAATAAACTATTATTATTATCGTTATTATTGAAAGTTCAGATCTATTTTGATTGATCACGTGTGCCTTTGGGTGACTATTATTGTGTTTAGGATTATCGTAGGAGCAAAAGTTTCATAATGTGCGTGAGTCAACAAGGAACAAAGCACTTGTTGTCACTGTCCTCGAACAAATTGCATGTTTGTTTGGTTTATTTTCAACATATAGAATAAATAATATGAAATATTTCAATTTGCACTGTCAATAGATTTACGATTCAATAGTACAAACATTGCTAAATGTATCGTGAGTTATTTCTACTGACAGTTATTATTATTATTATTATTAATCTTATTTTGCTATACCCTGGTAGTAAATAAATTATTAATTGCCTTTTTACGCGCAAATGCAGCTACTGCTTTCATCGCAATTCTGTCTGTCTGTCCGTCCGTCCGTCTGTCACACGGGTGGATCAGTCAAAAACGGTGCAAGCTAGGATCACCAAATCTTCACCGTCGGCTGCCTGGAAGTCTCTAGTTTCAGGAACCGTAAAGCTTTGACCTAAATTCGAAAAGGGTCACCCCAAACGAGGGCGCTAAATGAGAGGGGGTGGGTGGGAAAAATTTGTGATTTTTAGCCAATAAGTCGCTGTATCTCAGTAACGGTGCGAGATAGGGCCTAGGTTACTATTAATTACTAATAAAAAGTCGTACACTGGCTCTCGATTGCCATTGAATTCAATGACCTTGAATGACCTTGGACGTTAAAATAAAGGTTTTTATGGATTTTTGGCGATTTCGGGCTGCGAGACACATTTCAAGAGCAAATTGCGCCGATACCAATTGAGATACACATGGACAAGCTGTACAATAAATTTTCAGCATTGAACGTAGATTTCGAATGTCCAAGTCTCGATTTTCTAGGTTCAAGGAAACCTGCGCAAGAGAGCATCAAAGAGCGGTAGCCCCGTAAAAGTCTCGACGAAATGGCTAGAGATAGACTGACAGTTTGCGAACAAGAACTGCTATAGGCTTTCGCGCGTCTCGTGAGCATTAGCTCAAATTTCTTGTTGCTAGTAGTTATGAGAACATACGTGCATGTTTATATTGAAAATGTATTTTTATGACATTAGTTTTTTTCTCAAGAAGCTTTTAAGTGATATGCAGCTAGGGTCCATCTCCAGTCAGCGCGAGATTAACCAACGCATAAAGCTTTATTCACTGACTGCTGTTACTCAAATATGGAGTCGTACGTACAGTGCAGAATTATTATGTGTGCAGGGTTGTTCAATCTTCGAGGCAGTGACAAGGACAACTCGTTGTTCTACGCCTACGCAGTTCTCTTTCCGCACAGCGCCAGGTAAACACGACGACCTGGTTGTGACGACGAACAATTATAAATAAATTTTCGAAGTTTAACAGTAAAAGAAGTTCTAGATTATAAGATGCGAGCGTGTACTGCGTAGTTTTTTTTTCTTATGCTAGGGTACGTTGATTTACCTGCGAGTATTGTCAACACTTGCATCACATGATGAACACACCACTGCGTCATCGCTGCAACGACGATTACCGTTATACCCTGTTTACACGATGAAGCAAACATCAAGCAATTCGAGCACACGTCGTGCACATGTATTTTGAATACATTTGCTTGATGTTTGCTTAATCGTGTAAATGGGGTATTTCGCTGCTGTTAGTTAGGCTGTGCTATGCAGAGTTGCAAACTACCAAAACCACAATGCTTAATGCTTATTATTGTCATTTTAAAAAGTGCAAGCTAACAGTATCAAATGTAGCTATACTGTTATGGTGGGGTCACACTAGGCAATATTGTTTAAAGCTGTGAAAATATTGCCCAGAGAAGGAACCATTTTGGAGGGCATTATTGTACAGAGCCGTAATGAATAGCTCGGTTTAGTTTTGACATGATTTGGAGCAGTCGCATGCACACATTTCGCGATGAGGTATAGCAACAAGATATGCATGCATTGACCTATTATCTATGCCATAGACCTCTTGCTATAAGAGGTCTGTGACTTAAGCCAGTATGCCTATTAGTTTAGTAGCAAAACTAGTGCAACAAGGAGTGCAAGCAATACAATGTCGCGATTCGTCTACTGTGAAATATCCGATCAGTGCTGAGTGTATTTAGTTCTGCTGTTCGCTATATGATTAGTCTGTACATGCAGATTGTACGTTCGTGACCGGGTTGGATTGCTGGCAGACGAGAGCGTTCGACGACATCTCAGAGTGGATGCTAACGGCTCGTGTTTGACCGCTTCTAATGATTCCGCCAACTGCATACATGTGAGCAAGATATGGAAGATAAGCGTCACGTGATCTGTTTTATAACGACGATAATATCGTACAATGACGGATCGATGTCAGACCTTCGCTAAGAGTCGTTATTAATTAGCATGGCGGTTTTTACGCGTGAGAGCTAGCGTCTAGTTATGGCGTGTATTAGCTACGATAATTCTGTCTGTTCGTCTGTCTGTCACAACCCGGTACCGATTTAAGTCCAGGTGAGATAGAGACTTCGGGTTTTCAGCGTATAATAGCCTAGCGTCGCTAGTATTTCGTGACAAAATTTTATGCCGCTGGGTGAAGGGGTCCTCACGAACGAGGGGAGAAAGAAGGGAACACATTTAAAAGGACGACATTTTACCGCTATTGGCGTCTCTAGCGTGAAAACGGTTGCAGATAGGCACAGACATGCTGCTTATCATGACAAGCAATAGTGACAAGCTTTTTAGTGGTATTAACATCGATGACCTTGAATAACCTTAAGCCCCCAAAAATGGGTGGTTTCAGTGTTTTTTTGCAATTTGTGCATGCTACGCTGCATGCAGATTTTAAGAGTGAATTGCGACGAAATGGATGGAGATAGACCAGGACAATCTGCGAACAGCAACTGCTATAGGCTCTTTCGCGTCTCATACGCATTAGCTCAGATTTTTTTTTGTCTGGCCAGCGAGCAGCAAGTTGGCTGTAATATAGTACGAACAGAAAATAATGTAGTAGTTTGTGGATTACGAGAGGTTGAACTTGATGTCTCTCCCTGATCCGCCTATAGCGTCGCACATACTGCAGCTATTTTTTTTAGCTAGCTACATTTCTACAGCCGGCTTAATTCGTCAGTTAGTTTGCTTTGTTTAAAGTTTACTTCTTGTCAGTGCAAGCAAAAGAATTTTGTGAACAGGTGGCGTAGGTATATTAGCCTCTGTGTTTTAGTGCTTCACGGTGCAGTTTGCACAATGTTATGATGTGGGTTGATGTGAACAGGTATGTAACTATGACAGCATCATTAGTGACATCACTAATTTCTCGACTGTTCACACTTTGTGGATAGATCCGACCGCCAACTATGCTGTCTACAACGCCGCTGGGGTAAGTACGTCAGTAAAATTCAGCCAGTTAGTCAACCAGTCAATCAATTAATGCGTTTAGTTTAGGTTAACAACCTCACACAGGGTCGCATACGCAGAACGACAGGGGGAAAAAACACGTTGTCACTATATGTCGCTATTTTACCGCCAAATTTGTCTGTCTCTGTTTCATTCTACACTGCTTTTGTGTGAATGAAGATTATCATAATGACATTGAGTGCTGTTGGCCATAATGTGTTACCCTTTTTGCTATTCACTGTTCTTAGCTTAGTTTTTCCTGTGATTTTTTTGTTATTATTAGTTTTATATTTGGACGAAACTTTTCTGACGACGAGAAAATTATCCGGGAGTTTCAATTTTTTTTAAGGGGCGGAATTTTCTGCCCTCTGTTACGACGCCGCTGGTTCAATTGAACAACTTTTTATTTGTGATAGCCATATTACTCGGCGTCAAACGCAAATTTCGTTTCAGTGATAATTTAGAAGTATATTTAATTAATAGATTAGCTTTTAGTTTATTTCGTCTTTTCTGAGTTATCCGGATGGCAGTGGAGTGGCGTGCTGCGCAATTCAAACTTGCGTTCGCACGCGCTGAGAGCTGACTTGTTGCAAACAAACACACGAATAACAAATTAGCAACCATCATAAATACTCACTGTGTGTGACGATTTTCCATTGGGCAATTTTACTTGAAACAACTGCTGGAAGGGGTACAGTTGAACATTCAAAATTTACAAGGTAGTGTGGCTACAGATATAAAGTGAGATGGCAGCGTTTTTCTTTTTATCTTCCGCAGTTTGTCGTAAGTGCAAATGTGAAAATGGTTAAAATTGGACCACATTTCTCAAAGTTATCATAAAAATAAAAGTGGCTTTTATTTTTCTTCGTCAGGCGGTACAGGAATAAGCACTTTTAAGATTTTTTTTTAAATCGGGCAACTGGTTGCGAAAAAGTTGCATATTGTCTGCTGGGGTACCGTACTTTATTTTGAGTCACTCTGTGGTTAGTGTAGTTCATTCAGCTGTGTTATGTGTGATTGTGTTGATTTCTGCATCATACGCGTGGCTGTCACAGGAAGATGTTTTGTTAGCTCAAGTTAAACTGCAGGCAATTTACGGTTGCAGCTTAGATTTGTAAAATGAATTGTATCTGTTGCAGGATGGACGTTACGTTTCCAAGTCACCAATCGAACTCATGAAGTCTATAAAGAACAGCGTTGAGCGACAACACTTTGAACAGTGTATTGTACGTTTAAATTTACTCAGGCTTAGCTGCCAATATTTAATGCCAAGTTCTCTGTTTAAGATTCTAACGATATGCTTATTGTACAGAGTCATGTTTCTACTATGAGTTTGCTTACTTTATGGATTTATGCTACAACATTTTTCTGATAACTTGACTCTTGTAACCAGCGGGCTGTATTCTATTTTTAGCTTCGTGATTCAGCCGCTGTTGTGGAATTTGCAGCCTTCCTTGAGAAACAGGTGGGAAACGCGTTATTGATTCTTTCAAAAAATGTATATGGTTATAGTCAGTCAATGTATGTTAACAGCTAGTAAACAGCATGCATATAAATGTTCTACGGATTACGTTGATGGAACTACAACTTTGACGATACGTGACTTATTGTCAGGCCAGTGGGCAAAAGTGCCTATAAATTACTTGAACAATGTATTCCTTTTTCCGAAATGTGTCTCACTGTAAATGGTTGCTTAAATATATGCCATTGGTAAAATGGTGAAAATATTGGTTATTTATATTGAAACTTTCGTGTCATTAGATTTGATCATACTATTAATGTTACGATTGTCATGATTTTGTGATTTCAGATTAATGCAGGCCACGGCTGGACCGAACTGCAAGCTTCTGCTAAGCTGGAACAAATTAGAAGGTATATTATTTATAAACTGATCAATTCACTTGAACGCCAGAACTGTTACGATACGTATTACAGTATAGTTTTTGCTTGTCCCTGTTTCCGACTATTCACTGATTACGAGGATAGTCATAAAATTTTCGCTTTCTAAGACTTTTACTAGAACACTCCACGCACATTCCACACACACACACACAAGAACGCCGAATCAATAAGATTACGAATAATAAACTTTAAAAGAAAGAAAGCCGATGAGTTCTAAAAATCCGGTGCAGTTTAATAATTCGTAACTGGAGTTAATGTCTAGGCGACGAAGACGTAGTCGACAGGCGCTGACAGCACAACAGTTCATTGTTGTCTGGCGAAAAATTGTAGCGGCTCGCAGTGTATCGCAGCCGAAATCTCATAGCCGCTACGTTGCCGGACGCGCCTTAGATTACGTATGCTCAAAATTTCAACACTGCTCCGACGAAATTTGCCCAAAGTGAGGTTTTTTAAGCTTCAAATGTCGCATTTTCGGATGAAAATTTTTTAACAACAAGAAGATTTCCCGCAATTTTTCGACAGTTCATAATATAGGGCGGAGGAAGTTGCCCCAGTTGCCCCGCCCTTCCTCTCCCTACCACGACGCCAGTGGATTGATAAGCCTATGAGCTGGAAGCGGACTGGGCAGTCCGTGGCGTGGTGTCTACGCCGGGGTATGACGAGTAGGGTCGACTGTTACTACTGCCACGAGCGACCAACATGGGCAGACTGCAGCATGCTCCACTAGCGTCAAACTCAGCACCGACTGTCGCCGCGTTACACCAACGTGCGGCCGGCGACTGACCACAACAGGTGACCACTGTATTAGACCCGGCTGCGCTCGCCTCGATGTGTACATCAGCGACCTGCAGTACAACGGACACAACACTTACTAAAGCTTTCTTATTACACAGTATTGAACGGTATAGTTCTTTATGCGAAGTCCATCTAAGAGCTACGGAGCGTCACCTGCCATGTGGGATCACACAGTGTTATCTGCCACCCGACACAGGTGAACGCCAACCTTCACTTAACCCCAGCCAGACTGACGAAAAACTGAGTTCACCTTGGTGTTGGTCAAAGCCGGCGGAAGGGCCCCCCGTACCCTTGGCCGGGAGCCTCACCTATGCTCAGAGGCCTCATGCTAGGTATGAAAACAAATTTAATAGTTTTAAAAAACATATTCAAAATATAAATTAACTACACATGTGGAAAGTTTACCCAAAATGGACAAATCTATTACTTTTCATTACTGTACAGTAATCTGTGACGTATTGCGGCCTATAGTGGACATCATTTTTTGCAACGACAACAAATTGTATCTGATTTTTTTTGCGCTTCCAATTTTTTTAAAGTGGGCAAATTTGCGGCTTTCAGTGAACGTCCAAAAGCCAAACGTGTTTCAGCTTCAGGGGGCTACGCCCCCTGTCCTCCCTTAGACCCCGCTAGGGGCCTCGCCCCCAGACCCTCATTATAGGGGCCTCACACTTGTATTGGGGGTCAACTCTCTAGCGCAGGCATTTCTCTTCTTCTTCTTATGGCGTACTCTTCCAGAGCGTAGCCGTGTCCACGATGTGGCGCCAGTCCGCCCGCCCAGAAGCTTTTCTCCACGCAGAAGAAAGACCAATGTTCAGAGGTCTCAGGTCTGCCTCCACCGAACGTAACCAGGTGTGACTGGGTCTCCCTGCGGGCCTTCTCCAATCCGGAGGAGGCTTGCGTATCGCGGCAGCAATGGCACGATGGTGATCTTCGTCAGGAGAGCTGCGGGCGATGTGACCGAAGAAATGGAGCCGTCTGCTTGTAACTATGCTGGAGAGCGGCTGGCAATTCGAGCGGGACCGGACTTCATCATTGGTTATGTGGCGG
>Ga0209367_1014273_pt1 | contig 10084 bp, 8 predicted proteins | sample WorMetLIZISLAND2_FD_187412 | JGI IMG/M metagenome (GOLD analysis project Ga0209367, IMG submission 187412) | Marine gutless worms symbiont microbial communities from Max Planck institute for Marine Microbiology, Germany - Olavius geniculatus... ...
GTCATAAGACATGTCGTAAGACATGTCATAAAATTATCATAACTCAATATTTAAGATGTCATAAGATTATCTTACGACATGTCGTAAATGAATTCACAGAATTTATCTTTAACGATTGTAACTTTTTTCACAAAGGCGTTTTGTTGTCATGGTAACTATGGTCGTCTGCGAGCCGCTGACTAGTCAGTAAGTTAAAGTGGTCGTTTACAGTTGAATTTGTAATGTTTTAATTTAGAAATTTTTACTATTTTGACTACACAATTCCGAGTACATGGTGTTAATACAGGTGCTGATTTATTTTTATTTGTTTAGATTTTTTATTTATTGCACGTTTTGAATTTATTTTATTTTTTATAGTTTATTAATATTTGCTAGTTTTTAGAGACAATAGGCCTGTTGAAAGCTGTATGAGGGTGGGAGAGGTGAAGTATTTGAAGCATTTCTTGGCCGTGGCACGCTCTGCTTCACTCTCTAGAGAGCGCATGGTAGCGATTGGCTACTAGCAAATAGTAGAGATAAATGCGTTTTTTCCATACGCATTAGCTATTTACCTACTAAAGTAAATAGTTCTATAGGGCCTACAATGAAAGAAAACAGCCTGCACCAACCACCGATGGACAGCGGTAGACTATGCAGTTTTATTTTGGTATTGTGGTACTATCAAGTATCGCGATATTTGAGTCATTATCATTAATTCATTTGTCACACCGCACAACACTACATGGTATTATTTTTTATTCTATGTCCGTTGTCAAGATATGTGTTTACATGGCTACGGCGTAGCAACGGTTCATCGCCAATGCAAAGTGCTGTTTATTTATCCATTAATTAATTTATCCAGCAAAATGACCACGCAAAACAAATATAGTATAAATCTGACGTTTCTAGATTATGAGTATAATTAAATTAAAGGTCTTATAAATCGATACAAAGAAGTTTTCCATTGTTGGATGATGTTGGAATTGTATAATTTGGAATGTCGTAAGACACCTAAAAAGTGATCGTAAGATTTTTGTCGTAAAATTATCGTAAGATGTTTTGTGAATTTAGCCCCAGGTCTATAAGACATGGTGACCTGGGGTTGGGACTGGGAATTCAGGTCAGGTCAAAGGTCAGCATATGGGACACGCTATTCCACGTGTTTTCAATGTGCAAGTATTTTAATGTTGGCGTTAACAAATGTATAAACTGATGTTTTGTGCATTTACATTTGCAGTGTTATTACTAAAATACTGTTTTCCTATTGGTGATCAGATAGACAAATATTGCGCCTCAGATATTTTTTACAGTAGCCAAGCCGCTTATAACTGTTACTTACTACCTAATGGCGTGACTGAAGAAACCAGACGACACGCGTCAGGCATGACGTCACCGCTGGCCAGCATTGCTGATAATATTGAACAAAAATTCCTTTTATATTCACAAAATGGCCACGAAAATAAATGAACTAATATTGCACGCAGCACCCGCTTAATATAGGCCCGGAAAACACTTCAATAATGCTAATTTAACTAGGCCTATGCACTGCATTGCATTGGACAGACAAAAAACACTAACAGCTATTAACAGAGCATCAGCGGCCAAATTCACAAAACATCTTAGGACAATTTTAGGACATTTTTATGACTTTTTGCACACACACACCAATGTGCTAATTCACAAAACATCTTACGACAATTTTACAACAAAAGTCTTACGATCACTTTTCAGGTGTCTTATGACATCTAATTTATATGATTCCAACATCATCCAACAAGAAAAACTTCTTTGTATCTATTTATAAGACCTTTAATTCAATTATACTCGTAATCTAGAAATGTCAAATTTATACTATATCTGTTTTGTGTGGTCTTTTTGCTGGATAAATTATTAATGTATAAATAAACAGCACTTTGCATTGGCGATAGACCGTTGCTACGCCGTAGCCATGTAAACACATATCTTGACAACGGACATAGAATAAAAAATAATACAGCGTAGTGTTGTGCGGTGCAACAAATGAATTAATGATAATGACTCAAATATCGCGATACTTGATAGTACCACAATACCAAAATAAAACTGCATAGTCCACTGCTGTTCATCGGTCATTGGTACAGGCTGTTTTTCTTTCGTTGTAGGTTCTATACGACTATTTAGTGTAGTAGCTAAGTGTTAAATAGCTAATACAATCGCTACCATGCGCTGTCTATAGAGTGCAGCAGAGCGTGCCATCGCCAAGAAATGCTTCAAGTAGTTCACCTCTCCCACCCTCGTACAGCTTTCAACAGGCCTATTGTCTCTAAAAACTAGTATATTGAAAAACTATAATAATATAAAACTTTTAATACATTCAATAAATAAAAATATCTGAACAAATAAAAAAAATAAATCAGCACCTATGTTAACACCATGTACTCGAAATCGTGTAGTCAGAATATTAAATTTCTAAATTGAAACATTACAAATTTAACTCTAAACGACCGCTTTTACTTACTGACTAGTCAGCAGCTCGCAGACGACCATAGTTACCGTGACAACAAGATGTTTTTATGAGAAAAGTTACGATCATTAAAGATAAATTCTGTGAATTCATTTATGACATGTCGTAAGATAATCTTATGACATCTTAAATGATGAGTTATGATAATTTTATGACATGTCTTACGACATTTTTTACGACAATGTTTGTGAATCGGGCTCCAGGATAATTGGTTTTTTTTCTGCTAGCTATCCGAAAACTTTGTAGACAACTACACTGTGTCTCAAAAAACCGGACCCCTGCTACCTTTTGCAGTAACTCCAACAGTCCTGGTTCAATAGCAATAGATTCTGACAAAAAATAATCATTAGAGAATCAGCACTTAATAGCATGTGTTACTTTGCCAGAAATTTTCAGAACAGAGTACCAGCTGAGGTTTTCCTGTGGCACCAACAGTAGAGGCAACTGCACTGCAGTACTCCAACGAACCAACAACGTCAGTCGTGCGATTCTGTCTCAGATTCTTCAAAGTCATTCAAAGTTGTTTTCTTCCATTCTTTTGTCGGAAACTCTTTCATCAGTCTCTTAGCTCCGTAACATTTACACTCATACAAATTTTTAATTAAAATACGACCTTCTTTACTTAACCCCATTTCTTCGACCAGCGTCGTATGCTGTCTTATACAGTTTATAAATGGCGCTCTCTGGTTACCATGGAAATAACCTAAGCTAACCTAGCCCTATTTTATGAAATATTGTAAGCCCCTAACACACTACAATATTGAGTACCTTTTGACGACTTTCTCAGCTAATCATTGCTATTATTAGGCACAGTTTGTTGGAGTTATTTCAAAACGTAATAGGGGTCCGATTTTTTTTGAGCCACAGTGTATACAGATTTGTAGACGAACAGGCTTGTCGTGTATTGGTGTATTTCTCTGATGTGTTATTTCTGAACTGTTCTGTACAGTGTTAATGCATGTTTGTTGCATTTCAATAAAACGGTCGGTCAGTCATACTGAAACTGTTGCGAGTGACGTTTAACAGCAAACTTCTGACTCATACTTTATTAAACAGTTTGCTGGTTATACACACAGAAAAAAAGCTCCAGCGGAACAAGCAATAACTTGCAGCAGCGTCGTGGGTCGTAAGTAGGCGGGACAGGAAGTTGCAATTTTCCTACACATCTCCGACGAAATTGTCTGTTAATAATTGCAATTTTCAGATGGAGAAAATTACGGGTGCTGAACATTTCAATGTTACCCCTAAATTTCCCCAAAATGGGGTTTTCAGCCTAAAATTTTGTATTTTTCAACAAAATGTTCCGACAACAAGAAGACTTTCTGACAATTTTCCGACGGCCAAAAATTTCTGGTGGGTAATGGCCTCCTTGCCAGGACGCCACTGATAACTTTGAGTCACACAACCAAACTATGAATACAGAGCAACTGCACACACAGTCGTATAGATTTGACTTTGTGCAACGACACATAGGCTAAGCACAAAATAGGCAATGCAGTGCCATTTATTTATGGTTAAAAGCAGTTAAAACATTTTAGTTATGTGTTAAAGGAAACAACAGAAAAACTAGCTAGGATCAAGGCTATTGAGCTAATATAAAACAATGTATAGAACTGTAAAATTTAGTATCTTTCATAAAAAACAATGATGCAGTGACATTTTCAAAGACGTTTTGGAGTGCATCAACTCCATAAAACAATGTTGCACGTCTTAAGTGCATAGACACATTTCTACATGTTTTCTCAGTTAACAGAAGCACAACGTTTTGGGGGAAGTAAAAATAGGGGGAAAGTTTTGACCTACAACCTTACCAACACTTCTCCCTACCCCTATTTTTCACTGGGTGCAAGCTGCGCCCACCAGGTATAGGGATAGAAGCCACTGGGGGTGAGAAAAGAAATATGTATGGAGGCATCAGAAAAATAAAACACAAGAAAAGGAAACGTGGAAGCCACACACAAATTATCAGAGCTGTGATCCTATGCTACTGTCAGTGCAAACACAGCATTGCTACAGTATTAACAGTGAACTAACACAAAACGATGCACCAATAACAGACATACCCGGTATATACAGGCAGACATACAGTGGTTTTGTGAATTGGAAAGCAGGCATAAAGCGGCGCCCTGGGTTGAAAAAGTAGGTGAAGCAAAAAGTTATTTTTCCAACAGGCACTGCAAATTTCCAAAAACCTTCTGAAAAACACTTGCAAATTTCTGATAGAGGAGATTATGGGAGCTAAAAATTTGGACTTTGCCCCTATGTTTCCCCAACATGTGGTTTTTGGACCCAAATTTTGCACTTCTGAAAGACTATTTTGTGACAAAAGATTTTCCAACAATTTTCAAACAGCCCAAAATTTAGGGCGAGGGGCAATTGCTCTGCTCCCAGGCCATGACCCCAATGCACACATACGAGTACACAAAGTATAAAAAACACGGAAACAACACGCTAATAATAGCAGTGAAATAAACGTGAAACGATGAGCAGCAAAACTGTTCCGATTAGAAAACATATACACATGCACATGGTGGTCCAGAAAAAAACGGCGAAAAGCAATTTTTTTGGAACATTCAGCTAAAAATGCACGACTCTGTGACGTAGGGTTGCAAAATTATAGCACCGTAAACTATGGGACGTTTTTGCTAGACCACCCAGTACATTAACGCCGATTCACAATTTCATATCAGAATCTGTTCAATCTTGTGTGAGTAGGCCTAACTACACTGTGTTCAGAAAAAAATACCCACTCACGTTTTCGCTTATATCGCTGTGAAAAAATGCATAGATTTCCACAAGATTTTCAGCGAATGTTAAGGAGGAAACTAGTATTCCAACAGTGAAAAAGTTAAATAACATGTTAAAACACGTCAGTTGTTCATCGTGTTGACTGAACCCAAAAATACGCTAATCCTTCATGCAATTTTACGTCGAGAACTGTTTCCGTGGTATATCTTCTTGCCTGAGTGCGAGATTCACAACTATGTTGATGTTGGCAGGCATATGCGCACTGCGTCACTGCATGGATGACCGCTTGCCTGCTATCAGTCAAACAACTTGATACCTCCGGTCATGTCAATTTTGTTATCTAAAAGTTTCATTCCATCAATATTCAATTGTCCGTTCTTTGTCCAGAAACATCTTGTACAAACTTGCGGCGCCATAACCCTTGCTGGCTTGCGAACATTTTATCAAATGTCTGTTTTCAACGGTAAAACCCACTATTTATATAATGTCATCGGTAGCAAGGGATATTTAACCTTTCCACTGGTAGAGCACTTGTTTCCTCCTAAACATTCCCTGAAAATTTGGTGAAAATCTAAACATTTCCATGGAGATATAGACGGAAACGTGAGTGGGTGTTTTTCCTGAACACATGGCACGATGGTCCAGTAAAAAAAGACAAAGCAACTGTTTTTTGAACATTTTGCTGAAAACTGCATGACTCTTTGACTCAGGTTGCAAAATTATGGTGCCATAAACTTTGTGCCGTTTTTTTCTGGACCACCCTGTACAATCACACATTCACAATTTCACATCAGAATAATCAACATCTGCTTGATCTCGTGTGAGTAACTGATAGCAGTATATGAAGTATTGACAAAACAAGTGCTTGGGACATTTTGACCTCAATTTCAGACAGTTTTTACTCAAGCCAATAAGGAGGTTTTGTGACATGGGAAAACATTATCTTTCTCAGAAATAAAGCTGCGCAAAGCATAAGCATGAAATGCAACAACCAGTGTGTTATGACTCAGCAGCAACGTCAGTTGACTAACAGCAGAATATCAACACTTCAGCTACATAATAAACAAACAGACAGATCAGTGCGTTACATTTACAGCCATGTGCTTAGAGCCAGTGATGATATCAAGAACTTTGTGTTCAGGGACAAGGACTTGCGACCCAAGGCCAAGGACTTTGTCATCAAGGCCTCGAGGACATGCCATTGTTTAAGCCTCAAAAATTCCTGTCTTTCTATTTGCAGTGTGAAAAAATAGGCACAAGTTAAAACAATCAACATCAAAGCCAAAGCAAGTTGAAGAATAGTTTACTTGTGCTCAAAATTACATTTTCGTTTTATATTTGCCCAAAAAACAGCCAAAATTGGGGATTTCAAGCCTTAGATTTTGTATTTTCAAAGAAAATTTTCGGACAATAAAATTATCCGCCACGCTAGCAGAATGATGTCACATACACAGTACTGAAATATCTCGGTTAAATCTATGTTCAATAAAGAAATTCAGCAAAAATTCTGACAGTATTGCTACACCAAGTCAAACTCTAAGTCTAGTGTTAGTTGACTCACATCAGTTCGTATCAGCGGACTGTTAGTAACAACTAGCCTACACTATTTCATTCGTAGTACGTTAGCAAACTCACAGCAGTATTGTGTAAGCTCTGTTTGTTACTCAGATTAGATTAGGAACAAGTCTTGCACAGTCATCCAAAACACGAAAGATAAAAAGCAATTCACTCACTTGCAGGGCCGGATCATCCATGAGGCTGGTGAGGCCAAAGCCTCAGGGCTGCGGGCCCCAAAATTTTTAGAGAAAATTTGCGGTCTTCTACAAAAAAAACTTTTGCTAATTCTCTGTACAGTAGTTCACAATTTTTTCCACTCTCTTCGCTCGCAGATTATCAATACCTCCCCTTTGAAATTTGCTCCGCCACCCTTCTTTGCTTTTATTGTTTAAGCCAAAAAAGCAACAGTACAAACTAGACAGGCGCTCGTGAAAGTGCATATCTTCACCAAGTGAAGTATTTTAAACATTACACCTAATACTACCACGCCTACCACTTCTATTAATGTTTGGACATATTCCACAAATGTCATTTCCATGGCAAAAGGGTCGGTCATGGTAGAATTAGATTGGCCTCACCCAACAGCCTGTACGCAAAGATCTGGGATATTTCTCTTATATAAACCAATCCATTTAGTCCCATTTAGTCTCAAATTTCGTTGCCGTGGCAACGGGGGTCAGTCAAGGGTAAATATCAATGGCATCGCGAATAGGCTGATCCCTTGTGACGTCACGTCAAGGCGCCGCTGCACTGCAGCGTTGGCGTGACGTCACAACTGCAACGATGTCATACATTGCCGAGTCTCTCAATGTGCACAGACCCACAGACAGACAGAGAAAAACAGCAATCACTTAATCTCCGCCAATGCTCACTATGTTCAACTTGGTGGACATAATAAAACTAAACTAGAAAATTGGGGCAGAGCTCAACACGAGTCCGCCTGGCGCCGTAAGTTCAATTGGGAGTTCAATTTAAGGAGTAAAATTCCCCTAATACGAAAGTCATGTGGCCCGAACTTAAATGCATTATGCAGAACGCACATTGTTGACCTAGAGTGGGTCAACATCCATGCCTTTTTTGTTCGTGGATCAAAGTTTACCACATTTTTTGCCATGGAGATCACTGTCTATCAAGTTTGCTCGCAGACACTTTGGCAATATAAAAAAATAAACATCTGCGGTAAAACATAAGTCTGCTCCAAAAACTATCGCTGCCAAACAGGCTATCTAAAGTCAATTGCAAATATATGTATGAGGGGCCCACAGTCGCTTTTAAGCCTCAGGGTCCGGAGAGACTACGAACCGGCCCTGCTCACTTGCACAACCAACAAAATATCAATCAATGTTGTAGTGGTTCTGATAGAAAAGATATCAGTAAATACTAGCATTACAGAACATCACTTGGAGTGTGTTGCAAACACTGTGAGCTAGCTAGATTCTGTGTACAACAGATTGTGTCATGTTGCTTCACAACTCTTACGTGAGCAAGCTGACATAAGAGTTGTGAAGCAACATGACACAATCTGTTGCACACAGAATCTCAGTGACAAGTCTTAAAGGTCCATGGCCACGGTCAAACTCGCTTGTGAAATTTATGGAGACCTCAACTAGGCATTTCACCTTGTATATATAATAAGTTGATTTGTGCCTTATAAATGTATGAAATTAATGTCTGAATATAACAAAAAAAGGTGTTACGTTACGTTATGCTGAAAAATCTAATCCTGGCAAGTGGCCAAAAATGACGTCACCGGTTGAACACAGTGAGTGTTTACGAATTAATTTTAATATTTTTAATGACAAAAACTACTGTGTCACATGACAACTGCAGAAGAACATAGGTAGAAAATATGATTTTATAATGCTTATGTTTCTATGCATATTTTATATTGACAACGTGTTCCACCAGTGACGTCATCAGCCTGTCAAATGGCGGTTCGTTTTCTACGGCATTTTCGTAGATCAAATGTAAATTTTTTCGTGTAAACAGAATGCTGGTCGCCGATATTACTGTTAAAACTATCCAAAAATTATGATGTTTTGGGAAAATGGATAAAATATGTATGTTACTTTTGGTGTCTATGGACCTTTCGGTAGCAACACTGTACAACAAGAAAGTGTCCACAGACTCTTTGTTACCTGCCTCAGTCTTGCCTGGCAAAGATATGGACATATCCCAGTTTAACTGAACATCTGTTAAAGTGTCTTACAACAGTTTGTTTATGTCTGAAATATTCACCACATGAACCACAGCAAAACTGTTTAAAGTCTGAATGTTTAAGCTGATGATATTTCATATTACTTGCAGTGAAGAAACTCTTTGAACATTCAATGCAAACATGCGGCTTCACACCTTCATGATAAAGTAAATGTGCCTTAAAATGGCACTTGTTGCTGAAATTCTTCTGACAAATGTGACATCTGAACCAAGTACCTTCATTGTGTGACTTCAGCAGATGTGCCTTGAGTTGACTATGAAATGTAAAGCAGTCTGAACAGTGTCTACATGAGTACGGCTTTGTACCAGTGTGAGTATAAACATGACGCTTCAGTTCACAGCTACTTTTAAACCGCTTCCCACAGTAACGACAGTCATAAGGTCTTCTGTTGCTGTGTACATGACGTTTGTGTTTCTGCAAGTAGCTGGACTGGCTGAAACTTTTGTCACACAGTGAACACTTGTACGGTTTGTCTCCCGTGTGGACTCTCAAGTGATTGGTTAAATCACCAGACCGACTAAATGCCTTGTCACACTCATGACATTTGTGTGGTTTCTCTCCACTGTGAATTCTGCTGTGTGTAACAAAGTGAGCTAATTGCAGAAACCGCTTGCTGCAAACAGTACATTTAAACGGTTTCTCTCCAGAATGAACTCGTCTGTGTACTGTTAATGTCTCATTGCGACTGAAACACTTTCCACATTCAGTGCACTTGTATTTACTGCCGTGAACATTGTTATGGAAACGCAAAGCATCCTCAGTCTGAAAACGTTTCTCACACTGACTACATAAATACAACTTTTCTCCAGCATGTATTTGTTTGTGTTTATTCAGATTTCCTTTCGTTGTATACCATTTGTCACACACTGTACACAAAGACGGTCTTGGCTTGTCATCATGTGGATGCTCAGTGATATCATTACGATCAGCTTCAATCTTCATGTCAAATGAACTTTCACCTGTACAATATGCACAATACAAGACAATATACCAACCATAATTCTACATCACGTCTGTAAACTGCTGTCTATCTTACTAATGACACTAAATGGAGATAGAATGCTAAAAAGAAAAAAAAA
>Ga0209367_1014274_pt1 | contig 10084 bp, 8 predicted proteins | sample WorMetLIZISLAND2_FD_187412 | JGI IMG/M metagenome (GOLD analysis project Ga0209367, IMG submission 187412) | Marine gutless worms symbiont microbial communities from Max Planck institute for Marine Microbiology, Germany - Olavius geniculatus... ...
CGTAGTTGTTAACGTGTTTCGACTGAAACGAAGTTACTCTACGCCGGGCCTGGTTAGTACTGCGATGGGTGACTACTGAACCGGAACTGCTATAGGCTTTCGCGCGTCTCGTGAGCATTAGCTCAAATTTCTTGTTCTTGTAGGCCTACTGCATGATTTTGTACACTGACGTTCAAATTTTTTAGCTTGGAAGTCATGACGTCCTGAAAATTCAGGTCTATTGAAAACCCTGGATGTGCGGATCTGCGGATGTGGCAACGGGTAAAAGACGGATGTCGATGCGAAGGAGATCCGCCTTGTACTCATCGTACTCAGCCATGCCTCTCGACTAATAAGCGGTGTATAACCGTGTATTAATTTGGGGCCTTTGGGCGCCAAACGTTTGCACCATTTTTTTGACTGGAACGTTATCAGGGGCATCATTTAGGGAGGCTAGATGGGTCTATGGACCCCAAAGATTAAAAAAATTTTTCCTGTAAATCGTACCTTTGAAACACTGTTAATGCTGTAAAAACAATACATTGCATAGACTGGGACTCCCCAAGGATTACGGAGACCCCCCCAATTATTTACTGAAATGATGCCACGGTACAATTACACTAATTTAAAGACCAGCTTCATATTGCACCAGTGAACTCGACTCGTCGAGTGCTACAAAAGATATCATTACACCACCATTAATTCTTTCCGCAAGTACAGAAAAACACTTTGAAGTACCAATCTCACTGTTATTATAGCGACCACTGAAAAAACATTGAGGCATCAACATTGCATCATCTCCAAAAAACGTAGAATAGCTAAGCATCAAAGTTGCGAACTTGAACATAAAGTAAATAAGTAAGTAAGGCATTCCAAGAAGAAAATGCTTGCTGCAGAAATAAATTCAAAATAAAGTCAAATTCAAAAATAAAATAAAATAAATTGAATTAAAATTGAATTTAATATAAAATGGGGTCAAAGTTCAAAATAAAATAACATTCAAAATATAATAAAATTTAAAATAATGTCGTCATGCATTGTCGCGTGTCGTCATCATCATACGTCATCGTCCCGGGTCATCATCGTATATTGTCTCTACGCATTTTAATTGTCACGTGTTGCGTTCTTCATCGTGCGTTATTGCGCGTCATCATCATTGTATCTTGCCGTTGTGCGTTGTTGTCATCAAGTGACAAAGCAGACCATTTTTTCTGAGTAAATGCATAGACGAATTTGAGATCAGGAATTAGGCTATTGTCTAGGCCTCTGCAGAGTGTGAACTGTAAAGAAATTCACAGCGGCAGACCTCAAATGACTGCCGCCTATATAGCGTCCACTGAGCAGTTAATTACGGAGCGAATGTTTGAAAAACTCAACAACTTTCATGACTGGTAATGTACATTACAACTGTTATCCGCACATTCGTTCATAATCATAACCTTAACCCTTAATGCTGACCTTCACTAACCAAAAACTTGGTTGTTTTCAGTAGTTTTTGATAGTTTTTGGCAAATAGTGCTATCATGTATGTGGTCAGATAATCAGTACGCCACAGCAGTTTTAATTATAGCTTATCTCTGAGAAACTGTATTTCATTGCACTTTTGATTCATTGCACCTCACATTTATTGGTTACATATGGCACTATACAATTGTGTTTTGGTTGATTTAAATGAACAAACTTCAAGGATTAATAAATAAATACAGGTACTGCAACATTGAAATATTGCTGTGTTGTGTCTCTTGTTATTTCATCCATGGATTGCAGGACCATTTGCATTACCGTACTTTGCATCATCATTGGTCTTTATAGACATCACAGAGATATTTCATCATTATTTTTATGTACTGCATATTCTGCTGCTCTGCTTACGGTATGAGTTATTGATGTGTTTTGATACAGAAAGCTCGTGAGAAAGTGAAGCAGAGTGATGAAGCTGTGGTGTTGCTATCGACAGCAATGGGTGGTCTCTATCTGAGCCAGCGTAATCTGGATGCAACAAAGAATCTTATCCGAGACACACAGGCTACTCTTGATACACTCGACAACGTGACCAGTGTTCACGGTCGCTTCTACGAGTTGTCTAGCGAGTACCACAAGCTGATGGGAAATCATGCCGATTACTACCGAGATGCTCTGCGCTTCCTGGGCTGTGTTGACATCTCGGAAATACCTCAGTCTGAGCAGGCCGATCGTGCATTCAGTATTGGTTTGGCTGCCATTCTTGGTAAAGAGATCTATAACTTCGGAGAGCTGTTAGCGCACCCAATCCTTGAAGTGCTGAAAGCAACGCAGGATCGGAAATGGCTGGTAGACCTGCTCATTGCTTTCAACTCCGGTGACATGCCTGCCTTCGAGAATTTCAAAGTACGCTGGCAGGTAAGCATTTAGGCAAAGGTCTTCTTTTCTTTTTCCTCCACTACTGAGTGCAGTAATTAATATAAGTTGTAGATCCAATACTGAATTTGTGTATTTTGATGTGTGATATTTGTTTTATTTGTACATATTGTCATATCATAGTTATCAGCATTTGTTATATAGTAATGATGTAAGAGGCCAACTTTAAAGCTATTTTATTATTATGATTTTCATTTTTGGTGACCTGTTGATTGCAGTTTGACAGCGATACTCTATAAACTGTTATTATACTGGTAAATTACTTTGAGTGGTCATTAACACTTTCGTTTCCTGCAGGTAGACTTGAGACATTGGTTGTTTGCAAAAAGATGGTTAAATGACAAAATTTCATCAGTCTGTTTACAGTTTATAGAGATGTTTTGTTCCTAAAAATTTGATTAAAAGATGACAGATGCACACATAGGTAGTTTGAGTACTTACTGCTTAGTAAGCCATAGTTGACATAGGTGCCATATGAGACTACTAGTAATTGGCAAGTTACAATACACAGTTAGTCATTGAAACCCAGTTGTATACTTAATGTAGATTGCAGAATAACTGACAAAGAGTTAATATTTTTGCATTTGACTAAGTTTTTTTTTGAATAATCTCGTAGGGCGAATCGAAACAGTATCTAGTATACTGTAAAATCCATCAAATTACAACTTTATTTACCAAGTTATTGACGTTTTGCCAACTGCTGTTGTGTTCATTGCAAAGACAAACTGTTCACTAGTGTTGTTACGGTTTCCCACTGGCCAAAGTCGGTCAGTTTCGGTTTGGTTTGGGGTGGCAAATCTTGAACGAAGGTTGTAGTTTGACCAGTCTTATCATCTGTTTATGGATTATGTTGTGTTGTAGACACAGGCAGATTTGGCAGCGCACGAGGTGCCGATGCGTCGCAAGATGTCGCTGCTGTGTCTAATGGAGATGACGTTCCGTCGTCCAGCGACTGATCGTCAGCTGTCGTTTGATGACATCGCCGCAGCAACACGTCTAGATGTCTCTGATGTAGAGCACCTTGTCATGCATGCCTTGGCTGTCGGGCTGATCCGAGGCTCCATTGACGAGGTGGACAGGCGAGTCCATGTGACCTGGGTCCAACCGCGAGTGCTTAGCCGCGAACAGATTGCCGTCATGAGAAACAAGATGGAGACATGGGCTGTAGACATTGCACACGTTGAGAAGCTGGTTGAGACAAAAGGAGCGGACATAATCAGTTAGACCACTAGAAGAGAAATATGTTGTCGTTTTGTTGATGTTTTTTTTCAGTTTTCGTGTTTTTTGTTTCAGTGATAAAATGATATTTAATCATACAAAAAAATTTTGCTTGTTAGCATAGGTGCATTTATGCAGAATGTGCAGTCGGAAGTTGTGGCAACTGTTGTCGGAGAATTTATTGCGTAATTCTTATTAGCAAAGGTGTAGCCAGGCTTCCGTGTAAGAAGAAGCAAAGCGTGTTAGTGGGGTACAGGGAAAGGACACCTCCTCCACGTCAGGAAAGAGGTTTGGGGTCCACCTGTGCCTAGCTCCTCTTCAAAGAATTTTTTATTACTTGACCTCAAAACGAAGCATTTTTGCCGTATTTCACCGGGATATAACGGAAGAAAATTGCATCAAAATGCAACTTGTCAACTTTGTGTTAAAAACAGGGATGCAATTGCTTTGCCTTATACTGGCTGTGCCGATGCTTATCAGTAGTGGTCATTTTTCTGAGGTTATTGTGTCTGGTCATGAAGTCAGTTCAAGTTGAAGGCATTTGTTGTAGTTTCAACATGTTTTGGCAGGCAAGTTGCAAGATAATGCACTGTCCATTCATACTCATGTCTGTCTACAATGCAGTACCAGTAGTGAACTAAACTGAACAGTTACTAGAACAGAAAAGTATCAAAGCACAGCACACTGTAAAATTTAACAGCAGCGCATAAACAAAGGATGCCAAGTCTATCTTCTACAGTCTTGACATAAACAATCCATGTACTGGGCGGGCCAAAAAAGTGACACCTATTTGGTATTTGAGTTAGCTCTTGTTAAATGCGTTGTACATGTTGTTTTTGTTCATCCAATAATCATTTTCATTATATGACACCATTCTTCTGTGATTGTAAACAAGTTATGTTTTTTGAGAATAAATTGTAATTTTGTCTCAGCGGTTGGATTAACCAACATGGAGCGCTGTTTGATTTACAATCTACATGTGGAAAAACACTGATGTTCCAAAAGAATTATAAAGGTGTTTTTCAATAAATCAGCACATTCATGCTGTGAGTATTTTAACAAATGTTAACATTGTTCATCCAGTACAAATATTGGGTGTTTTGCGGTTTATATGGCATTATATTGATGTAGTTTGAAACAGTGTCACTTGGCCCACCCAACAGAAGTGCTGATTATACACACAGTGTGCACACAATGTTATTAGTCTTTGCTGATTTTATTCTAGCAAAATTTTAAAAGGCAGAAAGCAAGTGCCACAGAAATGGCAACAGCCAGCTTAGGCTGAAAATCCTCCATTTTGGGAGAATTTGTAGACAAAATTGAAAGTTTGAGCACTCATAATCTTTTCTGTGAGAAAAGCTGTCTGTTGGAAAACTGCCGCTTTTTGCCTCTTTCCCCTAACTTTTGTGACCCACAAGACTGCTGCATGGGCCCTATGAACCAATTTACAGCATTCTTTTGCTGGTATAGTTAGGAAAGAAATTGCGATAAAGCTATCGTTAAAGATCCTACCTTACCTGAAAGGTTTCACTGCACTACATTATGAAATACATGTATTCCTTTTCACAAGTTGCACCCAGCCAAACCGCAGCAACTAATCTTTGTGCACTTATGCCAGTAGCAGTAACGTACAGCATCACTAAATAAAAATCGTTTTTCTACAACAGCACAGCACAAATCATGTTCTAGGAAACTACAGACAATGATATCTAACAAATTGTTACATCAGCATCTTTGAAGCAACTTTGCTATATTTCAGAAATAAACAACTAGTAGATATGCCACCAATACATTGCAGCAATACTTGTATACCTGACAATTAAAACTAGTTTAGCAGTATTTACAATTGTCATATAGCTTGCTTACATTATGATGCATAATAATTCTGCCTGGATGCCTGACATATTTGGCTATATTTTATTTTTGGTTATGTGAAATTACAGGCAATGTACACTATGAAGCAGTAACTAAAATGTCATAGCATGCACCATGGGTGAGTTAGAAACTTAGCATGTACACTGTGTCTTTTAAATAGTACTGGTACCATAGTCTGGTATGGTACACCAAGCTATATCGATAACTTTGTCTGTTCTCAATGGTTTTTCTTCCACTTCCACATCCGCAGAAACTTTGCAACCAAACTATAATTAAAGATCCCACCACAGCCAAAACGTGTCGCTACACTACCTTGTGAAACACTAATGCTGTAAGACTAGCATGTCTTATGTGCGCTGCAGCAGTACTGCTGAGTTATGTAGTAGGACTACCCGAGAAAAATGCATACGTAGCATTACATGGCATACGTTTCTTAAATGAAAAATGTGGGTGTGGCAGCATCTTTAATGATCGTTTTGTCACAAATTTTTTGCAGAATGTGACTGTAAAAGAATTTTGAAAATCAGATGAGAATTGACTAAGATATCGATATAGACTGATATACTACTTTTCTGATGCTCAGCGTTCGATGCACAGTCCCACACTCAGTCACTCATGCATATCTTTATCGTCGACAAATAAGCTCTGTTGCAGTTGAATGTGCACGTTTAGGGTGACTTGTAAAAGGAAATTCTAAATGCAAAATGAAACGGTATGAGTTCATTTCAGATTTTTTTTATCTAAATCATCTAAACCAAATTACTAGTGTATGGAAATGTGGAGCAAAGACGAGGCAACGCCACGAATGTGATATGAAGACCAACAAACAGACAGCCAAGAGAGTGAGACCAACCATGGCAATGCTTAATGTAGGCCTATTGTCTACTAAGTAATGATAAAAATGTGAAGAGTGATAGCTGGACTGTTCAGCCTATTTTGTTTTACATGGCAAATAAATGTTTGTCTGAAAACTCTGTACATAGGCATAGATACATTTAGACTAACAACTATTAAATTATTTTCACAAATGTCGGGCTTGCACCTGCCCACCATGTGCCCCTTTCTTGCAAATGAGAACAATTTTAATGAATAGTGAACAATCAATCATGAGAGCTGAAGGGAAGGGAACAGAATATGCCTTTTCACATTTCTAAATAGCCTACGATTTATACTGAAGTCAGAATTATTGGCACCTTAATTACTAGGCCTGCTGCACCGGAAACTACAAACTGTGGTAGGCTATTACGGTCGTTAATTGCTGGGTTTTATCATGGTTTCTTGTTGTCCGTTTGGCCTTCCTCTGGAGTGACGTGCTGGACCTCGTCCTCATCAATAACCTTCTTGTGCTTCACTTCGTACAGATGTCGGAAGTATTGCCTGATCGCCTGCACAGTGTCTTTCTCGCGGATCATGTCAGCGGCCTTCTCCGCGATCATCACCTGCGTGGCGTAAGCATCTCCGCTCGTCGAACTCGGGATGATCGAAGCGTCGACGATGCGCAGGCCTTTGATACCTCGTACTCTGAATTACAACAATTGATATCCATGTAATTTCACATACAATTGGCTGCAATTTGTTATCATTTTTATTATGTTTTGCACCGTCTGTATTGTTCACTTTTTGTTCGTTTTTAATATGCATGATCAGGGCTGGATTAACGCATAGGCTAAAGAGGCCATGGTCTAGGACCCTGCGCTTTTAGGGGCCGCGTGCTAAAATGCACTATATGCGGTCAGTTGATTCTAAAGAAATTAATCAAAATTGTGGTCATTCCACTAGAGATGTCATATTTTAGGGCTGAAATGCACCGAATTCGATTTCGGCTGCGGATCCGCCCCAGCCCCTGCTGGGAGAGGTCACAGCACTCCTCCAAATATAGGCCTTACAACCAATTTTTTTTTACAGTTTTGGATGTTTGATAAAATGCCTATAGAATTTTGACGGGTGGTTTATTGTAATTTGTACCAATGTGTAAGAAGGCCACACAACATATTTGCGTGCCTAGGGCTCAAAGCCTTAATCCGGCCCTGTACATGATAGTGTGGCTATCTGCGGGCAGTATCGCCTTGAGCAAGCCTGGCAGTTTTGTTTGATATTGAAATTGTACATGTACAAAGTACAGAGAAGACATACACTGCGTCCGAAAAAAAACATTCCCAACATTTTCGACTGTAACTTGAAAACCAATTACCAAATTTTGATAATTTTTGGTACGAATATTCCTGGCACAACTTGACATCAAATTCAGTTTCTTACCTCACCCAATGTATGCTTCTGCTGCACTACTTAGGGAAAGCAGATCAAGCGAAATATGTGTTGAAATAAACAGAAAACCTGAAACAACATCCCCAACATTATCGATCATAACTTGGATAAAGATTAGCAGATTTTGATAATTTTTGCCAGAAATATTTCTGACACAACTGGCTACTAAATAAGTGTTTTAGTTTCCGTCTCCCTCAACGTCTGCTTTTACACTACGTGTTGAAAGGAATGAAAAACGTCAATAAATTCCATTTATCCTAATCTGTGGGCCCCAACTGCCAGTCCATTACAAGGTTTGACTGCAATGCAGCTGTGTGTCTACCAGATGAAGTTTAGGAATGTTTGTGAAGTCAAGAAGCAACTAGTACAGCTTGGATTTGTCTGGAGCAGAACATTATCGATACTGCTGTGAATGAATGGAGAAATTGTCTCCTTGCCTTTGTTCGCATAGTGGGCAAACACTTCAAGCAATTTTACTGCAGGCGGTTGAAAAATGGACAACTGGATGGAATGTCAGCTAAAGTGTCAAAAATGTAAACAAAATGTTTTATGCATTATGTTGATTAAGCAATCATATTGCATTGGATAAAAAAGTGATATTTCCCCAGGTAGTGCAGAAACATACGTCGGGTGAGGTAGGAAACTGAATGGTCATTTGATGGAAAGTTGTATCTGGAATATTCGTACCAAAAACTGTCAAAATCTTATAATTGCTTTTCAAGCTACAGTCGAAAATGTTGGGGATGCTTTTTTGGGACACAGTGTACAAATGAGAAAACAATATTAAATTAAAATAAAAGTATAACGAAGGATTAGGTTTATATTTTGTACATTACCTAAGATTCGGATCGACAACGGCGCTTGGGTCGGTGGGAGCGCCCATCCGACACGTTCCCACGGGGGACGAACCAGACAGTGTGATGTGGCGCAAATAACACTCCGTGTACTGGTCCGTGAAGTTGCCCAGCTTAGCGCACTCCGGGATCTGCCGATACGCGAACTGAATGTCCCAGTCCTTGAACGCCTTCGTGTTCATCAGCTTCCGGCCGAAGTTGTAGCCTGTCAGTCGACAAACAGCTGCATCTTTCAAACAAGCGATGTCGCGGCCCAGAGCTGACCTTCATGCGGTCGTCCGCCACTCGCCCACGGCAATGTGCAATTAACCTTCATCCTAACCTTGACATTTGACCTTTTGTTACTGAAAATTAGCACACTGGTTACTCCTGCCCAGGGGAACGTTTACATCAATTCTGGGTTTTGCATGTCTTTCAAAGCCTGCGGAAAGGCCCCCGCACCCTCGGCCGGAGGGGGCCTCACGTATGCTCCGGGGCCTCATGCTAGGTGTGAAAAAAATTTCTAGTTTTTAAAAAATATATTCATAATATAAAATAAATAAACATGTGGAAAGTTTAGCCAAAGTGGACAAGTCTATCACTTTTCATTACTGTACAGTAATCTGGGGGGTGTGACGTATTGCGGCATATATAGACGTCATTTTTGGAAAAGACAACACAAATTGTATCTGATTTTTTGCGTTTCAAATTTTTTCAAAAGTGGGCAAATTTGCGACTTTCAGTGAACATCCAAAAGCCAAAAGTGTTTCCGCTTCAGGGGGCTTCGCTTCCTGACCCCCTATTATAAGGGCCTCACACTTGTACACGGTGTTTCATAAAAAGGATCCCTTTTTGTTTTTTGTTCATAATTCATTCAAATGATGAGCAATTTGCATGAAATTTTTACCAGTTGTAGCTGAATAAATACTAATTCGAAATGTTTTAACAGTTGATTAAATATTCTTTGCTAGTCGTGATGTAACGCCGACATTATAATGTGTCACGGGTACAAACAGGCTAATCCCAATTAGTGCTGCCAGTTGCTACCCTGCTTCAGTGGTGAAAAATTTGGTTCGTTGGTGTCAAATATTTGAAGTTTTACAGTTGCAGCCACAAAAACGTGCAAAGCAATCGAATTTACGTGTATGTGGGGATAGTTGGTCTTTCACATGTTCGAGCAAGACAGTGCACTATCACACCGAGCTTGCAAGATGTTGAGTTTTTAGATCACAAGACGCCCGATTTCATGTTTCCATGTTGCTGAGTGCTGACACGATAAGCATTTTGCATTAGCGAACCAGATTTAGTTCACCATCAAAGCAGGGTAGCAACTGACAGCACCAGTTGAGACTAGCAAGTTTGTACCTGTGACACATTATAATGTCAGCGTTACATCACGACTAGCAAAGAATATTTAATCAAGTGCCATATTTTGTTCAAATATTTCGAATTAGTATTTCTTCAATTTTTATAGGTTACACTAACTTACATGTAACTCTAATACGGAAAGGCATCAG
>Ga0209367_1014277_pt1 | contig 10082 bp, 4 predicted proteins | sample WorMetLIZISLAND2_FD_187412 | JGI IMG/M metagenome (GOLD analysis project Ga0209367, IMG submission 187412) | Marine gutless worms symbiont microbial communities from Max Planck institute for Marine Microbiology, Germany - Olavius geniculatus... ...
AAATAACGTCTGTGTGGCCCGTGAATTTCCAAAACTCTTTCCGTGAATTTTCCGTGAAATTTGACACATTTTAAAAATTCTGCCGTGAAATCATGCATTTTTTCCCGTGAATTCGGTTGGTCCCTACTGATAGCATATGTGTGCCGTAGCTTTTGTTTCCAGTTTTGAATTCGTTAAATATTAGCATAATCTCCAGGCAAAGCATTTCATGTGAAAAACTGGTTTATTGCACATCTTCCAAAGCAGGTAGTGAGTGAATTTCTTGTCAGAGTTAACAGTTAATTACGGTGCTTTATGATGTGAGACCCAAACAAGAAACTTGCGGGCAGCCACTTAGAATGAACGTGTGACATTGTGTGCAGAGCAAGCCGACTGTTCTGGAGCTCAGTGGACCCACGCCGGCGTACTGTCTACACGCTGAAAATCACTGAAGTTCATCCGAAGGTCATACACACCCCGGCGGTCGTAGTGAATGACATTACGGTAGCTCACGACGTGACTGATCCAAGATATGATGCAGCACTGGCTGCAAAGTATGATTCAGCACACACTGGCCAGATGACCCCGGATAACCTGTCTGAGACCAGCACAGTGTCAGCTACGGAGGCTGATGACATGGACACCACGGATGCTAAACAGCGGATGATGAGTGAGCGATTCAGACAAGAGAAAGCTGCCAGCTTTGTCGCCAAGCATCACCAGCCCAGAGTGACGCAGCGTCCACATCCGTACCGGTTTGCATTGTCTTGTCGTCTGTCCACCATGTCGGCAGGGCAGCAACTACAGCAGCAACTTCGCGGTAGATCTTCATATGTGAACCCTAGGGCCGTGATGCCACGTCCCGGTGGCGTTCAGTCGGATGTTGTAAACACCCCCACTGCTGGCGTTAGTCGTCTATCGTCATCGACGTTGAAGCTGCTGGGTCTAAGCAATCACATCAGCTCTACTCCTGCCACTACTACTACCAGCGGAGATCACCGGTACACGTTACCATCATCGTCACTGAGTGCTGACAACTTGTGTCACAATGAGTTTTTGCTGACGATGGCAAAACGTCTGAATGATGCCGCAGCGCGCAGCGCTCGGGGTTCAGCCCCTGCTTCTAACGATGGCGTGGAGTCTATGCAGCATAGCATAGAGACACCGACGTTGTTGCAGAGGCCTCACGATTCTGCTGACTTTGAGATGGATCTACACCGGTCGCTGCAGACTGACGGACCACCATACCATGACTCAGATACCGATGAAGACAGCATCCCTAGAGTCGATGCTGCTGCTTTTGATAGCAGCACAGGAGTTTATTGTACCGATGAAAGTGAGCTCAGAATTCATCATCACGGGATAGAAACCGATAACAGACATGATGTAGTTGATGATGCAGGTCAGTGTGCCAGTATGACATTACAGAGTAACAGTGATGTCGGTAGTTCACCTGTTACACTTGGCAGTGTTGACTCGAGCGAAAGTTCGACATCGATGTCCGCTGCCAATGCTTGTTCATCACAGCACACTTCACACTCAATCAACCAGTCTTTCAGCAGTGCTGGGGTTCGGATGTCTTCATGCATTGATGCGGGAATGAAGATTCCATGCATTGTTTTACACGACGTCATGAAATCTGGACGTGTGGTTATCAGTCATGATGGAACATGTCAGTTGAGTCGTGCGTATATTGACAATGAGTCGACATACTCTCTTATCTCAGCTAACACTGGACTCGCAAAAGATGCAAGCAGTGAAGAGAAGGTTGTGTCAGCATCTGCAGCTACTTTATTAGCCGCCACACATACACTGCCATCCTGTGTGTGTTCAACTCCATTGTCATTATCAACTGAAGCATCCACTGACAGACAGTCCACAACCGATCAGTTTGCTGTTGCATGTGATTCCTTGAGAGCTGCGACAGAAGCGACAGCGACACTGCCGGTCTCAGTTTCACTTTCAGCTAATGATCCACACTTATCGTCGTCGTCTTCATCAACAGCTATCAATTGTTCTGTGTCCGCATCTCAAGTGTCCACGTCCGAATGCCAATCTGATGTTGGAAGTGATAATGTAGGCACCGATGCAGCAATGGTTGCTACGGAAACAGCGTCAGTATCACCACCATTCTCATCAGTTTCAGCTGACAATTTATCATCTTCGTCCCCTGTTAGTTCCGTTCCACTGTCATCGTCAGACACCCAGTGTTATGCAGGAACTGCTGATTTATGCAGTCTAATGTCTGCCTCGACTAATGTCAGAGCTGGTAATGTAGGCATTGATACAGCACCGGTTGCTATGGAAACAATGTCAGCGTCACCACTGTCCACATCAGTTTCACCTGACAATCTAGCGTCATCGGAGTCTTTGTCGTCATCATCGGACACCAATGTGGGAACTGCTAATTTAGGCTCTGGTGCAGCAGCCATTGCTGCTGCAGAAACAGCATCAGAATCACTGCCATCCTTATCGGTTTCAGCCGACAATCTTCCATCATCAGCTTCATTGTCGTCGTCAGAAATCCAGCCTAATGTCAGAACCGGTAATCTATACACAGATACGGCAGCAGTTTCCATGGAAACGGCATCAGCACCACAGTTATCATCATTAATTGAGTCTGGCCCTGCTGTGTCAGTTGAATCGGTGGAGTCTGGCGAGTCAGCTGGCATTGAAGCATCTGGTGAAATGAATTATGATTCTGCTGTCACTGATAACGTTGAGCTCTCGGGTGCAGTTGATGCTACAGAAAACATGTTCCCAGATACCACGTTATCAACTGCTCTGTCACAGTCAGCTGTTGGTGATAGAGGTTATCAAGATGATGTTGATGAAGATGATGATGATGGTTGCTCAGTACAACAGATGGACATCGTCAGTGCTGCTACGACTGGCATGCTGCAGACTGGCACTACGTCTTCTCAAGATTTTACCACGATTTCCGCCAAAGGTGAAAGTGAAACCATGTCATCGACTTGCGTTGAAGGCCAAGAAGTGGAGTTGGGCCAAACAGTCGAATCGTCATTACATTCTGACATTGCATCGGCATCTCATGGCACTGACAAAGCAACTAGGACTATGTCTTCTCAAAATCTTAGCGGGATTTCTGCCGAAGGTAAAAGTGAAGCTGTGTCGTCAATCCACATTGAGGGCAAAGCAGTTGAGTCGGCCCAAGTGATAGAGTCCTCATCACATTCTGACATAGCATTAGCGTCTTGGCGCTTTAACGAAGTCTGTACTCCAACGTCCATTGTTGATGCCAATGCTAACACTCAAGCCTTGGCTCCATCGCTGCAGACTGTTTCTTCTGTTGATGATGCTAACAGTATTCCAGTCCTGACTTTACCGTTTATGTCAGCGTCATGCTATCAGTTGTCTTTGTCAACAGAAATGCCGTCAGTCATGGTCGTGCCTTCTAAGTCATTGCCAACCCTTGGTTTATCATCACCGTCAGCACGAGTAGTCAACGCAGCAGCGTCTCAGGTGCCAACATGTCACCTTAGTTCTCTGAATCAGCTGCTGGGATCTGCTGTACATTCTCGGCCGTACTTTATTCATGTTGTTGCTGCACAGCGAAACCCGACAGCCAGTGAAGTACCAGCTTCCTTGTGTGACCAAGTACCAGCTTTGACAGCTCTGCACCAATCAGAGGTGAGCAACCATTCTGTGGTTGTCGCTGCGATGAATGAGAAATCCAGTTTATCGTCCTCAGCAGTGAGTGTCTCTGGTGGGACCAATAGGATAAGGAAGTTGCTACAGGCTGATGACGAGCCAGTCACCAAGAAAGTTCGGACATCAGCCAGCTTGGGTACGATTCCATTGCTAGTTGATGGAAGCATAATGGCACGTCAAAAATCATTTTCCTCGCCGTCATTGGTCGGCCCGAGAAACATGTCAGCCAATGAGGGAGGCTACAGAGTGGCACGGGCTTCAACAGTAATCAGCCGCGACGTGTGGGCGAGACCGAGAGTGGCTTCCAACCAGTCTGGTACCCTGCACACAGCCAAGCCTGGTTCTCAACCATCACCGGTGCAGGCGGGTGAACTGCAGATTAGTTTGCAACCAAGTACTCACTCGGTGGGTCATCCGCTGATACCAGCAGCATCAAGAGGTACTCAACCTCCGCGTGAGTTGAAGAACGCTCTGCAGCCTGGTACTCAGCCCGTGCCTGTGTTGTCAGACAGAAGTAACTACTCAATGCGGCACCCAACCCATGGTGCTCATCATCGTTCTAATGCCACCACCGGAACCACACATCCAGGTTGGTCAGTCGTCAGGCGTTATGTAATTGGATCTCTCAGTTTTTTTGTCAGTTAGAATATATTCTGAAAGTTATTAACATTTTATGATGACATTTTTTTGTAACTGGGTTGTCAGTTTGAAACTTGGTAATCTACCCACAGTTCGTTCAGGTCAAGGAGTAGATGGTTTGCTTTTGGTAGCAGTCCCAGTGAGTCTTTGTGGTCTCTCTCCTTGTGTTTGCTTAACGTTTTGTGATAGAATAATAACTAGTGGCTTCAAAATTGCTCGTGCAACATTGTTGATGTAACAGCATTATTATAATTGAGGCATTTTGTTATAGTGCCTAGGAAAAATATGTTGGCCCATTGCCGACAAATTATGCAGTCTGAAATCGGAAGGCTGGACCTATTCAACCATTATTGTGATCTTGCTGAAAGAACTGCAAATTAGCATGCTGGCTACGCTGGCCAGTTTTGGTTTTTCTGTGCTCTTGGTAGTATCAGGAATTCCGTCAGTGTAGTTGCTGCTGATGGCAGGTGTTGATGCTGGTCATCATGGCAACGTGAAGCTGGTACATGACAACGATGATGTGGATGAGTCTCCGCTGCTGGCGATGTTCCAGCTGCAGGAACAGCGTCATGGGCAATCCGGTGCTGGTGGAAGTGGAAAGAAGAATGTTCCACATCTCAGCTTTGAGATCTGCAGCGACGACGGTTTTCACGTAGAGTCCGACTCATTGACCAGTAAGCAAAAACTTCGTAAGTCAGTAAGTTAATTCATGAAGTTCTAAGTTCAGTAACATGCTATCTAAGCTGCTGGGTTAGGTCACCAAGAGGCAAAATAAAATGCAGACTAGATGCAAAACTCTTATTTTTTCTGAAACGCTATAGGGGATGTTTCGGGATAATATATTTGTTGAAATGCTGCCATCAGTAGTTGAAGTGATGCAAAAACAGTCGCAGAATGTTTGTTAATCTCTTATTGAACTGTGTAGTGGTTAGAGTATTGGACTTGTAACTTTCGGGTTGTGGTGTCAATGTTATTTGGATCATCGGTGAGTGCTCATTCAAACTCAACCTCCTGCCCCTCAGAGAGGCAGGAGATGAGCAGTAGCTTATGTGCTACATATGGAGAGAAAGCCTACTGAGTAGAGGTGGGCAATTCGGCTGACGCCAAATCCGATTCGATTCGAAAGAAGTTTGATTAGATTCACTGGCAAATGACGTCGTGGCCAAAGGACAATAAAAAGAGGGAGGGGGTTGCTGCCCACCTTAAAATTTCGGCTGTGAAAAATCTCATAAAAAATTGTCAGAAAATTTTGGTTTAAAAACGCAAAATTTCTGTCTAAAAACCTTTATTTTAGAAAAATTTCAAAGCAAAGTTTAAATTTTCAGCACCCACAATATCATGTGTTATAAATTGAAAGCTTTTAGGGAATTCTGTTGAAAGTTTGCAGTGTCAGACAGAAAATTGCAACCTCTTGCTCCACCTACTGTTTTGACCCACGCTGCCGCTGTACAGTGATGATCTAAGCCTTTTATGAATTCTGACTTGCAATTCGGAACTCCAATATCACACTATCGTAGGCCTGCTTCTTTAGCCTACTATAGCTGGTAGATCAATTCAGAAAAAACAACCGAAAGCTTTAAGTAGAAAAATCACGTCACAGAAGAAATGCTTAATTAACATTACTGCATGTCACTCACTGTTTGTGCTTTGGGAAAGCTCGTGACAAAGTGATAGTAAAGTGAGACTAAATAAAGTCGTGTGCAACGCAAACGCATGCACGCAGTTAGCACCAACCAGAGCACAGAAACATGAATTCGCAAACAGAACTTGGATTGAATACTTTATGAAATTGAAATAAGCCTGAGTTTGATTCGTGCAAATCGAGTCATCTCAGCTCTACTACTGAGTTTGATTGGAGTGGTGGTATGTCTGCAATCTGCATGCTGCAGCACAGTTCTGGTGGTGTGCTAGTGCACTGTTGATGGCCACATAATGCGCTATCATGAGTTCTGTCGGCTGATTGAAGAATATGTCAAGTAGTTGGAAGAATTTTTGAGTTCAACATACGGCATTTGAATGTCCCCATTTTTGTTGCAGACCAGAGTAAGGGTATTAGACAAATGCTGCTTTGCTTTTTACTTCACCAACTGATGTGCTGAATGTCTACGTGTGTGCATGTGTTGACAGAGGCATGGCAAGCTGTGTTAGACAAAGTACAGGATGCTAGACTCAGCGCTGGCTTGAAACCTCTCTCGTTCACTGGTAAATGAATCGTGGTTGTTTCTCATTTCTCTCGTATTCTCATTCGTGCTGTTGATACATACTGCATGTACTTGTTCGTGGCAGTATTTTTTGTTTCTTTTAGACAGTGATGTTACAGCAGAAACGTTTGGAACTTGGTTGGATTCGTAATTTCTTCCATTTTTTCATCCAGCTAGAAGAAGTGTTGTGTGGCTCGGTAGTCTAACGGTAACTTGCCGGACTTGTAATCCTGAGGTCACTCAGGGGCACAGGTTCAAATACACACCAGGACACTGCCGGGTAACGACCTTAGGCCTTAGGCAAGTTGTTCACACACATGTGCCTATGTCACCAAGCAGTATAATTTGGTACCGGTCAAAGGGCAGTGATGCCCCGAGGCTGGGAAGGTAACCGTAGGTCTGGCGTCGCACTGGCCATGCGTCACGGACTCGAGTGGTTTATCCACTTACGGGATCAACGGCCGCGAGTGGGAGATGAGCACCCCGCCTACGCCCCAGCTGGGGCATGGCTCCCTTTACCTTTTTTTAGAAGAAGTGTTTGGGCAGCTAGAGTTGTCTCCACTAATTCCACATAGTCAGCTAGGTCCATTGTGCAGGAACTCATCCAGTTGTTGGTGCTTTGAGCTGGCAATGGTTAAAGTTGATTAGGCCTGCAATGCATACAGCCCTAGTTTGCCACAAGTGTGCTGTTTGCTATTTCTGCCGTGATGTGCAATAATGGTACTTGCTATGGAGGAACTATCTAGTGATGGCTTGCTGAGTCTTCTGTGTGGCACAGACTGCCCACTCCAATACAAAACAGTTATCTTGATGTCGCTGCTGTTGTTGTAGTAGTAGTAGTTGTTGTTGTCTGTCAGCTCTTAGTGGGCTGGTGATGTATGGCTTCACCCACCCATCTCTCATCAACGTGTTGGAGCAGCTGCCTGGGGCACATCGTTGTCACCTGTATGAATTCAAGTATCATCGTGAGCACGTTGCCTCTACAGCTGATGACGACGATGACGTGAGTAGTAGTAGTAGTAGTGTAGTAGTAATAGTTGTAGTAGTGGTATCAACAGTGCTCAGTATCTTGGGACAACTTGCTGGTATATTGGTTAGGATGTGCTTACAATCAAGCAGTTGTGATTGACTCACTCCTTAAGGCAGTAAGTAAGTAAGCACCTGATAGCGATCAGATGGTTACTATCTTGGTGGCTTGACATTGTCTACAGACTGGTGATTCGTCTAAGTATATAACTAGTCACCACTGAGGTCAGCTCAGCCTTTCATCCCTCATGGGTAAGTAAATCGAGTACTGGCTTTTTTTGTCTGTTTGTTAAAGCAGGGTGTGCTCATCTGTGACGGGTGGATGGTGATTCCGTATGGCAGCTCTGCGATGACTTTCCCATGAAGAGTTCTACACATACACTACCTTCCACCTTTTATTGGTTTAGTTTCTGTCCGTGTTCACGATCTTCATCAGTTTCTTCCATGTTACTGACTTCAGTCTTGGCTCATTCTTAGTTTGTTTTTACTAAGTTGATTTCGTAATTTCTAAGTTTTGCTTGAATTTGGTCTACTTTTTAATGGTGCCACTTAAAGCATTGATCGTGCTGGCTGTATGTCTTTTTGCCTGTCTATGGCTGTGTGTAGTTTCACATGGTTGAGAGTTAGTATGATTGCTGTTAGAGCTGTCAAATTAACGCATTAATTAACGCGTTAATGCATTAACAAATTAATGCGCAACACGCAGTACACACAACGTAAATTTATTTAATTTACTGAAATCTGTGAAGTAAAAGTTCCAGTATTTCGTTAAACTGTGGTTATTGGACAATCGAATGAATTCAAGTAACCAAACTGTAGTTGCCGTTCCATCACTACTGTAAACAAATATTATTTAGATGACAGGCTAGTAGATTTCTATGCTAGCGATGGCATCAGTTATTGTTGAAAAATGTGTTTATTTGCTTTCTAACTTTCTATATTCTACAGCTGGGGCCCCCAAAAGTTGTGGAGCCTTTTGGTAATTTTCCCTCTCGATGGGTCTTTATGCCTTAATAATGTGTTAAATAATGCGTTAAAAAATTAACATCGTGCGTTAATGCGTTTAAAAAATTAATGCTTTGACAGCTCTAATTGCTATGTGTGTTTGTGTCTGTTTGTATATGTCTACGTGTGTTTGCTTGTATCTGTGTATATGTGTATATGTCTGTGTATATCTCTCCGTGTGTTTGTTGTGTAGTTTGACATGATTGAGACTGAGTACGGTTGCTGTCGCGCGGAGCCGTTCTCGTGTCGGAAGCCGTATGAAATGTTCTCATTCTTGCTCTCACGCTATCGCCTCAAACCTGAGTATGACCCAAACACTCCACGCACTGATGACAGTCTTGCCAGCGTCTCGGAGAGGTGAGCCCGACTTGCTATTAGAGTTATCTTGGTTTCATCCTGTGTACATATACAGGGTGCGCCAAAAAATTTTACCCCCCTAAGGTTTTCTGATAATTTTTCTGAAACGGCTGAGAATTTTTAAACAAAATTTTACACGCCTATTATCCATTCAGATTTATGCTAACCTGCAAAATTTTATTCAGTTATCTCCAACTTATGACAAAGTTATGCCGTATTAAGCGCGACCACTCACCAAATTTTTACATTTCACCAAATCTTCACCGTCGGCTGCCTGGAAGACTCTAGTTTCAGGAACTGTCAAGCTTTTCCATAAATTCAAAGCTCGAACAAGGGTGCTAAATGAGAGGGGGGTGGGCAAAATTTGCGATTGTAGGCCAATAAGTCGCTGTATCTCAGTAACGATGCAAGATAGGGCCTAGGTTACTATTAATCACTAATAGGAAGTCGTACACTGGCTGTCGATTGGTGCTGAATTTAATGACCTTGAATGACCTTGAACAGCAAAATAGGGGGTTTTATGGATTTTTTTGGTGATTTTGGGCTGTGACACAAGTCTATATCATTATTCACAAGGTGGCGCCATGCTGCTATCGTTATGCCATCCAGATAGAGAATTTGGCATTTGTATATTAACTTAGCGTGAACACCCCAATTTTCAGCTAAACTACTGAACCGGAACTGCTATAAGCTTTCGTGTGTCTCGTGAGCATTAGCTCAAATTTCTTGTAACACATTTCAAGATGTATTCAATGACCTTGAATGACCTTGAACAGCAAAATAGGGGGTTTTATAGATTTTTTTTTGGTGATTTCAGGCTGTGACACAAATCTACAGGGTGGGCCATAAAAAACCGGACCTGTTTGAGCGTTGATAACTCAGCGATGGTTACCCATAGAAAAGTGTGTAATATGTCAAAAGTTTTAGAATGTTGTAGACAAAAAGGGCCGAACTTACATAGCAAATCATTTAAATATTCATTGCGTAATTTGCCTAAATCTTTATTACTCCCTGAAATTAGGCATTTGCCTGCACTCCCATGTGCCCGAGTTCAATGAACTCAAAACTCACTGCCAAAAAGTTCAGATTTTGATTCTGTGAATTATTCAGTGTGGGGGCATTGCAACAGATAGCATGGTCACAAAATTTCAGTAACTGACCAGCTAAAACGTGTGCTAATCGAATGCTGGGCTCAGCTGATCC
>Ga0209367_1014278_pt1 | contig 10081 bp, 6 predicted proteins | sample WorMetLIZISLAND2_FD_187412 | JGI IMG/M metagenome (GOLD analysis project Ga0209367, IMG submission 187412) | Marine gutless worms symbiont microbial communities from Max Planck institute for Marine Microbiology, Germany - Olavius geniculatus... ...
CTGTAACCCTATTCATAACCTAACCTTTACTGTAAGCGCAGGGAAAGTAAAAATAGACGATGTATTATTACGCGAAATGGAAAGGCACTAAATTTGTGGTCTGCCAGCAGCAGGAGGACTACCTGGTGTTCTATCTATGCGCCGTGTTCGCGCCCATCTGTCCAGCGGGGTTTCACCTGGACGCCGCTAGAGGCTCCACCTGGCGAGTGCGTCGACATCATCATAATCTTCGTCGTACACGGCGTCTGTTGGCGCTGGACGAGACCGCTATGATCCCGCCTTGCCGCGCCGTCTGTGAGACCGCCAGGGCCGGCTGTGAGCCCGTCATGAAGAGGTATGGGGTCATCCATAAATGACGTCACGCTCCGAGCAGGTGCGGTAGAGGTTCACATTTGTGACGACGTGTGTGACGTGGGGAAGGAGACAAGAGGTATTGTGACGGCACACACGTCACATCTGAACATTTAATCGCTACAAGATTAAGCATTGTGTATACGTTCGAGTATAACGAAGCATAATACACTGCAGACTGCGTTGAACCACAGGCCCGACTACTTGTTTCATGGCTGCGATCGACGGTGAGTTCTGCCTGAGAACGGCTGCTGTCACGTTTTGGTCGTCAGGCTTAAGTGGCGCGAGATTATGGGCAGTTAACTAACTTAACTTATAACACTCCAGACACTATACAGTGTCAAACAGTGAGAGATACGCAACAAAATCAGGCCTATAGGTCTAAGTCATAAAATAATAACAGTTATTTTCCTGGTCTGATTAGTCGTTAATTTTGTTGATTAATTGTCAATTGATTGTTGAATAATCGTTAATTGTTTTGTATTAGTCGATTAATCGTTGGTTAAAATTTATTGTGAACTTATTAGCGTTTTTAAAGCTCGATCAGAGCGACGTGATTAAGCTGATCTGAACTGAACTAATCTGGCAGTAATGCATTACAGTAGGCACCGTCTATCGGCGTCGATGGACTACGTGACTGCGCTCACGTACGCGTCAACCAATGACCAATGAACTCGCCTACTTGTCCATTGGTCAATTCGTCAAAAACTAAACCATGGCAGTTCAGTTCACTTTGGTTACGTCGCTCTGTACGCGCCTTTAGGGATGCACACAGATTGCTGAATTTTGATGAGTCTGTATTCGTGAAAAATTAGAAATATTAGAGAAAAATAACATCCAACTTAAACCTGAAACTACTCGCATGTGCGTATTTGGCTGATAAAGTAGCAACAATTTTTAATCAATTATTAAAATTTTTCTCCGATTAAATGCCGCAGGTATAACGTGAGTTGGCCGGCGGAACTGGGGTGTGAGCGCTGGCCGACACAGGACCGAGGCGTCTGCATTTCTCCCGCTTCCATCTCAATACTTTCCGATGACGACGCAGCCAGCGGCAGCAGCAACGCTAGCAATGGCTCAGCCGTCGCAGGTCTGTCAGCACATACCAAGAAATTTGAGCTGTAGCTCACGGGACGGGCGACAGCACTGGTGTAGCAATCTCGCGTGCAATAGGTGTCTTAGCCTATAGTGCGTATTTTGAAGGAAATACTTAAATTTAAAGCCATCGTATGAGACTTCTTTGACGCAGATAGGCCTACGTAGACTGCTAAAATCTAAGTTTATGCCGAAGATTTCATGTGCGTGTTGTTTTGGCCCATTTCCGCTGATTTCGGCGTAATCGCTGTTAAAATATTTGTCGCACCTCGAAATCGTAAAAAAATCAGTAAAATTGCCTATTTTTGATGTTCATGCTCGTTCAAAGTCATTGATGTTGGTAAAGTTACCCCCCCCCGAAAAACTAGTAAGAAGTGCTAGTTATGATAAGCAGCATGTTTGTGTCTATCTGCCACCGTTCTTATGTAGACGAGTCAATAGGGGGGAGGGGGAACTCTTTTACCCAGTTAAATTAAATTGATTCCAAGAAACTGGAATTTTTGCGTTATCATACGGTAAAAACCATGAGCTTCTATAGATTTCCAGTGGGTGGTTTTCTCTAAAATAAAGGAAACTGTTTCTTGTCTACTCTACACAGCGGTCCATAAAAAACGTGCCACTTTTATATTCTTAATAGCTCCGTGAAACATTGGCCGATTTTAATAATTTTTGGCAAACGATATCACGAAAAAACTTGACATAAATGACTCTAGTTTTGGCCACCTCACTTTAATACTGTCGCTACACTACCTTGTGAGATGCAAGTTATTAAACCTGCTGTTGGTGAGTGATGTCAACGTTTGCATCTAGCATTCGTGCTAAAGGAAAACACTTTGAGCACATGCTGTAAGAAAAACGATGTGATGTGACACGTGTGACTTTGTAAGATGCAATAATTGCCAATCTTGTCTGTCGCTATTCGGTTAATCATTTCTGAGCCCACGCGTGGGCTATCCAGTATGAATTCATTGTTGTAAATGGCCAAACTACAACTTCTGCATTTCACAAAGTAGTGTAGCGACAGTACTAATGTGAAATGGCCAAAACTACGTCGTTTGCGTCAAGTTTCTTCGTGACGTCGCTCGCCAAAAATTATTAAAATCGGCGGATGTTTAACGGAGCTATTCGAAAAATAAAAGTGGCACGTTTCTATTGCCCACGGTGTGTAATCGACATATCCAGTACTTTTAGTTTGCAGACAGCTTGTTTTAAATTTTAAAAAAATCAACGATTTTGCAACTGACCACCTAGTTAACTATGCTGCATAATAATTTAATAATCAGTTTGATTTTTGTAGGTTGTCGTTGTCGAGGTAACGTCACGCGAATGTCACCAAGAAACGCTTATCTTCAGTCGCGCTTCGACTTCGGTCAGTAACATCAAGATCGCCATATCTAAAAAGAAGGCATCATATCAAAATTATTGGCACGTTGTGCAGCTTAAATTTTTTTGTCTGACTTTTTCGAATGTAATGTTATAAACTGCACTGCGCCTTAATTTTTTAAACTTGGTTATCAAAGCAATATAGCATACAGCAACGAAATCTCAACATTATATTAAACATTCTAATCTGTTTTAGCAACTGGTGCCGAATTAACTAAGCTTCTGAGCTTTGCTTGGGCTTTTGCAATTCGGTCGTCGGCGTTTTGCTGTTGCGACTTTGAATTCGCAGCCTGACAGTATTCATGACCGAGAACACGCAGTCTTGACATTTTCAGCCGTCAGCTAAAAACGTACTTTTTTGCGAACTATTGATGTCAAAATGTACTAAACGCATTAAAGATTTTTTTCGAGCATGCGCTATATAGTCTAAATTTGCATTCTACTTAGTTTTACTGTATAACTCAGTTTTGCGGGCGATGTACAAGAAGACGAAACAAGTTCCTACTAAAGGCGACAACGACAGCGAGACGAATACAACTCAAGTAGGCCTACGAGTCATCGTGCGACAAGTTTTCAACCAATTACTAGACCTACACAATCCTACCACATCTACCATCGTGGTAGACGTGGGTCGGCGGATCACGCTGTGGTCGTCCGCATGCAGTCCGCCGTTCTGCGCTGGCGGCCGCGGGCGGCGGATCACGTTCCGGCGCGGTGAAGACTACCTCATCATGGGCCACGTTGACCGAAGGACCGGTCTTCTAGTGCTGGACGAGCGGTCCGTCGTCGAGCAGTGGAAAACACGCTGGCCACAGCGCTTACAGGTTTGTGTTGTGCACTGACGTTATATATTCTTACTGGATATCATTGTAACATTGTTGTTACGCCGTATGGGCACCAAACTAAACGCAGTTTTGCGGGCAACGTTTTTTTGGCTTAGTAGTATAGCGATATCGTGCCGGACTTGTGACAGTGAAGTTTTCGGTTCGACTCCCGCCCGGTGCACTGCCAAGTAGCGACCTTTTGTTGTTCACACATATGTGCCTTTGTTCATCAACTGCAGTATTAAGATAATAATTGTAAGATCATGGGCAAAAGAGAATCAACGCAGTATTCAAAAAAACACGCTTGTAGATTGGTTTGAGCCTACACTAGATAAGTAGTAATTCTGCAACTAAATATCGGTGTCTTTGAATACCAATCACATTTGTCACAAACTGCAAAAATATAAAAAAATTGCCAAAAGCATTTAAGGCCTCCTAAGTATTTTGCTAAATTTTGAATACCCGATGCAACAACAACGTGAGCAGTAATATTAACATTCCGCTATCGGAAGTGGCGCAATCTAACGAAATACTGCTTTACTGTTTCTGTGTCTCGTACTGAAAAGAATCGTGCATGCAACAACGCAGTCGGGCATCGCATCGTTGACTTGTTCCCCGATTTTTTGCAAAGTGTTTCAACACATTTTCGTACACTGAAATTCAGTGTAGGCTATCTAAAAACGTCACGTTTTATTTCTGTGATATATTTGTCAGATTTTATCCGATTTTGCTAATAAGATGCCGCATGATGCAGACTGCTCGCAAAGTTTAAGCTTATTCATGCAACAGTGTGAAAAAAAACTGTGGAAAGCTATGACTAGTTTTCATTAAATTTAACTAAAAACTGTGGTAACTTTACAGTTTTGTCCACTCCACATTTCAGTTTATGTTGTTGAATCACGCTAGTCAGCCTAGTCATTTCATGCGCAATAAAATTTAGTTTTATTGTAAAAAAGCTATATATTAAGGGTTTAGAGGGCAGTCTCTGGGTATATTAGAAATGTGTTAAAAAGCCCAGTTGTAACAATGGCAAAAAAATCTTACGTCAGGCCTTCAAACGTGCAATCTGTGCAAACGCGTAGGGCGTAGGCATTAACTTCTTCACTTCCAAGAAAGGCAAGCACACGTCTCCAACCAAGTCATGGCGTCTGATGGGATAAAGCACTTGCATTTCCGTAGAGTATATAAATTTTTGCCTGTCGAGAAATTGTTATTTTTGTCAATTTTTTTTTTCTAAATTTACAATGGAGCGAAAAGTTCCCGCACTTTGGGGCAATTTGTAGACCAAACCGACAATTTAATCTCCTGCGACGAAAATGTGCGATCTGCCAGAAAATTGCAATATTCAGCAAACAGTTTCTTAATCTCCAATCTATTACCGCGGCGTTGTGGGTTAAAACATAGTGCCGGATTAAGGGACGGGGGGTTGCTGAGGATGTTGCAGCATCTGGCCCATTCCTGAATAGTCCCACGGCCACAGAGTAAACAAGAAATCATTTTTCGTAACAGCCACATCTATTGCACATAAACGACTAAAATGCTGCAATGAGATGTGTTTTGATAGCCCAAACGGCGTAAAAAACGTTTGTGGCCGGGGCCTTGCCCCGGACCATGCTGAGGGAGATTGCAACTACGCATATACCCCAGATTTCCTAGCTGAATTTGAGGGACGGAGAAAAAATGACACAAAAGAAAAAATGGGAGGAAGGAAAAGGAAAAGAAAAATAGAAAAACGAGAGGCTTAGGAGTGCTGCAAAGGCAAATTTCTGGCTACGTAAGATCGACGTGATCACGTAGGCCAGTACCAAGCCACTCGTCACCGCACCGTAAAATCAATTAACACCCGCCGACGACGAATGTCTGCCATTTGGGTCACTATTTGTCGAATGAGGTAAGGACATAAAAACTGCTTCGACGAAATGACAGTAATAATCATACGAGCGTGTGCATTTATCGGCTTGATAGCCGGCATTTTTGTTTGTTGAGGATTATTTCGTTGGGCAGAAAGCACTTGTTTAGTGTTGTTTAGTTGCTATAGGCAATTCAAATTGTGGGCGTGGCTATACCTGTCTCTAGTTTCTCGCGTTCTTTTTCACGACCGTTCCGGAAAGGTCCACCTGCACGTAAACCGCAACAAATCACCGAACCTTTTCGGAAAGTCATAAAAAACACAACCACACACAACCTCTGGGGTAAACTATCGCTATAGATCGAAAAATTCGATATTTTTTCGACGATACGATACAATACGATACCATTTATCGATATCGAAATCAGACAAGAGTACAAAGAGAAGGAATTTTGCTAAGACGTCAAACGAATGCTTCACACGAATGCTTCACACGAGAAGCTAACCTATTCTATTCCGGATGACTATTCATATACCATTATGGCGTATTCGAAAAGGTGTTTCTGCTCTCGCTCATATATTTTGTCCACCGGCTTTAACAGTTTCAACAAAATTATACAAAAATGTGCGATAGCTAAATACATTTTTCTACAGTAGTAAACTTTGATCCATTTTTCAACTGCAGGTTTAATTAAAAAAACATTACAAATGCATTGTAAGCTTAGTAATCGCAACTAGTGGTGTCGTGGCAGCTGGACAGGTGAGAAAATATTGCCGATTCTAAAATTTTAGGTGTCGGGAAATTGTTGCGAAAAATCTTACTGTCCAAACATTTTTGTTGGAATAGCGTATTTAATAAATTAAACCAAATTTAGCCTTGAAAACCACTTTTTAAATTTAAGAGCAAAATTAAAATATTGTGAGCTTCCATAATCTTCTCTGTCGGAAATTGGCAACTGTCTTGTCAAAATTTTGTCGAAAATTTGGTTTGCAATGTCCAGTGCCGGCGTGAGATAGTTGGAGGTCCCAAAACACAAATGTGAGGCCCCTATAATAGGGGGTCTGGGGTCAGGGGGCGAAGCCCTCTTGGAGCTGAAACACTTTTGGTTTTTGGACGTTCACTGAAAGTCGCAAATTTGCCCACTTTAAATTTGAAACGCAAAAAAAAATCAGATACAATCTGTGTTGTGTTTTAAAAAAACAAGTAATTTGAGCAAAGCTCACGTGACGCGCGATAGCATCGGTCCTGCCACTTTGGCAATGAGGAGAAAATTCACTCTGAAAATGTGTGCCGCAGCCTGAAATTGCAAAAATTCACTAATAACCACTATTTTGGAGTTCAAGGTCATTCAAGGTCCTCGACGTTAACATCAATAAAAAGTTTGTCACTATTGCTTGTTATGATAAGCAGCATGTCTGTGTCTATCTGCAACCGTTTTTACGCTACACGAGATAATTGCGGTAAAATAGCCACTTTTTAGTGGGGTAGCCGTCTTTGACGCCTGCCTGCGCCGGCTTTCTTGAACCTAGGGGGTCAGGACTTAGACTCCTAAAATTTACGTTTAATGCTAAAAATTTCATACTCAGGTTATTTTGATCTATCTCTAGCCATTTGGTCGCAATTCAGTGTTGAAACGTGCGCTGCGTCAAAAAATTGTGAAAAATTTACTAAAACCCTCTTTTTGTTGGCTCATGGTCGTTCAAGGTCATCGATGTTGATAAATTTAAAAAGCCTGTTACCAGTGCTTGTTATGATAAGCAGCATGTCTGTACATATATGCAACCGTTTCCACACTACACGAGCCAATAACGGCAAAATAACGTATTTTAGGGGGTACCCTTTTTGACTCCCTTGTTTGAGGGGAACCCCTTTCACCTAGGGGCACAAAATTTTGTCGCCATAAACTAGAGACCTTGAGACAGTTCACGGTGAAGATTTAGTGATCCTAGCTTGCACCGTTTTGATACAGCTCACAAGTGTGACGGACGGACGGAGAGACAGACGCCTAAACGATGGCTAAGACGCGCGATGCATTCAGCTATCGCGCGTAAAAATGACGTCTATAGGCCGCAATAGGCCTACGTCACAGATTACTGTACAATAATGAAAAGTAATGGACTTGAGGTTCACTTTGGGTAAACTTTCCATATGTTTATTGATTTTATATTATGAATATACTTTAAAAAAAAAAAAAAACTATAAATTTTTTACACCTAGCACGAGGCCCCTGAGCATACGTGAGGCCCCGGCCCGGGGGGGCAGGTCGGGGGCCCTTTCGCCGACTCTGGCAATGTCTGTGGGAAAAGTGCAACTTGCTGTCGGGGATACTTTTAAACCCACCGCACCGCTGACTGTGCTACACTGCCATCACTATGCAATTTATAATGCACAGTACACGGAGTACAATGCCAACAGGCCTAGTTTCATCAGTCATGCTGTCAGTCTGTTCTTATGCAAGGTTCCAACTCTTTTACTGACAAAAAACTCAGGACTTCTCCAAGACTTTCCAGGACTTTTCAGGATCGCTATGAGAAAATTTTCAGCATTTTTTCGTAATCCACGAATGTTTAAATATAACGAAATAAACAACATTTTTACAACGTGCAAAGTACAGTCTATTGCAGATACTTCCGTTTAGTAGCAAAATGTTGACGTTACCTATTTTAAGAACAAATTTAAAAAGTAAAGATACAAAAAAAATCTGCAAGCAACGCAAGCAGAAAATTTTTGGAACTGTTGTATGCAGAATTGTCAAGTTAAAAAATACGTGACTTTCAGTTATAATTTTCTTGGACTTTGCAGGACATTAAGATTAAATCTCCAAAACTTTTCTGGACCAAAGTAATTTTCCAAAATTTTTCAAGTGCTGGAATTTAAAAAAAGTATCCAGGACTTTCCAGGACTTTCCAGGACTTTAAGGAGGCGTGGGAACTCTGTCTATAACGGTAAAATGTGTCACGTGAAAGGCATTATAGTAACCACGACGCTTTGCCACGTTGCTGTCACAACAGGGGCTTTTATTCCCTAAATCTAGAATCGAAATCGGTTCAAGTTCCCTCTATTTTTCTCTCCTTTCTTCTTTACCACCCAATTTTCTAACTACTTTCTTATCTTATTTTTTACCCCTCTTTTTACTATTTGTCCCCTCCCTCCCCATTTTTTCTGCTCTTCGTGTTTCATTCTTTCCTCTCCTGCCTGGGGCGCGCTGTAAGCAGTGGCCCACTGCTTACAGCGCGCCCATAGAACCCATAGCTAGACTACTATCCCCCAAATTTGGAGACGAAATCGGGCGTAACTTTCCCCCATGTTTGGGCTCACGTTTATCCCTATTTTTGGGCTCAAGTTTACCCCTTCTATTTTCGAACTCAAGTTTCTAAATCCACCTTTTTCCCTGTGGGATTCTTTTTCTTTCTAGAGGAAAAACTGTTAAAAATGTAAAGTCAAAAATAGTATGAAGTAAAAAAGGGGGAGTTTTGTTAACGGTGCAGTTTACCCAGTGAAAAATAAATAGCAAAAAGTTTTGTTAAGGGTGTAAATTGCGAAGTAAAAGATAAAGGGAAAGTTTTGGTCTACACCCTTAACAAAACTTTCCATTATTTTTTTCACAAGCAACGGAAATATAGAGGGGAGATTTTGTTAACAGCGTAAATTGCCCATTAAAGAATAGGGGAAGTTTTGATCTATACGCTTTACAACACTTATCTTTTTTTTCACGGGCAAAAAAAATAAAGCGGGAAGTTTATTTAAGTGTGTAGATTGCCCAGTAAAAATAAGGGAAAATTTTGTTAAGGAAACAAATGGAAAAAAATAAGGCGAATTTTGTTAAGAATAAGCCTATAGATTGCCCTTAAAAGAATAGAACGAAAGTTTTGATCTGCATTTTTATCAAAACTTTTTTACTCTACTTTTCACAAGCAATGAAAAATGAAGGGGAACAGTTTTGTCAGAGGTTTAGAATGGCTGTTGAAAATAGGGGGAGTTTTGTTAACGGTGTAGATTGCCCAGTGAAGAATAGGAGAAAAGTTTTGTTAAGATTATAGATTGCCCAGTAGAGAATAGGAGGAAGTTTTGATCTACAGCCTCAAGAAAACTCCCCCCCCAGGTATAGGGATAGAAGCCACTGGCTGTAAGCTCGTCCAGTGGCTCCAGACAGAGCTTAGCTGACAATTAAACGGTTTGTGGTGCATTTTGAGCTGAAACAGCGCTTCTGGTATAGCAATTTTGCATGGGCCTACACCTTTAACTAAAACTCCTCCCCTGATTTTTTACTAAGCGCAAGCTGCACCCACCAGATATACAGGGTGTTCCAAAAAAACGGATACCCAGTTTTATTTTGGGGATAACTTTTGGTAATTCAGCACCGATTTTAACCATTCTTTCACTGTTACAAGCAGAAATTTATGGCGCGTAAACGTGAAGTTTTTCCACCCACCGCACTTTTATTGTGTGATCACATTACCTAGCAAAACAGTTCTCAGTTCGTAAGCCCATGATCAAACAGCGATCATCCTTTGTTATTCTGCCCATATCAAACGATTTATTCTAAAAATTATTACTGGTAAACAAAGTAAATAAACA